>Ga0308160_10005005_pt1 | contig 13947 bp, 13 predicted proteins | sample PhyFR1_FD_201036 | JGI IMG/M metagenome (GOLD analysis project Ga0308160, IMG submission 201036) | Phyllosphere microbial communities from UC Gill Tract Community Farm, Albany, California, United States - DLSLF.R1 | ecosystem: Host-associated > Plants > Phyllosphere > Unclassified | place: USA...
GTTGCTTGCTGCGTTTCGACAAATCGTTTTGTTTGTCAGCAGCAGAGAAGTGAGATTATGCAGTGTTTCGTTTGCTTCGTCAACTTCTCTTTTTTGCTACGCCGCGTTTTCCGCGGCTCCTGCTACACCCGTCAACTACTCCATTTCGTTGTCGTTTTCGCGAGGGACCGAACTATAACAAAGCCACTGCAGAGTTGCAAGGGTCTTTCTGTGTGCTATCTTTGCCGCCGCCTCCACTCATCCATAACAACAGCGATGCGCATTCCAGAACTGGCACCACTTTGCAACGACGAACTCGCCGCCGCCCTCTCCGCCGCGATCGACAACAAGACCAAACCGCTCGGCAGCCTGGGCCGCCTGGAAGCCCTGGCCAGGCAGATCGGGCTGATACAGAAGACGGTCACCCCCTCCATCGACTCTCCTTCCATATTGGTATTCGCAGGCGACCACGGCATCGTCGCCGAAGGTGTCTCCGCCTATCCGCAGGAAGTGACCTGGCAAATGGTCGAGAACTTCCTGGCCGGCGGCGCCGCCATCAACGTGTTCGCCCGCCAGAACGATTGCGCCATCCAGGTGATCGATGCCGGCGTCAACCACGACTTCGGCCCACGCGATGGCCTCATCGACTGCAAGGTCGGCCCGGGCACACGCAACTTCGCCCATGAGGCGGCGATGACGCCCGACGAATGCGCGCTCGCCATGGAACACGGCATGGAACTGGTACGTGCGCTGCCGGGTAACGTGGTCGGCTTCGGCGAAATGGGCATCGGTAACACCACCGCCGCGGCAGCGTTGATGCACACGCTGGCCGGCATTCCGGTGGCGGACTGCGTCGGCGCCGGCACTGGTCTCACGCCGGACGGCATACGCCACAAGCAGGCCGTGCTCGAAGCCGCAGCACAACGGCATGCCGGCATCGACGACCCGCTCGCCGTCCTCGCCACCTTCGGCGGCTTCGAGATCGCCATGATGACCGGCGCCATGCTGCAGGCGGCTGCGCTGAGCAAGCTGCTGCTGATCGACGGCTTCATCGTCACCAGCGCACTGCTGGTGGCCGCGCGCCTGCAGCCGGCCATCCTCGACTACTGCGTGTTTGCACACTGTTCGAACGAGCAGGGCCACCGCCAGATGCTCGATCACCTGAAGGCGCAGCCGCTGCTGCAACTCGACCTGCGCCTCGGCGAAGGCACCGGCAGCGCGCTGGCCCTGCCCCTGCTGCGCGCGGCCACCCACTTCCTGGCGGAGATGGCGACCTTCTCCTCGGCCCAGGTCAGCACGCGGTCCGAATAAATGCAGCAGCTGCGCCTGTTCTTCATCGCGCTGCAGTTCTTCACGCGCCTGCCGATCCCGGGCTGGGTCGGCTTCCAGCCTGAGTGGCTGCAGCATGCGTCGCGCTACTTCCCGCTGGTCGGCTGCGTGGTGGCCGCGGTGGCCGCAGGCGTCTACGCGCTGGCCGCGCTGGTGCTGCCGGCGCCGCTGGCCGCCGTGCTGTCCACTGCTGCCTCGATCTACGTCACCGGCGCCTTCCACGAAGACGGTTTCGCCGATACCTGCGATGGCCTCGGCGGCGGCATGACGCGCGAGCGCGTGCTCGAGATCATGAAGGATTCGCGCGTCGGCGCGTACGGCGCCATCGGCATCATCTGCATGCTGGGCGTGAAGTGCACGGCGCTGGCGATGCTGCCGCCGACCAGCGCAATCGCCGCCCTCTTCCTTGCGCATCCGCTTTCGCGCCTGGCCGCCACTGGCCTGATCTGGCGCATGGACTATGCGCGCGACCAGGGCAAGGCCAAGCCGCTGGCCCAGCAGATGCATAACGGGGAGTTTGCCATTGCCGCAATCACTGCGCTGCTGCCGGGCGCCGTGCTGGTGGCGACCGGCCTGCTCAAACCCGCAGCGCTGATGGCCTGTGTGGGAGCGGCGGCGCTGGCCGCCTTCTGGCTCGCCCGCAAATTCCAGGCCCGCCTGCAAGGCTATACAGGCGACTGCCTGGGCGCCGTGCAGCAGTTGGCGGAAGTGGCAATCTACCTCGTGGTCGTGGCCAGCCTCGGCCACGCCGCGATCGCCTGATGCGCCTGCTGCTGGTGCGCCATCCGCGCCCCGAGGTCGATCCCGGCCTCTGTTACGGGCGCAGCGATGTCCCGGTCGACGCCGAAGAGACCTTGCGTATAGGCGCCACGCTGCCGGCCGGCCTGCCCACCTGGAGCAGCCCCTTGCAGCGCTGCGCCAGCCTGGCCCGCGTATTGAATCCGCCGCAGCTGCGCTTCGATGCGCGCTTGGCCGAAATGGATTTCGGCGCCTGGGAGCTGCGCAGCTGGGACGACATCCCGCGTGCGGAGGTCGACGCCTGGGCCGCCGACCTGCTGCACTACCGCCCCGGCGGCGGCGAATCGGTGCTGGCGGTCGCGCGCCGCGCCGCCGCTTTCCTCCACGATCTCTACCAGGAAGGCCACGCCGAGGTCCTGGTCATCTGCCACGCCGGCACCATGCGCCTGCTGCGCGCACTGCACACGGGCCTGCCCCTGGAGGCCGCCGCGCTCGAGGCGGCGCGCACGCCGCACCGCATCGCCTATGGCGAAATCCTTGCGTTGGATTCCTGACATCGCCGTATAATGACGCCGTTTTGGTGCTCGCGCCCGTGTTCACGGGCGCAGTTAAACGGGAAACACGAAGCTTCAACAAGCCAACGTGTGCTGCCCCCGCAACGGTAAGCAGGTACCGCGTTCACGCGGCAAACCGTCCTCCAGACCACTGTGCTTCGGCATGGGAAGGTCGGACGGCCCAACCTGCCAGCCCGGAGACCGGCCAAAAGGTGGGAGCGTATTGAACATACGCTTCTGTTCAATCTGGCCTACGGGGACGTGGGCTGGTTGTCCGACCAGGCTTCTATGATTTTTCACGTTTCACGGCAAGCGGCTGCATCGTCGCTCGTCTTCGCCATGGCCGCGTCTTGTGCGCATGCCGATTCCACGCCCATCGATACCGTTGTCGTCACCGCCACGCGCACGCCGCAACGCGCCGCCGACGTCATCGCCCAGACCACCGTCATCCACACCGAGGAAATCGCGCGCTCGGGCGCCGGCTCGGTGGCCGACGTATTGCAGCGCCAGCCCGGCATCGAGATCACGCGCAACGGCAGCGCCGGCGCCAGCACCAGCGTCTACCTGCGCGGCGCGAATGCCAACCAGGTCGTGGTCCTGCTCGACGGCGTGCGCATCGGCTCCTCGACCAGCGGCACCGCCAGCTGGAATGCGATTCCCCTGGAAGCCATCGACCGCATCGAAGTCGTCTACGGTCCCCTGAGCACGCTGTACGGCGCCGACGCCATCGGCGGCGTGATTCAGATCTTCACGCGCAAGGGCGAACCGGGCCTGAACGCCACCGCATCGATCGGTGCGGGCAGCGAATCCACGCGCCAGGCCAGCGCCCACATCGCCGGCGCCAGCGCCGGCAAACATGCGGTGAGCTACGCCTTCGGCGCCGGCCACGACGAGTCCGACGGCTTCTCGGCCACCAGGCCGGGCGCCTCCGGCTACAACCCGGACGACGACGGCTATCGCCGCACCAACATCCACGGCCGCATCGCCGTGGCCATCGCGCCCGGTCATGAAGCCGGCGCCCAATTCCTGCACAGCCGCCTGCGCGCCCAGTACGACAGCGGCGCGAGCAGCTTCGACACCAACAACCGCCAGGACCTGAACACCGCATCGGTCTTCGTGTCGAACCAGTTCGCGCCGAACTGGCGCAGCACGGTCCAGCTGGCGCGCGCCGAGGACAAGCTGGGCAGCTTCACCAGCGCGGCGGCCAGCGGCGCCAGCCAGATCGACACCCGGCAAGACGAATTCACCTGGCAGAACACGCTCACCTTCGGCAGCGACACCCTGCAGCTGCTGTACGGCCACCGCAAGGAAGAAGTGGACTCCAGCGCCACCCGCGCCCTCGAACGCGAACGCATCACCAATTCCTATGCCGCCGCCTATGCGCTGCGCCGCGGCCCGCACCTGGTCGACATCAGCGCGCGCCAGGACCGCTCCATCTACGGCGACAAGAACACCGGCGCCGCCGGCTACGGCTATAACTTCGGCAACGGCCTGCGCGCCACCGCCAGCCTCGGCTCGAGCTTCCGTGCACCGACCTTCAACGAGTTGTACTACCCGGGCTACGGCGTCGACACCAACCAGCCCGAGCGCGGCCGCAACGCCGAACTCGGCCTGCGCTACGACAGCCGCGCCGTGCAGCTGGACGCCACCGTCTACCGCAACCGCCTGACCGACATGATCGTCTCGGCCACTCCCTGCCCGGACAAGCGCGACGGCCGCACCGGCAGCTGCGCCTACAACGTCGCCTCGGCCACGCTGGAAGGCGTGACGCTGGCGGCCAGCACCCGCATCGGCGCCCTGCGCCTGCGCGGCAGCGCCGACTGGTCCGACCCGCAGGACAACGGCAGCGGCAAGCGCCTGGCGCGCCGCGCCGCGAAGCACGCCAGCTTCAACGCCGAATACGGCAGCGGCCCGCTGAAGACCGGCGCCGAATGGGTGCTGTCGGGCGCGCGCTTCGACGATGCCGCCAACCTGCGCCGCCTCGGCGGCTACGGCTTGCTCAACCTGTATGCGAGCTGGCGGATCAACGACGACTTCTCGCTGCTGGCCCGGGTGAACAACAGCTTCGACAAGCAGTATGAGCTGGCCCGCAACTACAACACCGCCGGACGCAGCTGGTTCGCCGGCCTGCGCTACGGCATCCGCTAAACCGCACCCGCCATGCGCACCCTGCCCCTCTCCCTGCAACCGTTGCGCCAGCGCGTGTTCCTGGTCACGGCGGCGATGCTGCTCGTGGCAATCGCCTGCATGCTGTATGCGGGCATGACCGGCTCGATCGAGGTCAGGCTGGCAGAAGTGCCGGCGGCATTGCGCCAATTGATCGATGGCCGCCCGCAAACCCTGGCGGCTTCGCTGCTGGAGCTGCGCGCCGGCCGCGCCACGGTGGCCTTTGTCACCGGCGCCGCCCTGGCCCTGGCCGGGGTGCTGATGCAGGCGCTGCTGCGCAATCCCCTGGCCGATCCCTACATCCTCGGCATCTCGGCCGGCGCTTCGGTCGGCGCACTGGCGGCGCTGATGCTGATGGCGGCCATGGCCACCGTCGAACTGGCGGCCGTCGGCGGCGCCGTCGTGGTCTCGCTGCTGCTGTATGCGCTGGCGCGCCAGGACCTGCGCGGCGGCGCCGGCCAGGGCGGCGGCACCTCGACCCTGCTGCTGACCGGCGTGGTGATCTCCTCGCTGTGCGTGGCCCTGATTACCCTGATGCTGTCGATCGCGCCCGAAGGCCGGCTGCGCACCATGGTGTTCTGGATGATCGGCGACGTCGCCGGCGCACCGGTGCGCCGGCTGCCCTGGCTGGTGCTGGGCATGGCGCTCCTCTATGCGCTGCGCAACGCGCGCGGCATGAACGTCATGGCCCTGCACGCGGAAGCCGCGGTGGCCCTGGGCGTGCGGGTCGGCAGCCTGCGCCGCGGCCTGTTCCTGGTCTCGGGGGTGCTGACCGCCAGCGCCGTCACCAGCGCCGGCTCGATCGGCTTCGTCGGCCTGATCGTGCCGCACGCCTGCCGCTTCGCGTTCGGCCCCGACCACCGCGTATTGATCCCGGCTTCGGTGCTGGCCGGCGGCAGCTTCCTGGTGCTGTGCGATACGCTGGCGCGCACTGTGGTCGCGCCGCAGCAACTGCCGGTCGGCGCCGTCACCGCCATCATCGGCGCTCCCATCTTCCTCTATCAACTGCACCGCCTGCGCCGCCACTAGGGCGCAGCCACTCCCGGAGCTTCCATGAACGACATGACACCCGAACAGACGGCCGCGCTCAACGAACGGCACCGCGTGCGCATGGAGCGCAAGAAGGCCGTCATCGATGCGCGCATCCAGGCGGCCGACAAGCAGGTCGGCATCATCATCGTCAACACCGGCAACGGCAAGGGCAAGAGCTCGAGCGCCTTTGGCATGGCGGCGCGCGCCCTCGGCCACGGCATGCAGGTGGGCGTGGTCCAGTTCATCAAGGGCGCGATGGCCACCGGCGAAGAACTGTTCCTGCGCCGCTTTCCCGAAGAGGTGAGCTTCCATGCGATGGGCGAAGGCTATACCTGGGAAACCCAGAACCGCGAACGCGACGTCGAGAAAGCGCTTGCCGCCTGGGCCCAAGCGAAGCGCTTCCTGTCCGATCCGAAGGTGGGACTGGTGGTGCTGGATGAACTGAACATCGCCCTCAAATACCGCTACCTCGACGTCCATACCGTCATCGAAGACCTGCTGGATCGCCCGCCCATGCAGCACGTGGTCATCACCGGCCGCGGCGCGCCGCCCGAGCTGGTGGCGATTGCCGACACCGTCACCGAGATGAACGTGGTGAAGCACGCCTTTGCCGCCGGCATCGCCGCGCAAGCGGGGACCGAATGGTGACGACGCTGGGGGCCGGCGCACGGATGGTACTGGTGGCTGCCGTCGCTTCCGGCCAGGGCAAGACCAGCGTCACTGCCGCGCTGGCGCGCAAGCTGGTGCGGGGCGGCCAGCGCGTGCGCGTGTTCAAGTGCGGTCCCGACTTCATCGACCCGATGCTGCTGGAACGCGCTTGCGGCGCGCCTGTGCACACGCTCGACCTCTGGATGGTGGGCCTGGACGAATGCCGGCGCCGCCTGGCGCAAGCCGCGCGCGAGGCCGACGTGGTGCTGGTCGAGGGCGTGATGGGCCTGTACGACGGCACACCCTCGGCGGCCGACCTGGCGAACCAGTTCGGCATGCCGGTGCTGGCCGTGATCGACGCTTCAGCCATGGCGCAAACCGCCGGCGCAGTGGCGCGCGGCCTGCGCGACTACGGTCCGGTGCAGATGGCGGGCGTGATCGCCAACCGCGTCGCCAGCCCCGGCCACGCGCAGATGGTGGCAAGCTCGCTGCGCGATATCCCGCTGCTCGGCTCCCTGCAACGCCAGGCAACCAGCCTGCCGGAGCGCCACCTGGGCCTGGTGCTGCCGGGCGAGCAACCGCAAATCGACAGCTACCTCGACGCGCTGGCCGATGCACTGCAGTTTGACGCCGCAGCGTGGGAAGCCCTGCCGCTGCTGACACCCGAGGCGCAGGACGGGCCGCCGATCGAGCCCGCACTGGCCGGCAAGACGATTGCCGTCGCGCGCGACGCCGCCTTTGCCTTTCTCTATCCGGCCAATCTCGATACCCTGCGCATCCTCGGTGCGCAGCTTGCCTTCTTCTCTCCGCTGGCCGACGAACCCGTGCCGCGGGACGCCGATGCCGTCTACCTGCCCGGCGGTTATCCAGAACTGCATGCGCAGGCGCTGGCGCAGGCCGCGCGCTGGCGTGCCTCGATAGGAGCGGCGCATGCGGCCGGCCTGCCCATCCTGGCCGAGTGCGGCGGCATGATGGCCCTGGCCGGCGAACTGACCGATGCGGATGGCCAGACCTGGCCGATGGCCGGGCTGCTGCCGGGTGCGGTCACCATGGGGACACGCCTGGCCGGCCTCGGCGCCCAGGGGCTGGACACGCCGCAAGGCCAGCTACGCGGCCACACCTTCCACTATTCGCGCCTGGAGACGCCGGTCGCGCCGCTGCGGCACACGGTGCGCAATCCGGCCGGGACCCAGGGCGAGGCCGTGTACCAGGTCGGTTCGCTGACCGCTTCCTACTTCCACGGCTACTTCGCCTCGAACCCGCAGGCGGTCGCCGGCCTGTTCACGCGGGCGGCGCCATGAACGCCACCCTGATCCTCGGCGGCGCCCGCTCCGGCAAGAGCGCCATGGCCGAGCGCCTGGCGCGCGACTCCGGCAAGGACGTCGTCTACCTGGCCACCGCCCACGCCGGCGATGGCGAAATGGGCGAACGCATCGCCCACCACCGCGCCCGGCGGCCGGCGCACTGGCCCACGGTCGAGGAATCCCTGGCCCTGGCCGGCGCGCTGCGCCGCGAATGCACGGCCGGGCGCCTGGTGCTGGTCGACTGCCTGACGCTGTGGCTGACCAACCTGATGCTGTGCGGGGAAGAACCCTTGCCTGAGTCGGGCAAGCTGCTGCTGCCGGCGCGCTTCGACCAGGAGCGCGCGGCCCTGTTCGATGTGCTGGACGCCAGCTTGCCGGGCGAGCTGATACTGGTGTCGAACGAAGTCGGCATGGGCATCGTGCCGATGGGCGCCCTGTCGCGCCGCTTCGCAGACGAGGCGGGGTGGCTGAACCAGGAAGTGGCCGCACGTGCGAGCCGCGTGATCCTGGTGGCGGCCGGCCTGCCCCTGGTGCTGAAAGGCGCGCCGTGCTGAGCGGCTTGTCCGCCAGTGCGCTGGCCCTGCTGCTGGTGGCGGGCGTGGCGCTCGACCTGGTGCTGGGCGAAGCGCGGCGCTGGCATCCGCTGGTGGGCTTCGGACGGCTGGCGAATGCGCTCGAAGCGCGCCTGAACCGCGGCCGCTGGCGGCTGGCGCGCGGCGCGCTGGCCTGGGTGCTGGCGGTGCTGCCGCTGACGCTGCTGGCATGGTGGCTCACTGCATACGCAAGTCTGCTGGTGCATGCGCTCCTGCTCTACCTTGCCCTGGGTTTGCGCAGCCTGCGCGAGCACACGATGCCGATCTTCGCGGCCCTGCGCGCCGGCGAACTGGCGGAAGCACGGCGGCTCACCGGCCGCATCGTCAGCCGCGACACGGCTGACGCGGACCCGTCCGACCTGGCCAAGGCCGGCGCCGAGTCCCTGCTCGAGAACGGCAACGACGCCGTCTTCGGCACCCTGTTCTGGTTCGTCGTCGCCGGCGGGCCGGGCGCGCTGCTGTTCCGCCTCGCGAACACGCTCGATGCGATGTGGGGCTATCGCAGCGAACGCTTCAACCTGTTCGGCCGCGTGGCCGCGCGTATCGACGATGCGCTGAACCTCGTCCCGGCGCGTTTGACCGCCTTCAGCTACGTGCTGCTGGCGCCGCGCGGCGGCCACCTGCGTGCATGGAGATGCTGGCGCACGCAAGCCCCGGCCTGGAGCAGCCCGAACGCCGGTCCGGTGATGGCCAGCGGCGCGGGCGCCCTCGGCATCGCCCTCGGCGGCGCCGCGCGCTACGACGGCGTCGTGGAACAGCGTCCACCGCTTGGCCTGGGCCGCGCCGCCGCGCCGGAAGACATCGAACGCGCCTGGCGCCTGGTGCTGCATTCGACCCTGCTGTGGGTGGCTGCGGTCTGTGTCGCGGCACTCCTCGTCGACGGAGTCGGCCATGCTTGAACACGGCGGTAACCTGCGCGCGGCTGCGTTGCGCTATCGGCGCGACGACTGGATCGACCTCTCGACCGGCATCAATCCCTGGGGTTATCCGATCCCACCGCTGCCGGCCGAAGCCTGGCACCGGCTACCCGAACCCGATCCGGCATTGACCGCTGCCGCCTGCGCCTTTTACCGCGCGCCGGCCCTGCTGCCGGTGGCCGGCACCCAGGCCGCGATCCAGGCGCTGCCGCGCCTGCGTCCACCTTCGCGTGTAGTGGTGGCGGCGCCCTCGTATGCGGAACACGCCCACCACTGGGGCCGGCATGGTCACAGTCTGCGCCAGGTGCCGTATGCGCAGCTGGACGAGGTAGTCGACGACTGCGACGTGCTGGTGCTCGTCAATCCGAACAACCCGACCGGAGCCACGGTCCCGGCGCAGCAGCTGCTCGACTGGGCGGCGCGGCTCGCCAGGCGCGGCGGTTGGCTGGTGGTCGACGAGGCCTTTGGCGACACGGCGCCGGGCCTGAGCGTGGCCGCCGACAGTGCGCAGCCGGGACTGATCGTGCTGCGCTCGGTCGGCAAGTTCTTCGGCCTGGCCGGACTGCGCCTGGGCTTCGTCGGTGCGCATCCGGCGCTGCTGGCGGAGCTGGCCGATCTGCTCGGCCCCTGGGCGGTCAGCGGTCCGGCGCAAACCATCGCGCGCGCGGCGCTGGAAGACCGGGCCTGGCAGGATGCGACGCAAACGCGCCTGCTGCTGGCCGGTGAACACATGCGGGTGCAGCTGGGCGCCCATGGCATCGAGGCGACGGGCACGCCGCTGTTCCACTGGTGGCCGCACGCGCGGCCGGAAGCGTTTCACGAACACCTGGCCAGGCGCGGCATCTGGTGCCGCCTGTTTACCGAAGCGGCGCGCGGCATCCGTCTCGGCCTGCCTGCCAACGAAGAAGAGTGGCGCCGTCTCGCGCGCGCCCTGGAGGAATGGAGCGAAGCATGAAGTTGAAGTGGATGCGATACATCCTGCTGGCTGGCCTGGTGCTGGGTCCAGCCGCGCAGGCGGTGACGGTCAAGGACGATGCCGGAGCGAGCGTCACGCTGGCAAAGCCGGCACAGCGCGTGATCTCGATGGCGCCGCATGCCACCGAACTCCTGTTTGCGGCGGGCGGCGGCGCGCGCGTGGTTGGCGCGGTCGACTACAGCGATTATCCGGAGGCGGCCAAGCGCATTCCGCGCATCGGCTCGAACCGCGAGGTCGACGTCGAACGCATCATGGCCTTGAAGCCCGACCTCATCGTGGCCTGGATGCACGGCAGCTCGGAACGTCAGATCGAGCTGGTGCGCCGGCTCGGGATTCCGATCTACCTCAGCGATCCGCAGACCCTGGAAGGCATCCCGGACAGCCTGCTGCGCCTGGCCCAATTGATGGGCACGGAAGCGGCGGCGCGTCCGGTGGCGGCCGACCTGCGCGCGCAGCTGGCCAGCCTGCGCAAACAGTATGCGGGCCGCTCGCCGGTGCGCACCTTTTACCAAGTGTGGGACAAGCCGCTGTACACACTGAGCGGCAAGCACATCGTCACCGATGCGCTGCGCCTGTGCGGCGGCGAGAACATCTTCCATACGCTGCCGGTGACGGCGCCGGTGGTGACACTCGAAAGCGTGCTGCAGTCCGACCCGGAAGCCATCTTCGGCACCGCCGAGAAGAACTACGGCGGCGTCAACCTGTGGCGCCAGTACCCGACCATGACGGCGGTGCGCAACGGGAACCTGTTCACGGTGGACGGAAACCTGCTGAACCGCGCCGGCCCGCGCATGATCGCAGGCGCTGCCGTGATGTGCGAAAAGCTGGAAGAAGCACGCAAGCACCGCAAATGAGCCGCTTCCCTTTCCAGACCCTGATGGTGCAGGGCACGACCTCGGATGCCGGCAAGAGCACGGTCGTCGCGGCGCTGTGCCGGCTGTTGAAGCGGCAGGGCGTGCGCGTGGCGCCGTTCAAGCCGCAGAACATGGCGCTGAACAGCGCGGTGACGCAGGACGGCGGCGAGATCGGCCGCGCCCAGGCACTGCAGGCGATAGCCGCCGGTATCCTCCCGCATACCGACATGAATCCGGTGCTGCTGAAACCTTCCAGCGACACTGGCGCCCAGGTGATCATCCACGGCCGCGTGCGCGCCGAGATGAATGCGCGCGATTACCACCACTATAAAACGGTGGCGATGGCGGCGGTGCTGGAGTCGCATGCGCGCCTCGGTAATCAGTATGAGTGCATCGTGGTCGAGGGCGCGGGCAGCCCGGCAGAGATCAACCTGCGCGAGCGCGACATCGCCAACATGGGATTCGCCGAGGCGGTCGACTGCCCGGTGATCCTGGTGGCCGACATCGACCGTGGCGGCGTGTTCGCGCACATCGTCGGCACCCTGGCCTGTCTATCCGAGAGCGAACGGGCGCGCATCGTCGGCTTCGTGATCAACCGCTTCCGTGGCGACATCGCGCTGCTGCAGCCGGGGCTCGACTGGCTGGAGCGCGAGACCGGCAAGCCGGTGCTGGCGGTGCTGCCCTACCTGCACGGCCTGTACCTGGATGCCGAGGATGCGGTGCAGCCGGCCCAGGCCGGACGCGGCGCCTTCAAGGTGGTGGTACCGAGTCTGCCGCGCATGAGCAATCACACGGACTTCGATGCGCTGCGTGCGCATCCGGACGTCGATGTCCGCTTTGTCCGGGCCGGTGAAGCGATACCCGCTGCCGATCTGATCATCCTCCCGGGCAGCAAGAACACGCGCGGCGACCTCGCCTGGCTGCAGGCCCAGGGCTGGCCCGAGGCGATTGCCCGTCACCTGCGCTATGGCGGCAAGGTGATCGGCGTGTGCGGTGGCTTCCAGATGCTGGGGACGGTGGTGCGCGATCCGCACGGCGTTGAGGGTAGCGCGGGAGAGTCGCCAGGACTGGGCCTGCTCGACTTCGCGACGACGATGACGCTTGAGAAGCGGCTATGCCAGGTTGGCGGAAGCTGCGCTTTCGAGGACAGCGGCGCGCGGGTGGAAGGCTACCAGATTCACATGGGCGAATCCGAAGGTCCGGCGCTGGAGCTGCCGGCGTTTCGCATCGACGGGCGGCCCGAAGGAGCGCGTTCGGCGGATGGGCAGATCCTCGGCACCTATCTGCATGGCTTGTTCGATCATCCGGATGCCTGCGCTGCCCTGTTGCGCTGGGCTGGCGCGCGTAGTGCACATCGTGTCGATACGGCGGCGCTGCGCGAGGCCAGCCTGGACCGGATTGCGGACGCGTCCTTGCCCCTATTTCAGCGTTTGATGGCACTGCCGGGCTATCGATAGGATTACTCTATCGAATTACTTAAATCAATTTACTTTATCTCGCGGATGAGAATGACTATCATTTGCTTCAGATTGTTAAGAACTGGAGCAGTACATGATCACCGCAGCCAAACGCCTCAGCCAAGTCCTCACCCATATGGGCATCGCCTATGCCCTTGCCTACACGGTGACGGGCTCGGCGGTGTTCAGCGGCCTGGCCGTGATTGCGGAACCGATCATCAACGTGCTGCTGCTCCCTTTCCACGAAGCTGCCTGGGCCAAACGCCGCCGCATGGCGCATGACGACAAGACGCGCACCATGTTGGTTGCCGGCGAAAAGCTGAGCCAGACCTTCCTGCACGCCGGGGTTGCTTTCAGTGTGATGTACGTGACGACGGGTTCCTGGGCGATCGGCGGCGTTGCCGCAGTGCTTGAACCGATCTGCAATGTACTCATCCTGCCGTTGCACGACGGCCTGTGGGACAACCTCGAGCACGCCGCCACGCCTGCCGGCCGCCTGCACGGCGCCTGAATTCCGCGACCAGGCCGGCTCAACGCCGGCCTCGGCCATGTCCCCAGCCTCCACCGCGGTGCGACCAGCCACCGCCTCTGCCGTACCAACCGTGCGACCGCCCGCCATGGTAGTGGCCATGTCCATGACGGTAGCCATAGCCGCGATCGTAGTAGCCGAATCCGAAATTGAGTGCGACCGGAGGGCCGACGTAGGTCGGATAACCATAGCCGTAGCCCGAGTAATAGGTGGGATCGTAGGCCGCGGCATACGGAGGCCCGTAGACAGCACATCCACCGACGCTGCCGGCAATCAATAAGCCAACAGCAAGACGCTTAACTGCACGCATACCTGGAGTGTTCATGTCAGTTCCCCGAACGAACCTGATTTCATTCTAGTTCGGTACGCCGGGTTTTCAACGTGAATGTTTTGTGGATGCCATGCTTGCGCTAGTGTGTAGGGTGGGTTCTTGAACCCACCGGTTTTGTCGCGTTGATGGCATAGCGGTGGGGACGAGTCCCCACCCTACTTCCATGCACAGCCGTACATGCAAATGGACGCACCAAAGCAAAAAGCCCACCAAGTTCACTTGGTGGGCTTCGCTTTATAACTAGCCTGACGATAACCTACTTTCACACTGGTTGCAGCACTATCATCGGCGCAAAGTCGTTTCACGGTCCTGTTCGGGATGGGAAGGGGTGGGACCGACTTGCTATGGTCATCAGGCATGACTTGTACGAGCTGCGTGGCCTGTGGTCACGCGCTCTGAATCTGGAGGAAGTAAAGTTGGTAGTAACTGTCGTGTCAACAAACAGCACTGTATTCTCGATTTAACTATACCTGCTAAGGTTATAGGGACAAGCCGTACGGGCAATTAGTACTGGTTAGCTTAATGCATTACTGCACTTCC
>Ga0308160_10005009_pt1 | contig 13939 bp, 15 predicted proteins | sample PhyFR1_FD_201036 | JGI IMG/M metagenome (GOLD analysis project Ga0308160, IMG submission 201036) | Phyllosphere microbial communities from UC Gill Tract Community Farm, Albany, California, United States - DLSLF.R1 | ecosystem: Host-associated > Plants > Phyllosphere > Unclassified | place: USA...
GCCAACCGGCTCGACGAGTGGCGGCTCGAACACGCCGGCGTTGAACCTACGCCGCAGGACCTGACCGCCATCGATCAGTGGGCCTACGCGCACGAGCGCCCCGCGAAGCCTCCCGCAATCGACGAAGCGGACTGGCTGAACCTGGTCCGGGACGAGATCATCGAACTCGACCCGAAACTGGCCGAGAAGCGAGCGCCAGCGGCACCGGTGGCGAGCAACCTCGATGATCTCGACGTCGATCTGCTCGCGAGGCGGGCGATCGTCGATGCTGACCGACGCTCGACGCCGAGTGGAGGACGATTCAGCCGATTCGACGTCCGCGCCGGCGTACTCCGAGCAGTCGCCGCAACGGGAGTCGTCGCTGACCGATCCCTGCTCGAACCGCTGATCGAGCAGGTGATTCAGCGCGCCGTCGATGAGGGCTGCACGGACCTGCTCGGCGCAGACGAAGTGCCGCCACAGGTGAAGGGCTACCTCTCCAGCTACACCGCGACGCTCAAACGGGAAGTCGAGCGCCGCATGGCCGAACTCGCGTCCCCCGGACGGTCTCTGGCCGAAGAAGCGGTCTTCCGCGCCGAACGCGCGTCCCTTTCGGCCGGACGCTCGCTCGACGCCGGTCAACGAGCCGCCGCCTCGACACTGGCGGGCAGTGATCGGCTCGTCGCAGTGACCGGCCCCGCCGGAACAGGCAAGACGACCATGCTGCGCGTCGCTTGCGACCTGCTCCGCCGCAACGGGCGTCGCCCGCTCCTGCTCGCACCGACGCGGAAGGCCGCACAGGTCGCCGGTGCCGAGACGGGCGCCGTTGCAACGAGCGTGCACGAGATGCTCCGAGCGCATGGCTGGACTTGGAAGACAGATGACGCCGGCCGCGATGTCTGGACGTGGGAACGTCCAGCGAACCCGATCGCTCGCCGCTACCGACTCCGACGCAATGACCGAGTCATCGTCGACGAGGCCGGCATGCTCGACCTCGAGGCCGCACGCGCGCTCTGCATCACCGCAGAGCAAACCGGCATCGATCTGGCCTTCGTAGGCGACCCGATGCAGTTGCGCCCAGTCGGACACGCTGGAGCGATGCTGTTGGCGACCGAGGCCACGACAGCACGCGTCGATCTCGAGGACGTGCACCGCTTCCGCAAGCCGGACGGAGCGATCGACCGCGAGTACGCGCAGCTCACGGTCGCGCTGCGCGATGCACGGAGCGAAGATGATCGGCTTGCCGTGGCAGATCGTCTCATCGTCGGCGGCCAGGTCGTCGAGCTGGAGCCTGATCAGGATCCAACGGACTACCTCGCCGAACGGTATCTCGCAGACACCGCGGCAGGGCTACGTGTTGCGTTGTTGACGGCGACGAACGAGGAGGCGCAGCGCATCAATGACACGATCCAGCGACTGCGGCTCTCGCGAGGCGAGCTGCAGCCAGGTTCTGTTCTCTTCGCGCAGGACTCTCAGCCCATCTACGAGGGGGACCTCGTCCAGAGTCGAGCCAACGAGAAGAACCTGGGCGTGAGTAACCGTCAGCTCTGGCGAGTCCGCAGCATCGCCGGTGGGCACGCCTCGCTCGAATCCGCTTCGGACCCGGGCCGTGTTCGAAACGTGCCCGCGAGCTACATCACTGAGCACGTTCACCTGGCTTACGCATCCACGGCGCATGGTGCCCAGGGTGAGACCGCTGACGTCAGCTACACGTCGGGTGCAGTGAACGGCGCGGCCGTCTACGTCGGTCTCACTCGCGGAAAGCTCCAGAACACACTGGTGCTCCCGCCGAGGGTCTTCGACCTCCGTGAGCAGATCGCGGAGGCACTGGCGCTTGATTCCGCGGAACCGACAGTCAATCGGACACAGGCTGCGGCTCGCGTCGATCTGGCCCGCACCGCACAAGAGGCAGAGGCTGCTCAACGTACGCTCTGAAAGGCGAACTCCACCTACCCATCCCCGAGCGCAGCACGATCACCTCGCTTGAGCTGCGCGGCAGGACCCAGACCGACCTCGAACTGCAGGAAATGCGCCTGGCAGTGAACCGCCACCAGATGGAACGGTTCTACCCGCTCCTAGGAGAACTCGATGTCACACCTGCGCGCGACCTCGCAGACCTTCCCGGAGGAACCAACCTCATCGCAGGCGTTAGCCGAGCGACGAACACCCCACCTATGCGCGGCGGCAGGCGCCCGGCGTTTCTCGGACGCACTACATGCTCGTGCGAGGGATGACTCGACGCTCAGGCCCCGGGGAGTGCCTGTTACCGACGCCGGCGCTTAGGACCTCCTCGACGTACAGCATGTCACGGCAGAAGTGGGAAATCACTCCCGCAGATGTTGACCAGGAGGCGAAAGGCGGTCTGATCCGGCCGGATAGCCGGACTACGTCGGCTGCGGTGGTGTAACCCTTCCGGGGTCTCCACTCCGAGCAATCCCGATCGACTGCTCGAAAGAAGCGCGAAATTTCCTGTGTTGCACAACTGACTCAGCACTGCCTCTACTAGCAGTGGCGACGGCCGTCTTTGAAGCAATATTGGCTAGCGCAGATCAGGGTCGTCGGTCTCATCTTTCGGCACGAACGCGCGGAATCGGGAGGAATCAAAGTGGAATACGATGAACTCATCATCTTCATCCAGTAAGCCCAGAACAAGGTCGAGCTTCTCTCGATAGTATGCCGAATTGGGGTCCCGGTCCTCGGCAAACGTGGGATTCGTGCGAACCTCTACCACAATGACCGGCTCGCCGTAATCCGGCTTCCTTCTGTTTTTCAGGCCAGGTATCCACTCGACGAAGTCGCCCTGGTTAATGACATTTTCGCTCGCATAGGCAGAGTACCTTGCGCGAAGCGCCTCCCGATAGCTTGGGTCGAGCCGTCTTTCATGGTCGCCGGCTTCGTCGGCTTCGACCATGGAATAGATTGCTTCAAACATTGCACGATTCTGCTTGGCATACTTGAGTACCTCTGCGGTGCCAGCCGGAAGTGTTGACGGGGTTTCGTCGGCCATTAGTTAACCTTCGCCGGGTTGAAATGTCTTTCTAGATTGGTTTCTTCGGTACTCGGTTTGGCAAGCTCTATTCGAAGAGTGCCCATCGTTTCACGCAAAGAGGTGTAGGAAGCCCCGTGGGCTTCCTCTAGTCGGAGAGGTATGAATACATCGGACCTCGCTGATGGTTTGGTGCGCGCGGGTGCGTCGACGGTTCGTGCTAAGTCGCGCAGCATGGCAGCCTTGGCTGCGTTAGCAGAATCCTTTGAGGCCCGCGCTGCTAGTGGTATCGTGGCAAGAGCTGCGATGGGTACGACGACACCGATTCCCACTAGCAATACATTGACAAACATGTCCACTGTTTACTCCTCCCGTAAGCGAAACACGACGGTGACGAGGCTCGCGACGAAGGCTGTCACCGTCAAACCAAGTATAGCGATGCCTAGAAATGAACGAGAAATGTTTCGCTCTGGCATCATGCCGCTATCAAGGCATATTGACAGCGTGAGGCACATTGCGCCAACGATGACGATAATAAAAGCAATTGCTTTGAAAACCTCGCCATTGACTCGCTGTGATCGAGACTCACTTGCCGCCCACTTGCTAAATGGAAGGGGTAGCAAAAAGGTGATAGTAACCGCTAGGGCGTAGCCAATTAGTGTCCCGGCGCTGAGTGCGCTGGAGAGCATCTGCCCTCGAATGGTAGGGTCCGGTTGAAAAGCTGACACAAGGAGGATCCCCCATGCTGGCAAAAGTGCGACCACATGCCACTGCCATATAAACTGCCATACTCCATAGGGGCGCGTTGAGCTGCTATGGGTCGTACTCACGTCACCCCTTTCGTTGCGGACAGCGCAAATTTCGATGTGAGCTTGCTCTCCTCGCCATCATAGGGCGCGGGCATGTCCGTCGGCTACGTACGACTGCGAACGACCGTTGGTCAAGGAGACGCGCCGTAGTGGACGCGAACATCTTGAGAGCCGTCGAGTCGTCTGTTGCCAACGTGGGCGTGGAACGTGCGCGTCCTGGGTCGCGACGCCTGGCGTACCAGGCGCTTTAGGCGCCTTCCCCAACCTCGAGCAGTCGAAGCGCGGGACCGAACAGGCGGGCAGCTTCGAGAGGGTTGTGAATGGCGATGTGTCAGCATAAGATATTGCTCACGACGGGCTGGTAACCAGAACGTTGTTCGCCGGATGCCCCGCCTCGCGGGGCTTTCGTGCTTAAGGGCGCCAGACCCAGACATGGACGACCGCCGGCTCGATCGCTGCCCACAACCGCTCCGCGGAGCGGCGTGCGCGAGCGTCTCCTTCGGGGTGGCCATCCAGCCGGTGGTACAGGTAGGCGACCAGGTCTGCTGCCTGGATGCCAGGGGTGCCTCGCGACGCTCGGAAGCTCAGCGGCAGCTCGATTCCGGTGAGCGTCGACGAGGCATAGCCTGGCGTTCCGACGTCGCGGAATCGGCGAACGAGTGCGTGCAGGGCGGCCTGGTCGGGCAGTTCATCGGCGATGACGGTTAGCCATGTGTCTCGGGCAACAGCATGCTCGCTGAGCTCCTCGAGGATGTGCTGCAGGACGACCTCATGGGGCCGGCGCGGATACCGGTATCGCGCGTGCAGCCTTGCAACGTCGAGTCCCCGGACGAAGACCTCGACAGGAACCGCAATGAGCAGTTCGAGTGCTCGACGGTAGATGGTCGCGACCGCTCGGTGGCGACCGCGGAGAGGCGACCAGGCGCCTTTGCCTGCCGTCATCTCGTGTGCGTGCAGTTCGACGTCACGGGGGAGACCGAACGCCTCGGCAATGCCCGCCGCGCGCACGATCGCCTCTCGGAGCCGGTCCTCGTGCTCCGCATCAATGACCACGGCAGCGATGTAGTAGTAGTCACGCGTGTAGGACTCATCGAGGTACGCGATCAGCATGTGCTATCTGTCTGTCGATCACGACAGTCAGCCGGATAGCCGTCTGCCCGTCTGTGCGTCTTTCCGTCTGTCATGACGGATTGCGGTTGAGCCGGTCGCGAATCGCTTCGTCGAGGAAGTCGACGATGCTGATGTCGTGGATCGCGAGGTAGCGGTCGAGGTCATCCCGGAGGGAGATCTCGATCTTTGAGGAGAACGGCTCCATCCGGCGGCGATTGCGCGGCCGACCCGGTCCCAGGCGGCGGGAGGCGAGATCATCCGTCACGCCGCCGGGCCGACCGGCGGGCGAGGTCAGCGCTGTGAGGTCATCGACCGTCGGCGCCTTCCTCAGCGCTGGGCGACGGTCATCCGCGCTCATGCTGCCACTCCATGCAGCACCCCAGTGAGTGCAGCGAATCGCTCGGTCAGGACCAGCGCGCCGGGAGTCGTCAACGAGCTGAGTGGCCGACGACGGCTTTCCGCATCCTGCATCGCCGTGCGTTCTGGCAGGAACGGGCGGAGCAGGACTTCGCCGTAGGTTGCCTCGAGCTCCTCCAGACGGTACCGATGCTCTGAGGTCAGCCGGGGTGTGACCCGGTTCACGACAATGCCGGCGAATCGCAGGGAGGGGTTCAGATGGGGGACCGCCCGGACCTTCGCCACCGTCTCGAGGTACTGTCCGACGCCGGTGAGGCCGAAGGCAGTGGGATCGGTCACGACGATGGTGCTGTCCGCCCATAGCAGCGCGTTGAGCGTCAGCCGTCCGAGCGCCGGTGGCGTGTCGATCAGGATTTCGTCGTAGGCGTCGAGCGGCGCGCTTCCCCAAGCGGACGTCTTGAGCCGCAACTCAGGCGTCAGGAGCGACTCCGACTCAATACGCGCGAGATCCGGGGACCCGGCGATGAGGTCGACGTTCTTCCAATCTGTCGGAGCCGCCGCTGCGCCGAGTGTTCCTGCGTCGCCCGCGTAGAGGACATCGAAGGCGGTGTACTCACCGCGCCTCCCGAGAACGGTTGTCGCATCGGACTGCGGGTCGAGGTCGATGACGAGGACCTTTCGCCCCTCTTGGGCGAGGGCGTCTGCTCGACCAAGGACGACCGTTGTCTTACCGACACCACCCTTGCGGGAGCCGATGGCTTCTTTGTGAGGCATGTGTTGACGTCCATTCAAATGGTTTGTCGGAAGGGTGGATGGAGTGACGGGCGGCCGTCCTTCAATACGTCATGACGTATTGACCGGCTGAACCTCCGCGCTCGAGGCGGCGAACGCGTCAGCCTGCGCCGAGCTGTGTTTGCCGGACGTGGATCAAGCCGTCGAGGGCGGCGTCGTCTGAGTCGTATCTGCCTGCCGGGAGCGCGAGGAGTGCGCCACTGCAGAACGTGAGCACGAGGAACGCGAGGTATCGAGGCTGACCAGGGCGACCGGGAGCCTCGCGCACGGGCTCCTCGTGGACGTGTTCGTGAATTCGCTCGACGTGGTCGAGATTGATCCACTGCCACTCGGCCGCTGCCTCGGATGGCAGCCCAGTGTCGTCGAAGGTGGTGAGCATCATGCGGGTGAAGCGAGTCATTCGGTGTCCTGTCCGTCGTTGCTTCGAACGTAGGGACGGCGACACCGGCCGCGGGGTGACAAGTGTCGAACTGTGGATAACTTCTGCGCTGAGACCCATGTGGACCGCGTCAGCTCATCGCCGGACCGTTCCGACCCCGGCCAGCTCGGCGAGCGAGTTGCTCGGCCTCCCGGCGCTTCTCCGCTTCGACGGCCAGCTGGAGTGCGCGTGCACGGGTCATTCCAACTGGGGTGACCTTCCCGCGCTTGTACGGTCCGGTCGTCGGCGTGGGTCGCATTGCGGGGTCGATCCGTGAGCGGGACTCGAAGATCTGCTGGCGTTCTTCGGACGTCGGGCGGCCTGGTTCCGGATGGAGGAGCCTCCACAGTTGTTCGCCGCCACGTCGCTCCTGGTAGAGCGCCTCGAGCCGGGCCGGGCTTGCCCGACTCAGTGCGGAGAAGAAGCTCTTGGCACGCTGCTCCGCGAGTCGCTGTTCCGCAGGCGTTGTCTCGTGGAGGCGGGGTGGTGGAAGGAGTACCCGCGTGGGTAGCGACACGTAGTTCCGGTTTGCGTCCTCGCGGTAGAGGCCGAGCAACGACTGGGTGCGCTGTTTCGCGAGGGCCTTCTCCCTCCCGTACCCGAGCCCACGAGCCTCGCGGATATGCTCGCGGGCGATCCAGTCGCGAGACTCCCACAGCACGAAGCTGAGCTTGGCGTCATACGCGCCTTCATTCAGCAGTGCTTGCAGACGCTCGGGGCTCGCCTGCTTCAGTCCCTTGAAGAACGCCTTCGCCTCGGCCTGGTAGTCGAGGGTCTTGGGAGCCGCGACGAGCATCAGGGCACCGTTCCGTCTCGGTCGGCGCGGGCGATGCGCGCGCGGAGCTCAGGTCCTTCCGGGATGGTCCGGCTCGCCGTTTCTAGGTGCCCGTTCGCGCAGCCCTCGGGCTTGTAGTGGCGAAGGCGGGAGCGGAAGTACTCGAATCGCTCGTGCCAGCCGAGGGGACCGTGTCCGCCGCTGTCGGCTTCGTCGAAGGACACCTCCCAGCTGCTGAAGAGCGCGGAGAGTTCCTCCACAATGCCGTCGTGGAGATACCAGCAGTCCGGGATGAGCCGGGCCGGGATCGTGTACCGGGTGCAGAGCCAGGAGACCCATTCCGCGAGCAATCGACAGACCTCTGGCTCGCGTTCGTCCGGCAAGGACCGCCAGTTGACGACACCGAAGTACTCGGACTCGGGCAGTGCCGGCCAGGTGTCGAATCCATCGCCGGCCTCGTCCGCGTCGTCCAGCGCGAACGGAGCCCGGAATTCACGCTCCGCTGCCTGCCGCCATCCGCCAGTCTCAGCCATGCGTCTTCCGCCGGGCTTCGGACTGCTCGGTGAAGACCTGCCGCTGGGCAGCCTCCGTTGCTTGCTTGCCCGCGACGATCTCGCGGGCGTCGCGTCGTGTGGTCCATCCCTCGACGTCGAGGAGGACACCTCGTCGGTTCCGGTAGCTCAGCAGGCCCATGCCTTCAGGAAGCCGTCGGAGTTCATCGACCGTCAGTACCGGCTCGAGTTGTCGCTGTTCGGAGCGGGTCGTGCCTGTCTCGCTTCGGCTGACGGACCCACGGTTCACCTGCCGTTGGCCGAGCATGCTCGACACGTCCTGCAGGTGCTTGATGTTGGACGACCCGCCGAGCATGAGCTTGGCGATGGCGGAGTTCCAGATCGTGTCAGCCTCGCTCTCCGACCACGCAGACTTCGCCTGGGACAACGACTGGAGCACGACCATCGTCGAGATCCCGATACCGCCACCATCCGAGAGGATCGTCGGCAGCTGCGGCCAGGCGAACATGTTCGCGATCTCGTCGAGGATGAGTCCAAGTGGTGGATCGAGTCGGTTGCCGAGTGAGGCCAGGGCCTTGCGTCGGGCGGTTTCGACGATGTCGTCCAGTACGGCACCGAGAAACCCACCAACTGCTCCCGCGCCGGTTCCGGTGCCGATGAGGTAGATCGTGTTCGAGCCGGCGAGAAACTCGTTGACGTCGAGCGCCTCGTCGGATCCCGGATTCATCGCGTCGAAGACGGACGGGATCGCGAGCGGTCGCAGGGCTTCGGCGACGCCGAACCACTTCGATCCCAGCAGCTTCGCATCACCCTCGATCACGTCCGCGAGACCCATCGCCCACCCCGGTGCGCCAGAGTCCGCGAGTACATCGACTGCACGTCCCGCCAACACCGGGCTCATGCCCCAGTCGCGGAGCGCTGTCGTGCCACCGCCGCTGAGCGCTGCCGCGTGCAGCAGAGCGGCGAGGAGCGTCCCCGAGGCGCCGGCCCACTCCTGGTTGGTGGAGGAGCGTCCGAGTGCACTGCCGGCGATGATCGTCCGGGCTCGTTGCTCGGCGACGAGTGGGTCAGCGCAGCCGGTGACCGGTGAGATCCGGAGGGCGGAGCGGACGCCTGAGAGCTGCTGCGGGTCGAAGACCGTGACGGTTCCCCGTTGTGCGCGGTGTGCCATCGTCGCGGCGAGGTTGTCGTTGCGGGTGGAGGTCGTGACCAGCGGGCCGTTCCAATCGAGGATCGCCGAGATGATGACTCGCCAGCCCTTGCCGGACCGGGGCGGGCCGTCGAGGAGGAGGGAGTCTTCGATCGAGACGTAGACGTCGAGGCCACGCGAGGTGCCGATCCGCCAGCCGACATCATCGGCGGTGGGATCCGCGAGCGTCGGACGAAGGGTTCCTGCCCTTCGAAGGAGCGCCCGCTCGGAGACCTGTCGCCGCACCTCGCTGCGTCCGGCCAATCCGTTGCGCCGCAGGAGCTGTGACCGGAACCAGCGGTCGGATTCACGGAACGACAACCATCCGGCAAGACACAGCGCGGCGACGATCGTGAGTAGGACCGCCACACCGATGACCGTCCAACGGGCACCATCCGTGGAGACGATGCAGCCCCCGCCCGGTGTTGCGGGAACCGAACCGCTGGCGACCAGCAGCCCAGCCGCGGCGAACGGACCGAGTCCAGCCGGCACCTCTCCGCAGGTCAGCAGCACGAAGACCATCACCACGGCGCCCGCGATGCCGATTGCGGTTGCCGCGATGGCGATGATGCCCAGGAGAACGAGCACGAGTCGGTCAGTCATCGGGGTGCCGCTCCGGGGCCGTCGGTGCGGAAGACAGCCAGTTCGCCAGGTGTGCAGTCGTTGCGGACCTTGGCTACCCGCTCCGGCCCGATCTGCCAGAAGCCTTCGCCACGGCGGAGTTTGCGGACAAGCTCGGTCTGCGTCCGGTTCCATCCGAGGACTTGCGAACTGCGCTCAAGTTCTCCTGTGTGCTGTGCGTAGTTGACGCGCGTGTCGCAGTCCGCCAAGAGACCGAGGGCTTGAGCGTGCAAAGCGGACCCGCGATCGCCAAGTGCGTCGAAGTCGTTGATGCGGTGGATGAGGTAGCAGTTCGACCGCCTCTTGTGACGAGCGGTCTTCTCGTCGCTCACTCGTCCGACGAGGTTGCCGCCGCCCGCGACCTCGTTGAGCAGCGCGATGGCTGCCTCCTCGTGCACGATCAGCCGCGCCTGACCAGGACCGGCTGGGGTGCCTCGTTCGATCCAGTCGGTCGTCGCCAGGCGTAGAAGCGCTTTCGTCTCCGCACTCGCGCGCAGGAGCTCTGAGGTGTCGACCGTCAGCATCGGTGTGTTTGCGTCGAAAGCCACTGTCGACGGGCGATCCATGAGGTCGGCGAGATCGCCGACCGTGACGCGACGAAGGGTGTGGGCGAGCATCTGGCCGCCTGCACCGATCTCCTCGGCGACGTGGGACTCGGGATGACGCAGCGCTTCCCACACCATCGGCACCAGCGCGGTCGAGTTCGACCGGTGCACCTGCTCAAGCGCGAGATCGATAGCCGTGTGCTCGATCTCACTGAGCTCCGTCGTGTTCCGGAGGATGGCGACCATGGCGCGGACCTTGGCCCGCTGGAACTGCAGGACTTCCTGCGTCCAGTCGGCATCGCTCACGTCCGCGCGGCGGGGTCCCGGATCGAGCGGGTTGATCCGCGCGGTCTGGCCCGGGCCCAGGCGCATCGTCACACCGCCGACGTAGGCGGCGACGCGCGTCCACTCGCCGTTCGGGTCGTGCGGCACCGCGACTTTCCGACCCAGCCGACACAGGCGAGTGCTGAGGGCTTTCGCGAGCACGGACTTGCCACTGCCCTTCACCCCGAAGATCGCCATTGAGTGCGAGCGGACGACACCCGCGGCGTAGGCCTCCCACGGGTCGAAGCAGAACGTGGATCGAGACAGCAGGTTCGGGCCGATGTAGGCGCCGGCCATCGGTTCGCCGCTCTCGGCAAGGAACGGCAGCGCGGCACCGAGGGTGCGTGAGGAGGCGCGGTGGACCGGCGCGACGACTCCCGGCCGCGCGCGGAGGTTGTGCGTTGCTTTCCAGCCGCCGGCCGGCATCGAACTCGCCGGAAGCGCGTCCTCGGCGATTGCATCGCGCCATGCGCTCAGACGCGACACAGATGCGGATCGACGCCGGCTCATCGCTTGCCCACCGGAGTCGGGAGTGCGGTCGACATGAACGCCGCCGCCTGTTGGAAGTACATCGCAGCGAGCGTGACCCTGGCAGGCTGCGCTGCCTGCAGGATGGATGCCGATGCGCGGGCGAGGCCGTCGACGTCGGCGGCCGAGACGGTCACGAACCCGCGGAACTCCATGTCGGTGAACCCGTCGACGATGTCGTCCTCGCGTTCGCTGAGATCCTCGTATTCGCGATCCTGCTCACGGGTGGTGATCATCCCGCGTCGTTGCCGCAAGCCTCGTGCGACTTCGAGGTCGACCTTCGCTCGCCCCACCTGACTCAGAGCCTTGTGGGTCGGTACCGGCCGCACGCTGAGGGTGAGCACCCGCGTCGCGTCGCCTGAATAGAGCAACTTGTCTAGGAACCCCACGCTGATTTCGGAGCGAGGCCACTCGGCGATCCAGTACGTGCGGTGGACCGAACCATCGATCTGCACGTGATCCCAGTGCTCCTCGATGCCCATCACCGGAGCGAGTCGGTTCGGGTCGTCACTCCGCGACTCTGCTGCAAAGCTCGTCGGGTTCATGGCGAGTGCGAGCATCTCGTCGATCGCTTCGGTGTCGAGCCAGTTCCGGAGCTCGACGCCGATGGCTTCGAGCGAGTCACGCATCTGCTCGACGAGGTCGGTCACGATGGCAGCGATGCCCACGAGGCCACCGCCAGAGTGCTTGATCGCCGATCGGAGCGAGCGCAGGTCGCAGGTGACGGTCACCGTGTTGGTGAACTGCATCGATCGATCGGCACCCGCGGTGATCAGCGTGTCGTACTCCGCTCGGACCGCTGGGCTGACGGTCGACGGACCGGTTCGATCGCGTTCCGCTGCGTAGCGCGCGAGCTCGTTGGCGGGTTTGGCATCGACGCGGATGCGTGCCGTCGCATCGAGCAGCCCGGGGACCGCCTCGAGCCCGCTCATCCATCCGACGAAGCCGTCGTAGGCCGCTTGCTGGACGCCTTCATCGAGCAGCGGCCACGCGGAACTCAGAACGTCGACCGAGAACGAGACGAGCGATCGTTTCGGATTCAGGATGAAGCCGCCCCGACCCGGGACTTGGACGAAGCGCAACGATCCGTGCGCGCCGGGGAGACGATGGCGATGGGCCTCGCGCGGGCTTTCCGTCCCGCGCCGCTTCGTTCCGATCTTCATGGGTTCGTCCTTTCGTGAGTCCCACACGTCCCGCCTGAAGCTCGTCTGGAGGCGATGACGTCGAGCGGCGTACGTGAGCACGCGCCAGATGAGCGCGAGACCGGACTCGCGATGCCAGGTCCAGCTGCCGACGGCGATCGAAGTCGCGGCAGGCCAGATCCCGATGCGCCAGTAGCCGTCCCAATTGATCAGGAGCCACATGACGGAGGCCGCAGCCGTGGCACAGATGACGGTGAGCTGGGGCCAGCTCAGACCGAGGAAGGCGCCGCGTCGCTCGCGCTGTGCAAAGCGGACGCGGGGGAGGGTCGGCGAAGTGGTCATTTCGCGAGAATCCGTCCGAGGATGCGCATGGCGTTCTGGGCCTTGCCTGAGACATGCGGCCGGGGCTGCAGGGAGTTGCGGACCTCGTCGCCGGCGAACGACACCAGACGGACCGCCCACAGGGGAGCGAAGGCTGCGGCGAAGACCACCCCAGCGGCGACGATCACGACGCCGAGGTCGGTGGAATTCGTGACCAGTTGGATCGAGAGGACCAGGATCGCCGCCGCCAACGGTTCGGCGATGACGAGGCCGATCGTCAGATTCGCCCACCTCGTCGCCCAGACGGCGAATTTCGGCTGACCGATCATCATGAGGCCGATCGGCGCCGTCGCGGCGAGGGCGACGAGCGAGAAGGAGCGGATGGACATCGAGACGTAGAGGAAGAGCGCGGCCAGCGCCATGATGGCGAGGATGAGCAGGACTACGGTGTACTGGCCGATGACTGCGTTCGGGGCGAGCTTGGCGGTGGTCATGGCCTGGGCGATCGCGCCATCGTCGGCCGGGACGGAGACATCAGCGACCACGCGGTATCCGAACATGCGCAGCAGCGCATTGCCGAGGCTCTGATCCTGGACGGTTGCGACGAGTGCATCGGTCGTCTCACCGCCGTAGGTCACGAACTGCCTCATCACGTACACCGCGGCGACGCTGGACGGCACCGCGACGACCAGGCCGACTGCGACCTGCGCGATCCGCCGGCCGTCTCGCATGATCGCCGCCGGCGCGAGCTGGAAGCAGGCGACGATGGAGATGACGAGTCCCATCGTCGCGACCCAGAACCAGAACTGTCCGTCGGCGATGGTCCAGCTGGACTCGCCGGGACGGCTACCGATGAAGGCGTTTGCGAGCATGTCGGTCATGAAATCGCCGAGGCCGATGATGCCACCGCCGATGAAGCGGGCAGCCGACTCCTGAGCCATGCACGGGATGTCGGCTGGCCCGCAGCCGAACTGAGGCACTCCGAAGTCGTCAGTGCGGAAGCCGCTCATACGATCTGCAGCCCGATGCCGAAATTGATGAGTGCAGTCGTGCCGGCGGCGATTGCTGCAGCGGCGACGGAGCAGAGAACTCCCGCGATCCCGGCGGACTTCAGTGCTCCGTTCTTGATGAGCCAGCCGAGCGCGATGCAGGCGGCAGCGAGGAGCACCCCGATGCCGCAGAGGATGAGGACGACGAAGAGAATGTTGCCCGCAAGGTCCTGGATCGCCTTCGATCCGATGCCGGCCTTCGGCGTGATGTCGGGGATCGTCTTCAGGAGAAGCCCGCCGAGGTTCATGGTCCATACGGACGTGATGATGGATCCGCCCACGGTCTTCACTCCGCGTGGATCGGGACAGAGAGGGTCAGCGGGTCACGCTGCGAGGGAACATCGACGACGAGGTTCAGCGTGGACACACCGAACGGCACGTAGTACGCGAGCGCGAAGCTCGTGCTCAGGTGGTTCGGCAGGGACCAGTCACGCCCGCGCCCCTGAGCTCCGGCTGGTCCCCACGGGACGCCGGCATCGGCC
>Ga0308160_10005010_pt1 | contig 13935 bp, 18 predicted proteins | sample PhyFR1_FD_201036 | JGI IMG/M metagenome (GOLD analysis project Ga0308160, IMG submission 201036) | Phyllosphere microbial communities from UC Gill Tract Community Farm, Albany, California, United States - DLSLF.R1 | ecosystem: Host-associated > Plants > Phyllosphere > Unclassified | place: USA...
GTAGCCTGCGGTGCCAGAGGCGAGGAGCCCGGCCTGACCACATGTCCGACCAAAGGCGAGGTCCCCGGGCCGGTCGACCAGGGCCGGGTCGAGCCAGCGTGCGTAAGGCGACGAGGAGCCAGAGGAGGGCGCGAGCGGGAGTTCAGGCGAGCGCGGGGCGAATGATTGGCCGAGCTCGAGGAGGATGAGGAGGCTTGCGAGCAGGAATGCGAGCAGGAGCGGAAGGAAAAGCGCCGGCGGGAGCGGTGGGAGAGGGGCAGCTGGCGTTCGTCGAGGGCTGCTGCCGAAGGAGGAGGCGGAGGCAGAGGCTGCCGACCGGGCAAGCGACCGGGCCCGGTCGACCAGCCGGTTGAGCATGTCGGTGTGCGCCTCGCGAGGCAGGCGTGGCGAGTGAGCTCCTCCTCTCTGGTGTAGGAGGGCCTCCGACCTTTCAGAGTCGTTCGTCTGGCTGGGCGAGAGCGAGAGCAAGGTCGACGGTTAGACGGTCGAGCGGCCGACGACTCGGGCGGAGGCCGAGAGGGCGCCGCGCAGCAGCCATTCGCGCGCGCGGCGCGGGCGATCGGGGCGAGGCGGCGGGCCGTCGGCGGGCGCGGTCTGCATGCTGATGACCCCGTCGTCGTCGTCGTCGTCTCTCCCTTCCCGATCCCAATCTCTCCACCCTTGCAAGACCTCAGCAGTCCGCATGCTCGATCGGATACGTACCGAACTGCCCGATATGCCGTCCTGGTCGCTCGTTCTCTCGACCGTCCTGCTCGTCGCACTCGGCCGGCTTGCGTACCTCGTCCGCCGGCTCGAACGGAAGACGGCGGTGCGCATCGACCTCCTCCCACTCCTCCTGCCCGACAGGGACCGGCGCCTCGTGCAGGTCAAATGTTGCCTCAGCCTTGGCTGGTAGAGCGAACTGGCTTCCTATCCAGAGTCGGCCGAGTGCAGAACGTCCTCGCCGATCGTCGTCCAACCCCTCGCTGACGCCCGCGCGACTCCCTCCCGCTTCCCCACTCCGACCTAGCCGCTCACCATCCCATCGACCTTCTTCGTCCTCGCCATCCCCTGGCGGGTCATGGTTCCACACGTTCCCTTCCTCAATCCGAAGCGGTTGACCGACTGGTCGACCCGCTTTGGACGGTACGACCGGCTCGGATCGACCGTGACCAAGACGACGACGCTCATGACGGGCAAGTCGACTGTCTGGCTTGCCGAGCCGCGAGCCGTCAAGGTCGTCTCGATCGATCGCCGGGCGTGGGCCAAGCCGACCGAGATGTACAAGGTCAGTCGAGGAGATCGTCATCTGCGTGCGATCAAGGTGGCTGCGAGCTTTCGGAGGGGCGCCGCGCCAGTCCATTTTGCCAGGCGCCCATTCGCTGATGTTCATGCTCGCCCTCGCACCGCATGCTCTCAGATCCTGAGCATGTTCGGCTCCAATCTTGTCACGCTCGAGGGCGCAGCCTGGAAGGCCCACCGGCGGGTCGTGGGCCCCTCCTTCTCCGAGCCCGTCTACAGCGGCGTCGCAGAGACGACGGGCGCCGTCGTCCGAGAGATGATGGCGAGCGAGGGCTGGGAGACGCTCGAGGCGGGCGAGACGGTCGAGGTGGCCGACATGGTCAAAGTGACGATGCGTCTGGCGCTCGTCATCATCTGTGCGTCGCCGTCGGACCCCGCTCTCTAGCGCTCAGCTCTTTTCAGAATCTCGAACTTACACTGACACCCATTTTGCCCTCTCGTCTCCCCCTCCCTCGTCGGTTGCCAGCCCGCGAGGCTTTTGCGATCCCGATGCCGTGGGACGAGTCCAAGCGGCCGATGGCTCGGGCTGAGGGTCACAAGCTGTCGACGAGCGAGGCGCTTGGCATCGTCTCAAACGAGGTTTTCCTTCGGCTCCTGACGCCGAAGGTTCGTCGCCGCCCGTCAGCCTTGACAGCTCCTGTTGGCACTGACGAGTCGTCCTTCCCCTCCTCCTTGCTCTTGTTCGACAGTGGGTGTACGGGCTTCCGATTGCCCGGCTCAAGCGGGTCGACCTGGCGTTCAGCGAGCTTGACGCCCACTTGCTCGCGCTCGTTCGCGAGCGCCGGGCCGCGCTTGCCTCGGGCACAGCCGAGGGCAAAGCAGACCTCTTTGGCTCGCTCCTCCTAGCTGGCAAGGACGAGGATGGCGACGAGGGCATCGACAGCGAAAAGACCGAAGCTGGAGGGATTGCCAGCAACGGCGCTGGCAAGGCGGATGGCGGCAGCCCATCCGAGGGCTTGACGGACCGCGAGGTCCTCGGCAACACGTTCATCTTCCTCCTCGCCGGGCACGAGACGTCGGGGCACACGCTCGCGTTCGTCTTTGCGCTGCTCGCTCTCCACCCCGAGGAGCAGCAGAAGCTGCACGATCATGTCATCAGCGTCCTCCCCGCCGGTCAGGAGCCGGTGCGTTCCTTCTGTCGAAGTAGACGCCTCCTTCTGGCCGCCTTTCGCTGACTGCCCGTCTCGCGCGCGCGCCCCCGGCTCGCCTGCCTCGAGCAGACCTACGCAGACTTTGGCAAGCTCACGCACTCGCTCGCCGTCCTATACGAGACGGTCCGACTGTTCCCCTCGGTCGTCGTCATCCCCAAGCGGGCGACCCGGCCGACGACGCTGCCGTACTCGGTCCGCGGGCCGACGGGCGAGTGGGAGCAAGCCCGGCTCGAGGTGCCCGAGGGGACCGAGGTCTACATCGACACAGCCGGCCTGCACGCCAACCGTCAGTCATCGCGACGCCCGTCGAGCCTTCTCGCGACGGACGCTGACGAATCGTTCTGATACTCACCCCCGCTCGCGCCCTGTCAGCCATGTACTGGGAGGATCCGCTCGAGTTCCGGCCCGAGCGCTTCCTCGGCCCGTACGACAAGGACGCCTTTGTGCCCTTCTCGGCCGGCCCGCGCGTCAGTCCCCATCCCTCCGAAGACTCGACCTCATGAGCTGACGACTTCCTCCCTGTTCCGCTTCCTCAAAGGCCTGCGTCGGCCGGCGCTTTGCAGAAGTGACGACCGTCCTCATCCTCTCGCTCCTCGTCCGCTCGTTCGAGTTCTCGGCCGTTCCCCGGCCGGGCGAGACGCCCGAGGCGATGCGGGTCCGGCTTCTCCGGGCGAGCACGACCGTGAGTCGTGGGTCTGTTGAAGGCGTTCTGTCGGAGAGAAGACTGACCGCTTTGTCTGTCGCTCGTGCCTGGCAGTTAACGCTCACGCCCAAGGACCTGGATCTCCGTCTGCGCAAGCGGTAGCGCCGCCGCCCTTCCCCCCCTCTCATACGCTTTTTGACCGGAGAGGGACATCCTATTATGCTTGTAATTCTACCCCTTGTCTCTTTGCTCTTTGTCGAGCGGCTCTCGACCGTCGCTTTGAGTAGTCGCGTCGTCCAGCCTCCTGCTAGCGAGACGCCGGGCCCGAGAACGCCCTTTTGGCCGAACCTTAATTCGCCCTCGGGGTGTTTGGTCGCTCGAGGAGAGCCCGTGCCTCCGAGGCTGCTAGTTTGGGCACCTGCCTGCGACCCCTCGACATCGACTCGAGACCCCTTCAGACAGCAACGCTCCATCTCCTGCGTCTCTTCGCTCGAGAGGCTCTTCGGCAGCCAGCGACGAGAGGCTGGCGTCTCACTCGGGAGCGTTGGTTCGCCCGACCTCGCCCCTGGACCTCTCCGCCCTTGCTGCCTGCCCTCGCTCGCCCGGAGGCTACAGCTCGCGAGTCCTGGCCACGACCACGAGCATGGCGGCCGATGCGCTGCATCCTTCGCAGCGGAGCGCCATCTTCCTTCTTGCTGATAACTGTCGGTCCGGCTTCATGTCCACTCTCTCCTCGCCCCGAGCTGACCCGTCACTTGTGCTGCGCTGGCTCCCTCTGTCGTCCTCCCTCGCCTCCGCCGCCTATCAAGTCCTCGCCTGGACACTCTACGGCATCCTCGTCGTTCAGATTATCCGCTATGCGTCGGCCATTCGCTCGCATCCGGGTCGCGAGTCAGCCTTCCAGATCGGCTCTGTCGCCGTCCTCTTCGCCTGCCGGACGGCCCACACGATTCTCACGCTCACGCGCGTCGTCGCCGTCTACTCGGACCACTTTACCGACCCCGAGTGGGTCGTCGACTATCGGAACAACCCGCAGAGCCCGGCCGGCTTCTTTATCGGCCTCTTCATCATCTCTCTCGTCCAGCGTACGTCAGCCGAGCTTCCCCCCTTTTGCAGCTGACGCGATGGACGCTCTCGCTGACCGGTCGGCTCGCTCTGCCGCAGTCTTGTTCCTTCATCGCGCTCTCACCTTCGCCAAGCACCTCTATCCTCCGGGTCCGATGGACCGCATCCGGCTAGCGGCAGTTGTGAGCGGCAGCATCCTCTTCTGGACCTGTTTTGCGTCGGGCCTGGCATCCGAGGTTCTTCGCTTGCGCTATCGCACACAGTCAGTCGTTCGCAGCCCAAGGTCGCTGCCAGCAATGAACAGAGCTGACCCGACGGAAGGTTCTTTGTCCAGGCTCGACTTACTCGCGGCCGTTGAGAAGAAGGGCACGCCAGCTTTCCTCGTGCTCGAAGTCGTCTGGCTCGCGAGCGCGCTCGTTCTGATGGTTGTCTTCTCGGCCACGAGTGCACGCGATCACCTCTACGCACACGTCAGTCTGCTGAGACAACGCTTTCTTCTCGCTGCGCAGAAATTAGGCTGACTTCCGTGCTCCCCAGCGCTACAACCGGGAGAGCCGGCTGCCGGCCACCGATCAGACGACGGCCATCCTCAAGGAGATGCTGCGCGTCGGCGCCACAAACTCCTTCCTCATTGTTCGTCGGCTCCTCGGCCGTCAGCAGCGTTTGATGTCAGGCCCGCTGAAGCGACTTGTCCGCCCTGCGCCGACTCCAGGTCCTCTCGACTTCCATCTACATCTTTCTCATGCTTTACCTCAAGGGGACCATCGCTGGCCGTGGATGCACAGCACTGTCCGTCTTCCGTTGCCAGACCACAAGTCAGCGGCGCTTCCCAGGCTGACGGACTCTCTCATGCGGTTTGCCCTTGTAGCCCGGCCGTCTACGTCTGTAGCCTGCTCGTCCACATCATACAGCCGCGCGCGCTCCGAGAGCGGTTCGTCCTCCCGAGCCTCAGGCCGCCTGATAACACCCACTCGCGCCGTCTGACCGCCTTCTGGATAACCCGCCCTTTGCAGTCAGATCCTCGAGGCCGCCGTCTCTCGTGCCGACTCGTCTCGGCGCGACTCGCAGCTGGCGACCAAGAAGCGGCTCTTTGGCTTCGTCAGCAAACGTCGCCGGTCGGCACGCCCGAGCGTCGACGGGGAAGACCACCGGCTGTCGCTCGCCCGCTTCACACGGTCGCCGGGGATTTTCTCCCTTCTTGTCCGCGATGGGCCGTTCGTGCCCGGTCTGCCCGAGCCGTACGCTCTACGGCGGCGGCGGTCTTCCGCACCCACCGACGGCGTCCAGAAGACAATCGAGGTCGTCTCTTACTCTGAGCGTGTTGATGGCGAGGACCAGGTCGCCGGCCTTGACTTCGCTTGCTTCGAAGAAGGCTGGGAGGCTCGCAACACACGACTGGGGATCGGCAACTCTGTCGTGCGTTGCTCTTGCCTCTGCCTGTTCATTTCAGGATGACTGGTGCTGACCATGATCGACCTCAGTGGGTCGAGAACCGTCGATCGCGCCGGCCGCTGAGCGTCAACGGCCACTCGTCCCCAACGCAAACGCAGCTTTCGGTAGGCTCGGATCCCGAGGGTCGAAACTCGTTCGCGACCAGCTTTGGCGGCGGCATCTCATCCCTGCACAACGCCTCGCCCTCTCGCCTGGCCGGTCGGGCGCCGCCACCACCGCCGTCGGTCTCGCCCGTCGCGCAGTCGTACCTCACGTCGTTCCCCTCGGGCCCGGTCGAGTCGCAGCGACATGCCACCTAGTCAGTCAGCCCTTCAGACGCGTCCTGCTGATCAGGTCCGAGGCTGACTCTCCCCTTCGCGCCGCCCCTCTAGCGATCCCGACCTGGACCTAGTCGACCTGCCCTTCCTCGGCCCGCCGTTGGAGGCGGCCGCTCGACCCTCGCCCCCTCCCCAGCGACCACCGCCCCCGGCAGGACCGCATGTACACTTCTGGGGATCCGTCTAGACCTTGTATCAACTATCTTATCGTTTAGGCTGGCCACATCAGAAGGGAACAGGGCTCTGAGGGGAGGGGGGAAGGGCCAACGGCGGCTCGGGGCAAGTGCTCGCGCCGAAGATGGTCCGCGATTGCTGAGCAGCAGCACCCGTCGACGAGCGCTCATCCCAAACTGTCACCCGCCTAGGCGAGCATCGCCCTCCCTTCTCTCACAATTTCAGACGCTGTCCAAAGCCTTCCATGACGATGCCCGTTCCGCCTCCGCCAGACGAGCCGGCCGACCTCCCGGCCTTCGAACGCTCGGACGGCCGCCGCCGGCGCGTCGTCCAGGGCAGCGTCTGCCTTGCCTTCGTCGCCTCGTCGACCTGGACCTTCATCGCTTGGCGGCGAGCTGGGCACGGCTCGGTCACCGTCTGGCAGGTCGCCGCGGTCCTGGCCTGGGTGCGTGGCCTGCAATCTGCTACTCTGGAGGCTCTCAGCCCGCTGTCGCGCTGTCTAAGGCATGAGCTAACGGCGAGCCCCCCCCCCCTTGTCGCTCGTGCTAGCTCCTGCCTGTCGGCACCGCCTTCCTCCTGCGCAAATGGCAGCTCCCAACGACGCTGGCACTGCTCGTCCCGCTGCTTCTCACGCCCCCTAGTCTGCCGCCGCTGGCGCTCGGGATTGCCCAGGCTTGGACGACGTTGCTGCTCCTGCTGGCCGGCTGCTCGCGGAGGCGACCCGAGATGGTCGCCGACTTGGGCGGCTCCACAGGCCCGGCTGCCAACATCGGCGGCAACGACAGCCTCGAAGGCGACGATGAGGCGACAATCGCTGGCGGAGAGGACGGTATCAAGGAGCCGCTCCTTCAACAACAGGCGGGTCAGGTCTCGGACCCGGCTCAGGCGAGCGTCCTCGGCCTCTTCCTCTTCCAGTGGGTACGTCGTCCCGACCCGGCCGAGCCTGCGCTTCCGTCCTGCTCATTCACGTCTGTCCGGAGCTGAGACTATCGACTTTGAAGCCTCTGCCGCTCATCTGGCTCTCGCACAGGGTCCGAGTGCTCGCACCGCACCACCTGCCGATCCTCCCTCCGGCCATCCGAGCGAGGGTCGTCGCCGCGCAGCAGCCCGTTGTGCGCATGTTCGCCGCCCTCCTGAAGCCTGCGGGCACCGATCAGGACACGGCCTGGCGCAAGCTGCTCGGCGAGATCTGGAGCGTCAATCGACGGGGCGTCCTCATCCGTGCGTCGTCGCTCGGTCTATGACTCGTCTCTGCTCGGTGAGGTGCGCTGACTGAAACCCCCTGCCCGCTCGTTTGACCGTGCACGCAGTGGTCGGTCTTGCCATCGTCAAGGCCCTCCTCACCTTCGTACCGGCCTATCTACTCTCGCAGATCATCCGGTCACTCGAAGTCGAGGAGACCGATCGGCCGTACCAGATCTCGCTCTGTCTCGGGCTCGCCGTCTCTAGCGCGCTGAGCGGGACGCTCGCCTCCCAAGCCTCTTATTGGGAGATGGCATCCATCTCGAAGCCGGTCCACTTTCAGCTGAGAACCTTGCTGTTTGAGAAGACACTCAGGCGCAAGGATGTCGTCCCGACCGGCCAGAACGGCCAGGCGGGCGGCAAGACGCAGGTCATGAACCTCTTCACGCTCGACGTGCCGCGCATCGCCGGCCTCGGTGCCGACCTCGCAAACGTCTCGACTGCGCTCGTCGATCTCGTCATCGGTACCTGCCTACTCTACTCCCTCCTCGGCTGGTCGTCGCTCCTCGGTCTCGCCCTCAACGCCGTCACGATCCCATTCAACAAGCTGTTGGCCGACTTTACGTTTGACGTCGACCACCGCCGGTCTCTCGCGCGGGACGAGCGCATCTCGGCCGTCGACGAGGTCCTCGCCGGTATCCGCGGCGTCAAGTTCGAAGCCGGCGAGGACTACTGGGAGGCTCGAATCGAGCAGCTGCGCCGGCAAGAGGTTCGCCTCCAGCGGGTCCGGTACACCCTAGGGACCATGTATAACCTGATCTGGTGCGTTTCGCTTTTCGCTCGTGCAGCGATGCGCGCACCCACGCTGACCTGCCTTGACGATCTGATCGCTCGCAGGGGAAGCCTGCCTGTCCTAGCAATCCTCGTCTCGCTCACCTCCTTTGCTCTGCTGGCCGGCGGCGAGCTCACGCCGCACGTCGCCTTTCCCGCGCTTGCCATCTTCAACGGCCTTCAGCTCGTCTGGACAGCCGTACCCTCGACCATGACGCGGCTAGTTGAGGCCGGCGTCAGCTTGCGACGACTAGCGGCCTACCTCGGCTCGTCCGAGGTCGATGGCGCAAATTGCCTCCCCAATGCGGCGCCGACGCCCCTTCTGATTGACGTCCGTGAACGCTTCGAGCTCTCGGACGTGTCCTTCGCGTATCCATCGGACAGGGCTTTGGACCGGCCGCCGGTAGCGGACGGCGGCTTCCGACTGCGCGGCCTGTCGCTCGGGCTGCAAGTCGGCAAGCTCAATCTCGTCGTCGGACCCGTCGCGGCTGGCAAGTCGCTTCTCCTGCTGGGCTTGCTCGGAGAAGCAGACCAGCCGGAAGGGCGGCACAACTTCCCGCGTAGCGCAGAAGCCGCGGCTAGTGTAGCGGGCGACGCCGTTTTCGGCCCGGGCTGGCTGATCGAGGGAACCGCTTACGTGCCGCAGTCTTCGTGGCTCCAAAATACCTCGGTTCGTGGTCGGTCGCTTTGGTCGCACTGATGGCGTCGTCTGAACGCAATCCTCACACCCCCTTCAGATCCGCGACAACATCCTTTTCGGCTTGCCGCTCGATCGGTTGCGCTACGAGCAAGTCCTCGACTGCTGCTGCCTCCGGTCCGATCTCCTCATCCTTGCGGACGGCGACCTGACCGAGATCGGAGAACGCGGCCTGACGTTGAGCGGCGGTCAAAAGGCCCGGGTGTCGCTCGCCCGCGCCATCTACAGTCGAGCCCGGCACCTCCTCGTCGACGACTGCCTCAGCGCCGTCGACGCGCACACCGCCCAGGCCATGTTTGCCGGCCTGCAGGGGCCGCTCCTCGCCGACCGGACGCTCGTGCTCTGCACGCATCACGTCTCGCTTTGCCTGCCAGCCGCTCACAGCGTTGTGAGTCGCCGGCAACTTTTAGATCAGCTGCGTGAGATCCTGTGCTGACCCAGAGACCCTTGTGCGATCCTCTAGGTTGCGCTCAAGGCTGGCGAGCTGCTCTTCAGCGGTGATGGCACCGCCTTTGCCTCCTCTCACCTGTTCAAGGGTTTCATCGAGGAGGCCGAGCAGCCCGCGACCGACGTCGACGAGATCGAGCCGGAGGCCAAAACTTTGCAACCACAGCCCGTATCGGCCTCGCTGACTTTGGGAGGCGAGAGCGGCAAGCCGGCTCCGGCGCGGAAGCTCGTTGCGGCCGAGCGACGCGAGATTGGCGGCATCTCGCTCGGCAGCTACGTAATGTTCGTGCGCGCCTGCGGCGGGCTCTTGTACTGGGCGCTCTTTGCCGCCGCCTACCTCGGCACACAGGCGCTTGACCTCGGCTCGGCCTGGTGGCTACGCCGGTGGACGTCAGCCAACGCGACTGACCGCTCCGAGGTCCAGGAATACCTGCTCGTGTATGCCCTCATCACTTTCGCCGGCGTCGCAGGAAGCGCGGTACGCTGTAAGTCGGCCTCTTTCAGTCTTTCGCACGGTGGCTTACGTCCGACTGACCTCGCTACATGACGCTGCCGCCAGGGATTGTCCTCTACGATGGCGCGACGTCGAGGGCCTCTGCCATCATCCATCAGCGTGCGTGCTCGCGCCCGTCACACCTCAGCCGACGACCGGACGATCTAACCTTCTGCACTTGTGTCGCCTTTTTCTAGGGCTGCTCCACGCCGTCATCCGCGCGCCGGTGCGCTACTTTGAAACGACCGCCCATGGTGTGCTGCTTAACCGCTTCTCGGGCGACATGTCCCGCGTCGATGGCTATCTGCCAGACGACTTTGCGCGCTGCGTCATCTACTCGCTCAGCCTCGGTTGCTCGGTCGGGATCCTCTGCGCCGTCGCGCCCCTCTTTTCCGTCGCTGTCGTGGTCCTTGCACCGGTCTTCTACCTCGTCGGCCGCGGGTGAGTCGCGCGTCCTCGCGAGCTGATGCTGGCACGCACGACGCGCTGACGTTTGTTGCCCCGCAGGTACGCCACCATTGCGCGTGACTTCCGACGACTCGAAAGCGTCTCGAGCTCGCCCCTCTACGGTCTCTTTGCCGAGGTCATCGGTGGCGGCGGCATCGCGGTCATCAGAGCGTGCGCCACCGTCCCCCACGTCTCCCGACTGCAACCTCTACTGATGCTCGCGTTGGCTCTGTAGGTACGGCTGCACCCGGGCCTTCAGGGAGCGCATGCTCTCGCGTCAGGACGACCAGACCAGCCTCTCGTACCACGCCCAATGCGTCTACCTCTGGCTCGTGACGACCTTTGCCATCCTGAACTCGGGCTTGACGGGCTGCGCGGGGTGCGTCCCCGAATCTCCTGCGCCGAACAGCAGCGTGTCGCTGACGCGCGCATGCTTCCGCCAGCGTCATCCTCATCCTCCTCGGCCGTGATGCTGCGGCAACCGGCTTCGCGCTCACCTGGGCGCTCCAGCTGGGACCGTCTATGCTTGACTTGATGCTCAGGTATGCGTCGCTCGAGCTGACGATGGTCTCGGTCGAGCGGATCCAGGAGTTCTCCACCCTGCCCGCCGGCGCGCCGGAGATTACTTCGGTCCGTCCACCGCCAGGCTGGCCGACGGCCGGTGCTGTTACCGTTGAAGACCTCACCGTCCGCTACGCCGACGACCTGCCGGACGTGCTCAAGGGCGTGTCGTTCGCGGTTGCCGCCGGCGAGAAGGTCGGCCTCGTCGGTGCGAGCGGCAGCGGCAAGTCAACCATTGCGCTTTCGCTCTTCCGCATGGTCGAGGCTCGACAGGGCCGCATCTTGATCGACGGTCTCGATATCGCGCAGCTTGGAACGCAGGATCTGCGCTCCAGCTTGACCATCATGTGCGTCGGCGGCTGTAATCAGAGGATCGTCGACCGACAGTCACTTACTCCTCCTCGCTTGACGCCTCGCAGCCCGCAAGACCCGTCACTCGTCTCTGGGACGCTACGCTCCACGCTAGATCTCCGCGGCGAGCACCCGGACGAGGCACTCTTTGACGTCCTCCGGCGGGTGCACCTCCTGCCCTCGCCCGAAGATGGCAGCCGGCCGCACTCGCCTTTCCGCTCGCTCGACGAACCCGTCGCGCAGCATGGCTCGTAAGTCCCCTTCGCTACGCCATGTCGCAGTCCGACGCTGACGAGATTCGCCGGTTCGGTGATGACTCATCGCAGGAATTTCTCGCTCGGTGAGCGACAGCTGCTCGTCCTCGCCCGGGCGCTCTTGCGCGGATCGAAGCTCCTCATCCTCGACGAGGCTACGTCAAGCATCGACTTTGAGTGCGTCTTCCCGTCTCTCCGTTTGGAATCCTTGAACTATTCGTCAACTACTCGACTCCGACTGACGAACGCCTACGCGTGGCAGAACGGACGAGCTCATCACGCAGGCGATCTCCGAGGCCTTTGCCGCCTCGAGCCTGCTCGTCGTCGCCCACCGCCTGCGGACCATCATCCACTTCGACAAGGTCCTCGTCCTTGCAAAGGGTACCGTCGTCGAGTTTGGTGCGTCGAGACCCGCTCTTCTCGTCACAGGATCCGTCAGCGCTGACGTTTGACTTGATGGCTGCCTTCAGACACACCGCGTCGCCTGCTCGCCGACCCGACCTCAGCCTTCTACGCCCTCTGCAAGAAGACGGGCGAGCTCGACGTCCTCGTCCGTCTGGCCAACGCGTCCAAAAGCTGAGGCTGCCGGCGCCACCAGCCTGCTGCGTCAGTTCGCATGCCTTTTCACTCAGCAGCGCAGCAGAGCACAAGACAGGGGGCGACATGCTGGATCAGACAGAGGGCGGGGCAGGAGGCTTTGGGCGGGTCCGCGCGTGCGGCCCCGGGCCGCGTAAGGTAAGAGGGAGGCGTGTAAGTGGACAGGGGGAAGAAGGAGGGCGAGGAAGATGCTGACTGTACGAGCAGAGGGGTCACGCGCGGCGAGAAGGGGCGCAGGAGAGAAGAAGGAGCAGGAGTCTGGGGGAGGGGCGGGCGAGGGATGAGGGTCCGTTGGAGGTGGGGTGGGTCAAGGCACGGCGCTTCAAAAGAGGAGAGACCGCCGGCGGGCTAAGCCACAGCCGGCGGGGTATATGCGAGGGAAGTCGACCGATGCCGGACCGGTGGATCAAAGAGGGTTTCGAGGATGACAGGCGATCCAGGAAAGCGAGTTGAGGGGGAGGAGGGGAGCGCTCTAGAAGAGGAACGCGGCCGTGGCGAGGCCGGCGAGGGCAACGAGTCCGGCGCTGAGCCCGGTCGATCGGCCAGCCCCCGAGAGGCCGTTGCCGCCGACGCTGGCGGTCCCGTTGGTGGCCGAGGCGCCCGAGCTCGTCGCCGCGTTAACGATCGTGTTGATCCAGGTCGTGCCGCACGTCTTGGCGGCCGCCTCCCAGATGGCGGCCTGGCCGCCGAGGATCGGGCTCTCGCTCAGGCCGAGCGCGTACGTCGTCTGCGTCTCCCACTCGGCATAGGCCGAGAAGACGGCCTTGGCGCAGGACGAGCAGAGGACGGCGGCCGGGTCCGAGGGCTGGATGAAGAGGTAAGGGAGGTTGGTGAGCCGGTAGGTGGTCGCGTTGGGGTAGGTGCCGTCCGAGCCGGTCGTCACGGCCGGCGCCCGCTTGACGAGCGCGGCGCTCTCGCCCGTGATGAGCTTGAGCGAAGGGGCCGAGAGGTGGGCGCCCGCGTACTGCTCGGGCGTCGTCGTCGCGTCGGCGACCGTCTTGGCGGCCGCGTTCGACAGCTGGATCGTGTTGTTGCCGGTGCTTCCAGCCGTCGTCGCGGCCGAGGCGTTGTGGCTGAGGGCGCTGACGCAGTAGGCGTCGCTGGTCGCGTCCTTGGTGCAGACGACCTCCTTGAGCGGGATGACCGTGTAGAGGATGTCGTACATGTTGCGGACAGCCTCCTGGCTCGGGTCGGCGAGCTCGACCGAGCAGTTGCCGTAAAAGTCGGTCAGCCGACCGCGAATAAAGGTGTTTGAGCAGCCGTTGGCGGCGCAGAGCTTGTCGAGCGAGCTGGCGAGCGCCGAAGTGTCGGCCGAGATGGCGGCCGCGTTGGTCGCCGTCAGGAGCGGGGCCACGCACGACGAAAGCGTCTCGTCGCCGTTGAGGGCCGTCAGGAACGAGGTGCAGCCGGTCGAGAGGCCACTCGGGATGACGGCTGAGGCAGTGCTGGACGAGGCCGACGACGTCTGCGAGGCGAGGGATAGAGAGGGTGGTCAGTCGATGGTCCCTCAACGTCACGCCCTGTGCGCTGCAAAGGGCATTGGCAGCCTGCCATCGTTCAAAGCCACTCGTCGAGGGCGGTCAAGCACGCCCGCATGCGCCTGGCAGTACGGGAGGTTGGAGGGCCCAAGGACGGGCCGGGCCCCGTTACCCATCGTTCGCCTGGACGCCCTTTGTGCTCCTGCCTGTGTGGCGCGCGCGCGCGTGCGTGTCCTTCCCGGCCCGACCTTCCCTCGCCACGGGTCGTGCGCTGAACCCTCTCCTCCCGCTCCTTCCCCTCCATCTGTCCCCGTGGCTAAGAGAAATGAGAAATACGCACGGCGCTGGCTGAATGCGAGCTTGACGAGCCGGCCTGGGCGTGGACGGCCGAGGCGCCGAGGGCGGCGAGCGTGAGGAGCGAGAGCATCGTTGTTGTTTGATCTGGCTGGCAGGGCGAGGCTGAGGGGGCTTGAGAGGAGGGGAGCTAGGACCGGGAGAGGGTGGAGGGATGAAG
>Ga0308160_10005011_pt1 | contig 13935 bp, 14 predicted proteins | sample PhyFR1_FD_201036 | JGI IMG/M metagenome (GOLD analysis project Ga0308160, IMG submission 201036) | Phyllosphere microbial communities from UC Gill Tract Community Farm, Albany, California, United States - DLSLF.R1 | ecosystem: Host-associated > Plants > Phyllosphere > Unclassified | place: USA...
GTTCGAAGTGTCGGCCCTTGAACAGGTCGCTCGTGCTCGCGTGACTACGCATGTTAGGCAAAGGCCGTCATTCTAGCTGAGCTGCAGGTTTGCACCAGAGCCAGCCAGCAAGGCCCAGGATATACCCAGGGTATCGGCCTTGGACGTCCTTCATCGGGATCAGCGCCTTGTCTTCCGGTTCCTTCGCGATCCAGAAATTGAATCGGCTTTAATCATAAAGACTCAATCAGCTGCGCCGTTTCTCGGTACTCCGCAAGGTATTTGTCGAAAGAAAAATCAGATCGCTCAATGGCAGAAACGAAATTTTCCATCCAGCTCCCCGCTTTTTGCTGATAGCTATGCATGCTCGTTTCGGGTGCAAACACGCCGGGTGGACGCGTGGCGAAATCAGTTAGCACGTTTAATGCGGCATAGCCATGCGATCCCATCGAGGAAAAGTACGATGCTGTTAAGTCCTTCACTGAACCCCACGTTCAGCAGCCATGCACGCTATTATGCCGTCCGAATCGAATACCGGGCTAAAATGCGTCAGTGCTCTCCCAATTTTGTTCCGGTAACGCGTAACGCAGTGCGTTAAGGGTTGGAGATGCGAACGGAATCTAAGCATCGCAACTTTTGACTTGCAATTGCGTTAAGAAAAGAGGATTATGGATCTTTTGAAGAAATCGTTCTTTAAATGTTAAAACTGTCACTCAAGATCGCAATCGGCGTCATTTTATCGACCGCGATGATTATTTCAGGCGTTAATTATTTCAATCTGCAGCGCTCCGTGGCAGAGGTCAAAGAGAACGATAGTCGCAACAAAGGGATCGAAGTTTTCGCACATTACCAATACTTCGTGAACCCTAATGTTCTAGTGTTCGACCTGAGAAACGTGGCACCGACATCAAGCCCTATCGATGTCACGCGTACCCTGCTTCAATTCGCTGAACGGCAGAAGGATAGGAGTTTTAAGAATGTCGAGCTGAGTTTCAAGGGCGAGCACAGGTTCCTGATGGAAGGCGACTATTTCCGCAAGCTTGGGCAGGAATACAGTGGCCAGAACCCAGCGTACACGCTCAGGATGCTGCCACAGAACCTGTACAAACCTAACGGGTCGCGCGCATTCGGCGAGTGGACCGGGGGCTTCATCGGTGTCCTGACCCGGCAAATGGAGGACTTCAGCAGCTGGCATCGCGCCTGGTATATCGACGACCTCGTCGCAAGCGTCCAGGGAGGAACCGCACATGCCGAATAAAATGTTTGGCTGTCTCGTCAGCGGCCAGTCGCGTGCCTCTGTCCGCAGTGCGGGCTCATTAGCGGTCATCGTGCTTGCCTCTCAAGTTGCCGGATGCTCGTCGAACGCCGATGACGATGCGATCCGGGCAAAGCTTGTGCAGGCCGAGGCGAAGATTCTGGTGCTTGAGTCCGAACTGGAGAGCCTGAAAAAACAGCCCACACCACCCGTTGCTGTTGCCATGACCTCCGTTGCGGCCACATCTGAAACTTCTGCCGGCAGCGCGCCGGCGGCGGCCGCGCCTGCGCCGGACGCTCCTGCGGGTCAACAGTGGACGTACAGTCTCAACGAAGAGCAAATGACCGGGGGTATGCGCAAGACGGCATCGGTTACGAGCTCCAACTCGGTCGAATTCGGGTTTCCCTACGGCGGCGCGCAGAATGGCCGTTTGACGTTGCGTACCGATCCCCGCTATGGCAAGGATGTGATCTTCAGGATCGAGCGCGGCCAAATTCTGTGTATATCGTATGAGGGCTGCACGGTCCAGGTCCGCTTTGATGACGAGAAGCCGTTGAATTTTTCCGCATCAGCTGCGGCCGATCACAGCTCTGAAACAGTTTTCATCGACGATTACGCGCGCTTTCTCGCAAAAATGCGAAAGGCCAAGCGAGTGCGCCTTTCGCTCAGCATTTACCAAAATGGCCGCCCGGTATTCGATTTCGATGTCAGCGGCTTCGACGTCGAAAAGTACCAGGCTAAAAAGTCCTGAAAGCGAACAGGTCGGCATGAAGCGTAACGAACCAGGCGCAGGTCAGGATCTTGCGCAGGCGACGGTGCCGTGCAGGATTGGTGCTTCCTATGGCTGGTTCTCCATTCACGCAGCCGGCGCGGTCGTTGGGCCGGTTGCATCCATGGTCTGATTTGCAGATGAAGAAACACCACATACTGGTAGCGATTTTCTTATCAATTACGCTGTCATCGGTTACTGCCGGACGATTCAAACCCGAGTGGACACGCGGAACGGCCTTCACGGCATTGACAGGAACCGAACAGACGCGGGTCTTGAAGGAATACGAGGAACAGGTGGAAGAGCTGGCGGATATGCTCCGCTCGCATACCTCTGCGCCGTTGAGTATTGAACAGGATCAGGCGATCGTCGGGACGGCACGTTGCGTTATCGACGAGACGATGAAAGGTGCAGTACGCCAAGGGATGGCTTCAACGAAGCCATCGGATACCGAGATGGAACGATATTTCCGGCGCTGCACCAAGCAGCAAGCGGCGAAACTTGAGGCGGCCCTTCTCAAGGCAACGCCACGGATGAACGTCGTCGACTATGTGCTCGATTACCGGCAGAACCTTGGCCGCACTGTGTTCGTGAACGGCTCGCTTCTTCAGCGCGGCGAGCTTACGCTGATTCACCCGCCCGGCCGGCCAAGTACATATGTGCTGGTAGATACCCGGGCATTATCGCGCGACGAGCGCAAACGGATTCTGCTCACGTGTTCGGCTGGGTGTGCGATCCAGATTTTGGGCACCGTCGGAGACATCGCTGGGCAAAAAGGTTTAGTGGCGATCCGGCTCGACTGACCAACAGGCAGTGAACGACGTTAAATACGTGCGTCATATGTGGGATCACCAGTGACTGCGGCCTAGCTTCGGCTAGCAATGGCGCAACTTATTGTGTAAACGTAGCGTGTTGTTATGAAGTGAATAGTGTAAAGGATTTTGATTGCGAGAGCAGCTTGCTTAGCACGCGCGAAGGCGAAGAGTAAAACCCTAGACCGGCTGAGAAGCGTGACCGACGAGCAGCAAGCTGTGATGGTGAAACAGCGCCAAGCCAGGGAATCGACCAGCGCCCTCGCCCGCACCTCGCCATCCCAATGCCCGTATAATGCGCACCGTGAAGCCGACGGCTCTGGTGCAAATTATGGACAAAGGGGCTCTGGTGCAAACCTGCAGCTCCGCTAGAATGACGTCCTTTGCCTGACATGCGTAGTCACACGAGCAAGAGCGACCTGTTCAAGGGCTGACACTTCGAACAAGAGATCATCATCCTTTGCGTGCGCTGGTACCTGCGCTACAAGCTTTCGTACCGGGATCTGGTCGAGATGATGGCCGAGCGAGGCTTACCGATCGCTCACACGACAATTCTTCGATGGGTGCAGCGGTATACAACTGAGTTCGACAAACGCTGGAGCCGCTTCGCGACGTCGGCCGGCAGCTCTTGGCGAGTAGACGAAACATACGTGCGGATCCGCGGTCGATGGGCTTATCTCTACCCTGCAGTGGATGCGTCAGGCAAGACAGTTGACTTCCGGCTGAGCCCGCGTCGCAACGTCGCTTCAGTGAAAGCTTTCTTTCGAAAGGCTCTACGCTCTCAGCGGCAGTCACCCGAAACCATCACGCTAGACGGCTACGCAGCCTCTCACCGGGCAGTTCGCGAACTTCAAGAGCAGGGACAGCTTCCTGACCTGACAAAGCTTCGCTCATCAAAATATCTGAACAATCTGATCGAGCAGGACCATCGCAACGTCAAGTCCAGGCTAGGCGCCATGCTGGGCCTGAAGAGCTTTGCTTCTGCTACAAACACAATCCGTGGGGTCGAGCTCATGCATCGCATTCGCAAAGGCCAGTTTGACGTAGGTGCTCTGACGACTCAGGGACAAACTCCGTCCGAAATCTGGGCAGCTGTTCTGGCTGCGTGAACCAGCCGGCGAAACGGCGGGTTCGCGCGCCCTCATCCATAATTTGCACCAGAGCCCTTCTGAGCAGCAACAGGAAGTGTGAGCTTTAAAGGTCCGTTTTCGACCCGAAGCAGACGTTCCTACTTTGTCGCGCTCCGTATCACTGGAGCGCCCAAGGCACGGCATTGTTGAATGTTGCACTCCGTTTTAGGAAAGGAGGTGGTTGGTTCGCAAATCGTTCCTGGAGGCGAAATTTTGCAAAAACCGACGATTAGAAAGTCTGTTGCCGCGTCCGTGCATCCCTTGTTTACCTCCAGCACATCGCCCTCTTGACGCCCCTCCCACGAAGAAAGAAATTCTTCTACCCATTGGAGAGCCGGGCCAAAGTATGTGCGATCTTTTTCGGCTACGGCTTTGTTCATTTGAGGTAGTTCGCGCTCAAGCAGTGCTACCGTTCCTGAAGGAAATGTGCCGGACTGGCCGTTCGCGAGTGCCGCAAGGGACGTTGAAGCATGAGCGCTATGAGAGTGAATCGCGTGGTTTTCGTGTATGAGAAATGGAATCGTGAATACCTGCACGTCCGCTTTCGACCGACGGCGAACTAAGACTGCTGAGTCACCTCGCTAGAGCTTCTCGAAGTACTCTCGGATCTTCTCCGCCATAAGCTGGCGACGCTCCTCCAGATAGGCGTCGAAGGTCGGAATGTCGCCCTCAAGGAGGCGTTCCGGAATGCAGTTCGCACGGAAATTGGCACGCATTTGGTCGAGGCTGTCAATTCCCCCGTACTTTTTCGTTCCGCCCGAACACTGGATTGCGAGTTCAGCGAAGTACGTTTCCGGGGCTTTGTCGCCGATTGCGATGTTGATTTCCGTTTGAGTGAGGACGAAGTTCGCGATCTGGTTGTATTTCCCCTTGCTCATCCCCTGACCCTTGAGGTGGTTCCGCGGGTATATATGGTGAACGTCACACCTATTAAGGATAAGGTCGAGTGCCGTGATGTCCCGGGACAGAAATCCCTCGTCGCCGAGCTTCACCTGGGCGGCCTGGTAGGTGAGAAAGTAGGGGCTCGAAGCCGACGAGGTCTCGAGGTTGCGGGGCAGGAGGCCATTCCAGTAGCTTTCGGAGAGCTGCGACGCGATGACCGCGTCAGCGTACGCAGTGATTCCATGGGACTCCATCGACCGGACATCCTCGTCGAATTTGGTCTCTGCGCTTCCGGAATACCGGCCCGTGAGGACAGCCATGACGAACCATCGGCGCACCGTGCGTTCCAGTTCCGCAGCGGGAACGCCGGCGGCGCGTCCCTTAAGGTAGACCACGTATGCGAAATTGATCACGTTCTGGCTGCTGATGAGCGAGCTGGCAACGAAACCGGCCGACCGAAGAATCATCGTGAATCGCTCGAAGTGGGTCTGGCTCACAAAATCGAGGATTCCGGCCTTAAGTTTGCCAAACGAATCTTCAGCGATGGCGTCTTCAAACTGCTTGGTTTCGAAGTTACGTCCGGATAGTAAGGCAACGAGATCCTGAAGCTTCCCGCGGTTGAACCTCGATGTGAATGCCACCCGGAGCATGTCCGTGTACGAGGGGTCGTAGATATCGTCGTTGACGTCCTTCAACCAAGCCATTTTGGTGAAGAACTCCGATTCCGCGAACGCCGGGTCGCCATTCTTGATCTTTGCGTAAAAGTCTGGAGCCACCGACAGGTGGCAGAAATAGTCGATCGCTTTCCGGAGCTTGTTGCCGCCATAGGTCTCGTTTGCAGCGATCTTTGACATGGCAAAGTCAGCCTGACTCAGCGACGCGCCTGCCGAATTCACGCGAATAAACACTTCAGTGACGGTCTCAATATCGAGGTCGTCGTTAAGCTCGATGATGCCGAGGTGGTTGTTCGTAATGCTCCGTAGCCGTTCTAGGACGACGTAGACCTTGTCCTTGTCACAACCGGGATTGGCCTTGATGTAGCCATCGGCGAGATGAAAGAGGCTGGCCTTTGGAGCGAACACAGCCGACACGTCCTCGATCCACTCGCTGGAGTTGGTTTTTGCCGGGTTAGATACTTCGAAAACCTGTCGCAGAGGGCTGAATGCGATCTTGATCCGCACGGTCTCGTAGTCTTTGTTAAGGACCTCACGGCCGAGGATGGACGCCATTAGTGCGGTTACGCGTTGCTGACCATCGATGAGGATGCGCTTGCCTGCGGACGAGGTGCCGTCTTTCAGTTTGACGGTTGGGTTTCGCCAAGCAATGAGGTAGCCGACTGGGTAACCCTGGTAGAGGGAATCAAGGAGGTTACGGACCTTGGTAGCCTCCCAAACGAACGGACGCTGGATTTCCGGTATGGCGATTTCCCCAGACTTTACCCAAGTCAGGATAGTTTCGATTGGATGTGGGGTGACGGAGTAGAGTTGGGGCATTGTGTAAGCCTTCTCGTTAAAGTACTGGGCTGCTCATCTTTCTGCATCGTCGCGTGACGCGGAATTTAAGCTGATTTCGGATGGTCGGGGATAAGATTCGGAATGTCACGGGACACTCTCAAACTGCACGGTAATGTGCAGACCGTGCGCGTCCCATTCGCGAGGTTTAATCCAGATTAACGGCCGCAGAAGGTGGTTTCACATAATGCTCCGGACCGAGAAGTCCATCACGGTAGAGCGCGAGGTAAGCCATCGGCGACTGTGCGAAACCAAGATACGGGGGGAGCGCACTCAGTGCGTCTGCGTCAACGTAAATATCGGAATAGCCGAAGGATACGCGTTGAACCAACTGCAAGCTGCGGAAAGGCTCTCCCGTTACAATATGAACATTGCCAAACACAACAGCTAGTGCCGCAATAATCACGGTTATCCACACCCACACAAACAACACACTTTTGGAGGCAGGGATTTGCAATATAGGGAGAGCTTCAGCCGATTGAACCTTGGTTTCAACGGCCGGCTTAACGCGGAAGCCAGAGACTGATTTCACTGGAAGCGCCCCTCCACAGTTCCAGCACGCTTCGAACTGCGATTCTGACTGTTCGCCGCAGCTTGGGCACTGTCGTAGAGGGATACTTTTCATGAGGTGACCAGTGTCGTAGGAAAGGCAGTCAGCGTATCAGCAGAATTTCAAAATTGCAACAAACGCTAGGTTGGGCGAAGACGCATCGTAAGAGCGCCTAACAAAACCGTCGACGGACCTCCAACAGATGAGAGAGCAGGCAAGCGTAAGGAACGCTTGGTGAATGTCTGCTCGTCGCTAATGACGGATGCGCAGTTTCTGAAGACGATAAAGCCATCCGAGAGTCGCTTATTCACCCGACGCCATCGACCGAGCCTTTCACGTAACTCCATGCCGTAGCGCTCAATTCGTGCCGAGATGCCCCGAGAGAGCAACCAAACCCGATGTGCTCGCGAGGAATACGCTCAATCAGCGTGCAGCTTACCGAGGCGTTTGCGCACGTCTCGATCGCTTTTTAACTGCTGGGACCAATCAGACAAATGGGATGCGCGGACGCGTATCATGGGCATGCGCCTCTGAGAGCTAGGCTGCTAGAGGAAGGCCACGTTATCCACTAGCAGATGATGAACGTCGGCTTCTGGCCGCATGCTGCCCCCTAGGCTTGACCGGCGCCACCCTAACCGGTCGGAAACGGGTGCTAGCTGGGGAATGCAGACCAGAGGTGGTGCCCGAGCGCGTCAGTAGCCGACATATGGTCACCCTCCGGATGGATGTACGCCTGCAGGTGGCCAAGTCCGTCGTGCACCAGGTTGTGGCCGCCCATCTCCTGCACGGTCGCGTCGATATGGCCCAGCGAATCGCGCATGATCGCCCCATGGCCGGTATCGTGGATGCTTCCTACAAGCGTCCCGAACTCGTCGCGGATCAGGTCCGTATCGTGGGTGAAGTGCTGAATCGATCCAAGATGCTGCCCGAACTGGTCACGTAGAAAAGCGCCGTGGCCAAATTGATGCAGCGTGCCGTCCACGCCACCCATGGAGTTACGAAAGGTCACATCGCGCCCCTCATCATGCAGCCAAAGGGCGGGCAAAAACGGGTTTTGGAAGATCGGCATTCGGCGCGCCCTTAAAAGTGGCGGAATCGGAATTCGTCGGCGTCCTGCTGCGCCGCCAGTAAAAACTCCGTGCATGCCGCACGGGCCGTCGACGGATCGACGGCAGCGGGAAACTGCTTGAACTGGACTAGCCTTGCGAGCCGCTCCCGCAGCGCCTTGGACAGGTTCTGCTGCGGCGCCCCCGGTTTTTCGTAAGCCGCACTCAAAATCGCCGAGATTGTCAGGCGGATCGGGTACAACTCGCTCGCCAGCCGATGCGAAACCGCTGGTAGAAGCGTATGCACCAGATAGTCCCATTCCCGCGCACAGGCCAGGAAGACGTCCGCCTGGTTTTCTTTTGACATCGCTGCCTGCGCGGAACTGGACGTCATCAGCGAAGCACCCTGTTGTGCGACGCCAATCAAGGCAAAGGGATTCACAAGGGTCGCCGCCGCGCTGACTCCCAACGGCACATATTTGCCCCATCCCTCACGGCTGGCGATGCCAGCCTGGAGGGCCGCGAGCCTGGACAAGGCCGCATCCATTTTGAAAAGGTGCGGTAACAATGCGGTGGCGCCACTTAGTGCGCGCTGGTAGGCCTGCTCGACATGCCTGGCATGCAGCTCCTTGGCCAAGCCAAGCGGCCGAAGAAATTCGGCGTCTTGCTTGACGCAGAATGCCGGCAGATAATGGATCGCGGTCTCGATGCCCTTCGCAAGGGCCGGGACGCTTTCGTGCATGTAAAGTAAGAACGTGTTTCGCTCATGCTCGGTTTGCAGAAACGAGACGTGGTCGTAGTTTTCCATGCCCAGCGCAGCCACCAATCCGAGGTGCACGGCAACGAGGTCGCCAAAAACCGCGTAGGTAAGGTAGTCGCCCTCCAGCGCCAGCACCAAGGTCAAATACTCTTGAAAATCGTGCGGCACATCGGAAGCCATGTGGATTGCATGCATCGACGCTGCAAATCCTTCGAGCATTGGCAATTCCGCCCGAATACGTAAGGAACCGACCACCAGCACATGCCGGTCTTCCTCGTATGTCAACTCGGGGTAGGTCGGAAACGCAAATGAGATGGGCACCATACGTCCCGCCCGGCTCAATATCGGCTCGCCGCGCGTGGGGTCAAAGCGAATGAATTCGTCGGTATCATCGAGCATGCCAATGAAAGGCCCCTTGTTCGCAGCACGCATTGCGGTTCTCTGCACGGCCAGATTGTCTAGCACGGCGCGATGGAATGTGTCTGAGTCCGGCATGAGCTGCAGTATGGTCTGGTCGGAGTCACTGATGATGAAGGTATCCGATGTGCCGTCGATGGCCAGGGCGTCCGACGAAAACTCGAACCGCACTTGGCCCTTTTTCCCCTCCGGTAAATGCAGCACAAGCGCGGTGTCGAGCAGCTCCGCGTCGCAGGTTTCGAATCGAAGCTTCGAGCCGTTCACATAGCCCTGGATACGCGTCCGACTGAGTAAGCCGGCGCCACCGTCCCTGACGGGCGCAGCGGTCGACGCGGCACGGGCCGCATCCAGGCCCAGATAGGACACGAACGCCGTGGCCAGTTTGGCCGACGGGACGCAAAGCTCGGCACCATCTACCGTCAGACCGGCCAGAAGCATCTTGTTTTCAAAATTGATACTGCAGCCGTCGATGGTGGCGATGGCCTTATCGGCCGGGATGTCTACTTCCTCGTCAAAGAACAGCGCATGGATGCACAGACGCCCTTCGATGTTGGCCACGTGCGCAGGAATCCACCCTTCCCCCTCGAGGCCAGACTTGATGATGGCAGTTGGTTCCCAATGTGGAAATAGTTCGGGTTCCCCGGCATCCGGCGAAAAAAGCACGGCTTTCACCCGTTCCGCATGCATTCGTGTGAGCTTCAGCGGGAAGTACAGCCGCGACAACATCTTGTATTTGCCGGCGGCATCAAGCAAACGTAGCAAAATTGATTCGACGCCGGTGCCGACGCACTTGAAGCAGACCGAACCATCGCTAAAGGTCAGGCTGCCAAAAATCGTAAAGAGCTTCTCCCCGCGCGCATAGATGAGGTAATCCGCGCATTCCAGGAACTGCGAAACGGAGAGGTTAAACTTCCTGTTCTCGCCGAACAATCCACCCTTATCCGAGAAATGAAAGAAGGTGCCGCTCGGGTCATCCCTGATGTAAGCCTTGTGCGGCCCGATTTCCGAATAGGAACTTTTCAGTACGCTGACCTCTTTAAGCGGCATATTCTTCCTTCTGATATCCAATTCGATGTTGTGGCCTGGCCACGCGCCCGGAAGCAGGACTTCGCGTGTGCAGGCCCACTCTTCGAAATTTTCCTTTTAGCAATTTCCCACCTATACTACCAGTAAGACCCACCGGCGCTCAACCCTCCCCGGCCGCTGATTTTGCGCCGCTAACGGCAAGCCTAACTCTACAGTTAATGGAGACTAACGAGCGATAAGCTAAGGCCGCTTCCGACCCTAAGCGGCCGTTAGCACCGCCTTCCAGTCCAGCAGAACCGCGACAATTTGTAGCGCGGCATCTGCATTTTCACTAAGCCCCATCCGTTTGGTGACGACCTCGTTCAGATAGCTAGCAATTTGCTCCGCGTCCGCACTTTCGTTGAGTAGCTTAACCACTTGAGGGACGTACGACTGATATTCGTCCCTCGCCATCGGTATGCCTGAAACGCCGATTGGGTCCCAAAGGTAGTGCAGGATCAGTGGCCCAAATTTACTTGCTTCCTGTCCAAAAATTTCCTGATCATCAGTACTTATGGCCATCGACACGCACGCTGCCAAGTTACCAGCAGTTTGCGCGCGCTTCGATGGCGCATGTGTTTGGTCTGGGCTAACCAACAACACCTATCAGAAACGATAGCTTCCAGGCTTGCTGCTCAGAGCTACGATTTTGCATCATGCCTACTTGGAGCGAAGCCATGTATGCCATGTTCTATACAGCCCTTTCTCATGCCACACGCACATGTCAATCGCTGGCAGAGCAGGCATCGTTAGAACCCTTGCTAGAAGGCTGCGCTTACATCGGGTTCATCGTTCAGCTTGATGACTCCCAGTTTGAGAAGTACCTCAAACTGCATAAGGCAGTTTCAGCCTTTGTACGCGTCATCGAAAAGCGTATAGAAGCCAAAGACTTTACTTACCTCTACGTCCACCCTGCGTCAAGTGAGCTGGATTCTGCTGGAGCACCTCGCGTGGTATTCAATGCCCGAGGTCGCGTAATTTACAACTGGTAATGCTGTCCTACCGTGAGCTGCAAGCAGCGGTGAACCTTGACTTCCGACATCTTGATTAGACATGCATGCGCTGTGCAGCTTCCGATATACTTTTTATTGACAGGCCGACCGCCAGGATAGGCAAAGAACAGACTCAATGAACCACGATGACTACCAAGCCGAGCTCGACGCACTGTGCGACGCATGCGCCAGGGCTGGCCTTAACCCACAGGATCTGATCGGTCAACGTGTCGCCCAAGGTCACCCGGAGACGCTTGCGGCGATTCGTTATTGCGGCGCCACCGCCACCGACGCGGAACAGCTGCAGGGCGAGGCCTACCTCATGGTTTCACTGTTCACTCGCCTGTCCTGTCAGGAGCAAATCGGCGCGTGGCTGCTTTGCCTAGCAGTGCAAAGGCATGTGGATTTGCGCGACCTTCAGAGCAGATTCGCCCCGTACCAGTCTGAGCAGGCACTGTTCCAACGATTCCCGAAGTTGCTTGCCCACTCGCGCGATGCAGAGCTGATATACCGCATGCAATGTGATGCAATCTTTGTCGACGGGACCGTGGCCTTGCAAACTGGCTATGCCCGGCTCGATCCCTTGCTGCCTCCCGACATCATCGCCGCCCTGGAGCAGGCGTATCCGACGCTGCAGCTGCATGTCCGTCTTGACCCCGGCTATGCGCAAGCGCAGCGCCCGGCAAAGACGTTGACCGAGGCCGTGATGTCGCCGGCGAGTTACGGATGGTGGAGAAACCTCGGCCTTTACCGCGGACAGCAGACCGGCGGCTTGTACTGCATCGATCCCGCCCAGCCGTTGCCCGACGAGGCCGAAGCCTATATGGAATTCCACAGGAAAGGCTTTCGTAAGCTGGAAACTATTACCCAGCGCAGAAAGCCCGACCACTTGACGATGATGCTGGAAGAGCTCCAGTTTTACGACGCCGGCTTGCTGATCGGCCGCTGCATCCACCTGGACACGAGCGCGCCGTACGATACAGCGCCGGACCAGGCTATGGTCGAGCACATTGACCTCGCGATCAACGTCTACACTGGCGAGCAGCTCGACCTGCGCATGTCCTCGCGCATGCATGACGCCGACAAGGTCGATGCTAGCTTTCGCACCCATCTGCTGCGCGCCGAGGGCGTTCCGTTCAATGTCCTGACGCTGCTGAGCAAGGTGTTCTTCCAATCTGAAACTTTAAAGCGCGATCTGTTCAAGGATCAGTTCCAGCCGACCGACGCGTCGGCGTAACTGGAGCCGGCCTGCCCAAGTTACCCTGCCCCAATTGACATTCAGGCATACCGACTACACGGAGCGGTGGACGCTCTGCGAGCCTTATCTGGCCACACTGCTTGCAAATGGGTGACCGCCACGACAATCATGGCTGGCGTGGTGGAGCGCCGCGTCTATAGCAAGGACTGATAAATTGCATGGTGACGGGCTAGGCCTGCCCTGTCGGGCCGGTCGGTCGGCATCGTCGGCAAAGGAAGAGTCTGGGTTTCGAACTGGCTGTATTCCGGCTTTAATCGGGGATTGACCTTCACGACAAGGGTGTCGGGACAGACCGATAGCAGGTACAAATCAAATAGCGTATGGATGTCCCCGCGCATCAGTAAACCATTCGAACTGCCGTAGCCACCATCGACCGAATGCGGAACGATATGTGCCGCCTCCAGCGCCTCAATGACACCACAACCAGAGATGACGCAGCGACCACCATAGACCGAGATCAGCCGCTGCCGGAACTCATCCTGGCCGCGCCGTTCCTTGATTGCGCGTAGGACGGTCTCATCTGCGGTAGATTCCGGATCAGGAGCCGGAGGCTCCTGACCGAGGAGAAAGGCGGTTATTTCCTGCACAATTCGCTTTCCGGCGGCAACCGACGTGAAACCGATTGACGGCCACGTGTAAAGTCCACTCCCTTGGACAGCCACGCCATGATTGCGGCAGATTTCGCTCGCCCGGGCACGCAGCGCAGCGGCGCGATCGCCTACCGCATCGTCGCTGATCGAGAGCGCGACGACCCCTCTTTCGAACTTCGGCCGGCTCGCGAAGAACGAGAACTGGCCGCCGCTATTTCGCCCCGTGGTATTGCGCCCTTTGATCTCGAACAGCACGCCATAGCCCGGGTCGGAAGTATTTCGCGCTTGATCACAACCCAGCGCAACTGCCATATCGATGACTATGGGAAGGCAGGAGTAGTACAGCTCGGTTGTCCCAGCTTTGCTGGCGCAAGACGCAAGCCGTTCAGCATGCTTTTGTGCTTCTTGAATCATCCGCATCTAGAAAAATCCTTCCCCGCGTGCAAGTTTATTGGCCTCAAAATTGTACGCACGAACGATGCATTCGTGTTCTCATCTTGATGAAAAAATTTCCAATGCTTCATTCCCTCAGTGCTTTGGGTTGCGCATTGTCACCGCCGACCAGACGACTTCGCAGCCGGCGGGTGAAACGGCGGGTGAGGCGCGGCGCGTTTTTGCATGCGAAAATGAACGGACTAAACCTCACTCGCTCGCCCGTGCGAGGTTCGCCCGGCGACGAAGCGGGCATGCGGTTCTAACGGCTCTGGTGCAAATTATGGATAAAGGCACGCCAACCTGCCGGTGCGCCGGCTGAGTTCACGCAGCCAGAACAGCTGCCCAGATTTCGGACGAAGTTTGCCCCTGAGTTCCCAGACCCCGTAAGTCGAACTGCCCTTTGCGAATGCGATGCATGAGCTCAATGCCTTGTATTGTCGTGGTAGCGGAAGTGAAGCTTTTCAAGCCCAGCATCGGTCCAAGT
>Ga0308160_10005013_pt1 | contig 13933 bp, 15 predicted proteins | sample PhyFR1_FD_201036 | JGI IMG/M metagenome (GOLD analysis project Ga0308160, IMG submission 201036) | Phyllosphere microbial communities from UC Gill Tract Community Farm, Albany, California, United States - DLSLF.R1 | ecosystem: Host-associated > Plants > Phyllosphere > Unclassified | place: USA...
ATTCATTTTCTGCTTCTTCGGTATCTCCCGCCCCATCCGAACCTGTACCCAAGACTGCCAATCCTCCTGCTCCTCGACATAGTCTACCGAAAGTGAAACCAGCTCCAAAGATTGCAAGACCAGGTCCGAGTCGTTCACAACCGAATCGAGGCGATGCTCAACCTTCTACTGCGCGCGCGACACCCATCATTACTCCTGATGATCGACCTACAAAACCTCCTCGTGACGATACAACAGCTAAGCCATCCCGTGCGACTCGACTATTGGATCAGTCTTCCCCGCTTGGAAGCGAGATACGGAATGAAGCTTCCTTGATTCTCGCGTCCGCCGCTAAACATCGGGAAGATAATCACCTTCTTTCGTCACCAGACGACGAACTCACTCCTGCTTCCTCCACGCGACTCGTCCGGCCCATGTCCCCAAATACAGGTGGGCTCGAACCACGCATCCGAGACACGTCAGCAGATGAGGACGAGGCAAGCGAGCATGGAGAAGATTTCGACACTGCGCTCGAAAAAGTCAAACAAGCCTATCGAAACGGTATACGACCTTGCAATAATCCGTACGCCCCTCAAGAAAGATCTGTACCGGTACACGGACTTGAAGATGCCAATCCGCCCGAATGGCTTGATGATCAACCGCCCATGATCGTTCCCGCTCCGCGCAGAGATCGTGCATTACCAACAGATCCGGCTGGACGAGCTCATCGCGAAGGATTCGAAGGTCTCTCTGAAGAACTCGCTATCGATGCCGATGGCTTCCTCGAAAATGTCAAGGTGTGTCTTCACGGTCTCTAAAATCAAGGTACAGGTGCTAATCATGCTAAAGGGAAATTTGTCCAACATCCTCACGTACTACCTTCCCCAGCCCGGTCCGCACCGTGATGCTTTCGTGGAACGTATAGGTCGGGGTCTGGTGGATCTAGGCTGGCAATTGACAGATTCCAGCGTTGCTGCATTGGCACCTCGTCCACTGCCGCCCTTGCCTCCTCCAGGACCGTTGAACGAGTGACGAGTGAGCGAGGGAAGAGGGTTCAGCTCGATTGAACTGTGTTTTGTGTTTGTATTTATCAGTTTGTAGCTATTTTGCATGGTTGTCTGGGTAAGATGAGGTCTGTGCTCCTGCATGCTGCTTACATATCATTGTTTATAGAGTCTGGATGATATGGAAGATATTTGTTGGTGTTGCCACTTGTTGGGATTAAATGTGAATAAATAGGATATAAATAAATCCCCCCTCGGCTAAGAATGAATCCTCGGTCTGTCTGGCTGGCTGGAATTTCTGGACAACACCAACACCCCCCCCTTACCTGTATTCACTGTCAACAAACAGTGCATACATCACCCACTAACAAGGCATACTCGCTACTCATGGTGCTTGTACTGTCACCACTATCACCTCTCATCGGCATCTAGACGAACGACCATAACGACATAGCATTCGACGCGCATCTCTCGCTCCACACCACACCAAAAATCAACTTTGACCAAATCAACATGTCTGGATACCCATTCGACACCACCCCGGATTCGCCTCGTAAACGCCTTACGGGAGCTGCGAGACCATCAGCCAATCCACGTATCCACGCTCTTCAGAAACCATACTCCCGTCCCGTCTCTTATGCTGGTCCATCCACATCAGCCGCTTCTCCCCAACACGAACTTTTGAACATCAACAATGGAAATGGAAATGGCAATGGCTCCCCTACGAAACCTACGGCGCCTACGACCCGACCTGCTTTAGTTTCAAGTCAGAGTCAGCGTTCGTTTCCTCGATCCGGATCTGAGTCTTCATTGTTTGGAAGTTTGAAAGGATTGATTTCGAAACCTCTTTCATGGCTTGCTACACCCCGATCAGCCAAGAGGGATCAATCAACATGGGGAGCTGGATTAGATTCGGAAGATCCAGAGAGTCCTAGTGTCAAGAAACTCAGGAGAGTTTCACCACCTCGGACAAGGGGGACTTATGACCCTCCTGCTCGTGGAGAGGTTTCGACAAAGGGAAAGGAAAGAGAGAGGGAAATGTTGCCTCCTCTACCTGCTCTGGCTGGTGGGCTGAAGAAATTACCTACATCCAAGGCGATTTCGACATTAACTCATTCTCAATCTATGCCGTACCTCGACCCGCCTAGTAGTGCTCTGTCGCCCGCGAGGAGAAAGACCGGAGCGATGACTCGGTCAAGAGGGATGGATTTGGCAAGTCTGGCCAATGAGGAAGAATCGGCAGTCGAGGAAAAAGGAACCTGGAGTCCGTGGAAACAGCAAGCAACAGGTGGTCGTTCGAGGACGCCAGCGAGGCAGAACCGTGGTTCCATATCAGAGGTCCGAGACGTGAGTTTGCCCATACGAACAAGACTGATAGCAGTACGCTCTACCATCCCTCTCTCCCTTCCGCGCACCCCCATCACCATCTGTTAATGGCGGACTCGCCAGGTCATCTACCGCCAATAACCTCCGTCGCGCGGGAAGCATGGCTTCAGATATCAGCATGGGACGACAATCCACCAGCGCGAGGCAGATCAAGGGATCTAGCTCTATGCTATTTGGCCAGACCAGTACCAGCGTAGCCGGAGATGTGGACGATGCCATGAGCGTAGACGGAGCAGACAGGACGAGGGACGGCAGTGTTCTCGTGAGTTTTCATTTTCGTGACTAGGCTAATGGCAGCAGGATTGGTTCATGCGTGATCGATGGTCGAAAGAGCCTGGATCGCCACGAGCACAGCGAATGAGCTCATTAGCCCCGAGCTCAAGTATGCCTCCGATTAGAAAAGGTCAATTGGTTTGGAATTCAGATAAGGGATTCGTTCGCGAGAGCGAGCTCAGATCAGGTATATTGATTGGCGTCTACAATCCATACAAACAAGCTGACTCGCTAGCCGATATCCCTGCGGTCCAGCCTAATCAAGCAGAACGTATACTTTTCGCCCTTGAATCGATGCGGAAAACACCCCTCACAGACGCTAGGAAGTCGCAACCTGTCGATACCCTTCCATCTTCGCTTATTGGCTCTTCATCTCGCCAGATTCGTCGCGCCATCAATGTACCACTTGCCACCGCTCAAGCTGGAGAAAGTGCTAGGCAAAGGAGGGACAAGGAGCGTCTGGGAGGAGACGAGCGTGTGTCGGTCATGATCAGTCCTTATGGTCGGCGTAGGGCTGTGGAATCCGAGCAAAGGGAAAGGAGTGTTGCGACTGGTGAGTGGTCACAACTAAGATCAGTGAGGGACCGAGCTGATGATAGATGACCGCACTACTAAAAGCCCATCGCGCAGCAGAAGTCAAGCTACCGACCACTCGATGGCTTCTGCTCATACTCCAACTCCAGAACCACCCCGATCACCATCCCCCGAGCCGACGCCTCGTCGGTCTTCGCGCTTGAAAAAGGTCGATGGGGAGGAAACACCTCGTCCAAAGAAATCGACAAGAGGAAAAGGATCAGTCAAGAATGCCGCTGTCGAGACTTCTGCACCGAAGGACAATGGACGAAGAAGGCGTAAAGCTACTGCTGAACCTACTTCACCGGAACACGAAGCTCCCCCTCCCATGCCTCCTGTTCCTACTATCACCGAGACTGCTCCTTCGCCAAGCACGAAATCGGCTACATCTTCATATCAGCCCAGAGCCGAGGGAGAGGCACCAAGGCAGCAGTCGAGTCTGAGAGCACGAACGGAAAAGACAAAGCGAGCACATGGATCGTCTGCGCATGGATCTAGAGCTACATCGCCTAATTCCGGTGGACGATTTTCGGCTAGAGAAGAGGATCTGCCAGATATGGAGGAACTTGAACAGACCAAAATCTCGCTACCTTCGTTCACTGGTGTCACATTCGGCAATTTTGGCCTACCACCTCCCGCTGCCCCTTCTTCACAGACTGCCACGAAAGACAAGGCGGAAGCTCCCCTCAGTCGACCTTCGGCTCCTTCTACCAGTCTTGGTGTTCCCCCACGAGGTCCTCTTTCCCGATTGAACGCCAGTCGACCTCGAGCGTCGTCTCCTCTGGCAGCTGGATCTATCGTTGCCGAGCCCGATTCGCCAGAGAACAATGGTCCACCCGCACCCAAGACAGCCGTCAAGCCTAATGAGAACGGATTCTTCTCGCTCTCTGGTCAGAAAGCGCCCGCGCCCGCGCCCGCTGCTCAGCCTGCACCACTCTTTGGCGGATTGCCATCGGGCGACGCCGCCAAGAAGCCACCTATCAGCTTCGGTTTAGGTAAACCCTCCGCACCGGCATCAGCACCCTCGAGTGATTCTGGAGCAGTACCAAACTTCTTCGGTTCTAAATCCGCTCCTGATTCCGGTTCTTCCACTCCGGTCACTGCCGCTCCTAATCCATTCAACTTTGGCGCTCCAAAGACAGCCGACACGACGAGCGAATCTGCTAAACCAGCTGCTGCGCCATTCTCATTCGGTGCGCCATCAGCTCCTCCGCCTGCCTCTTCGTCGACTCCTGCTTCTGGTGGATTCAACTTTGGCGCCAAACCAGCGGATACAACTTCCAAACCCACTCCTGCTCCCCTTGGGTCATTCAACTTTGGCGGATCATCTGCTAGTACTTCGGAACCTGCTGCCAAGAAGCCTGCCCCTCTGGGTACTTTTAATTTTGGTAAATCGGATGACAAGCCTGCATCAGGCTCCACTCCCTCATTCGTGAGTACCCTCTTCAAACCTCAGGGACATACGCTGATCTTCTAGTTTGGCGCCTCCAAACCCGTCGAGAGCGCCGCTGCCCCAAACCCATTCGGTCAGCCCGCTTCCGCCACGCCGGCTCCTCCCTCTGGATCGACCTCGTTCCAATTTGGTAAACCTGTCGAAACTGGGAAACCAGCCGCTGCACCATTCTCATTCGGTGCCAGCTCTACGCCAGCTGCTGAACCTGCCAAGGCTGCTCCCGCATTCGGTGCACCAGCAACTCCTGCTGCTACTGAAAAGTCTGCCAGTTTCTCGTTCGGTCAAGCATCAGCTTCGACCACACCGGCTGGTAGTCCATTCGGTGGATTCGGAACCAAGGCTGCCGAACCTGCCAAACCTCAATCATCTACTCCGACATCGTTCACCTTCGGTACCGAAAACAAGTCGAACGGTACCACACCTTCAAATGGTTTCGGTCAGAATAGCACTACCGCCGCTGCGCCTTCCCCATCATTCACCTTTGGAGCTACTGCTCCGGCTGCGCCTGCGGCACCTCCCAACCCATTCGGTGGTGGTCAAGCCGCTCAGTCAGGTTCGTTCGGGTTCGGCTCAGGTAGCTCCACTCCCGCTGCCGCACCTGCGTCCAATCCCTTCGGTGCCGCTCCTCAGGCTGCGCCTGCTCCTGCCGCTCCAGCATCTGGTGGATTCGGATTCAGCTTCAACTCCGGCAACAGCGGAACAACCGCATCACCTGGTTTCGGTAGTGCGCCTGCACCAGCACCGTCAGCGGCGCCTACCTTCGGTTTCGGACAGTCTAATGCTGCGCCAACCACACCCTCTGGTTCAGGATTCACATTCGGCGGAGCTAGTACCGCAGCTGCCGCGCCCCCTGCTCAACCTTCATTCGGTTTCGGAAACCCCGCCCCTGCCCCTGCCCAGAATGGAAGTACGACCCCTGCTGCTCAACCTGGAGGATTCAGATTCGCAAGTCCAGCTCCTGGAGGTACGCCGCCTGCCGATGGAGGGTTTAGTTTGGGTATGGAATCGGGTAATCCACCTGGTAGTCCTAGTGGGAGAAAGATCAAGCCTCTTAGGAGGGGTACTAAGCGGTAGTCGCGTGAAGGGTGGGGATGTAAGGTGGTGGAAAGGATACGAGGGGGTTTACGGAGGAGTTACAGTAAATAATGTCTTGTCATATTTCACTTTTTTTTTCACATAGCAATTAGCAATTAGGTAAGGTCTTTCTGCATGATTATGAAAGTTTCATCAACGCCTCTTCACTCTACCCTGCTCAAAGAGAAAGAAAAGCAACGCAGGATGTGACATTGCAGATATAGTTCTTTTCCCGTAGCCGAGAACATGACCGGACGAGTGGAGGCAGTCCAATAAATCAACTTTACATCCACTCACCTCCTGTTTGTCAGTCTACCATGTCAACCTCGACACTAGCCACTACACCGCCAGATTTCCTCCGGCGTTGTCTGCCAGAACTAGGCAGCTCTGAAAGGCCACATGTAACCCTCACATGGGCTCAGTCTCTGGACTCGAAAATAGCAGGTCCGGGTGGAAAGAGGGTGATACTGAGTGGAGACGAGAGCATGCTCATGACCCATTGGTGTGTCATTTCGTGCTTTAAGAGAGCGGGAGGGGACTGATGGACAGGATGAGAAGTATGCATGATGCTATCTTAGTGGGTGTCAATACGCTCATAATGGATGATCCCAGATTACAAAGTATGTGGACTGTGAGGAAGGTGTATGTATGGGAAGAACTGAACTGAACATCCAGTCAATCTCCTACCTCAGGACCAAGGGCTCAAACCACCTCAACCAATCATCTTAGATCCTTCGCTCCGGTTCCCACTATCATCCCGGTTATTGAAAGTATGGAACGAATTCAACAGCACCCACCCGTCCGACCGAGGAGACAGGATCGTTAGGCAGCCTTGGGTCATTTGTGGGGATCAAGTTGACAAAGGGCGTATAGCGGAGGCTGAGGAAGCTGGAGCCACAGTGATAGCTGTCCACCTTGATCGTGAAGGTACGCCTGTCACATGAGTGGGCTGATGAGGTAGGACGTATTTCGCCTCATACGATACCTGACGTCTTGATGAGATTGAGTCTGAAGTCGATCATGATTGAAGGTGGATCGAGGGTGTTGTCTTCCTTCCTACGTAGCCCGCCCAGGAACGATGGATCGCCATTGGTAGATAGTGTGATCGTGACCGTGGCGCCCATGTTTATAGGTGACGGTGTGGGGGTGGTACCAAAGGTGAGCTGTTCTGTCTTCGGTCACTTTGGCAAGTCGCTAAATTATCAGGAAGACGAAGCTGCGTTAACCGAACTACAAACAGTCCATACTGAGGCAATGGGCAAGGATGCAGTCATGGTATGCACTGTTCATCCTCGGCCACTGCCATGACGGAGAGACTATATGCATAAAGTTCATCATGATTCGTAAACATCGTTTCACGTCGAGCAAGCAATAAAACCCCATTAAACCGGTTCCCAACGTCCGTATCAATCAAAGACAACAATCACACATTAGGCAGAGGTCGAGTCTGGGAGTCAGCGAGAGCTACGAGTCACCAACACATAGACGTACATTAGCTGGGGGAGGAGGCGGTACGGCTCCCATCATCATGTTGAGTTGATTTCCAGGTTGTCCAGGCTGGGGAAGAGGTCGGTTCGGTTGACCCATGACAGGTCCTCCGGGCGGCATGAAGCTGGACCATACTGGTACACCGGCTGGCGCTTTACCTCCTGCAGGTGCAGCGACTCCACCTGGGGGTTTGGCGTCCTGTCAATTAGCTCTAGTCTAGGCTTACGGGCTTCACGTACCTTCTTAGGTGCGGCAGCTCCAGCTGGCTTGGGAACGTTCGATGGGTAAGGTAAGATAGCCATCAGATCACTAGTTCATCAGCATCAAGCTTCGTACACACGAGACGAGACTCACCCTCCAGACTGTCGACCCTTCATGAGCAACAAGTCGGCTAGTTCCCTACTTGTCAGCCGATATTTTCCCGTATCATGACAATACTCACATGTACAGCGCTCGTCTATTCTCTCTCAAATCACCCACTTCCTTCAACAAACTCCTAACCTCTCCTGATAATGCCTTGGAGAAATCGTCCAAGCTGAAGGTTAGTTACGTTCCGGCCTGTCGAATAGGACAGCTTACTATCCAGCAAGATTGAACCCGACTTGCTCCCTCGCCGCACCCTGTGCAGCTTGTATCGTCCCCTTGTGTTGATTCGAGTTCTGCTCCATGATCTCGGTCGCCAGCTTCCTGAGAAAGGCAGCTTGACTATCGCCCGAAGTCCTACTTGTCAGCTTTTAATCGAACAGCGTATCTGGGACATACTTGAGAGCATCAAGAACAGCTTGAGTTCCGGGTTTCTTTTCATCCGCAGTTCTCCTCTTTTTGGACTCGTCGGTATCCTTAACCAAGACATCGAGCGCATCTTGCATCTTCTTGACAGTAGTCAATTTCTCGACTCGTCGTTTGTCGGACGACTTGAGTCGTTCGTCCTGAGAAGTATTTCGGACCTTGTTCTCGGCGGCTAGTGCATCCTGAAATGTCAGCTCGGTCACATATCCAGACGTCTCAGCTCACCACGGCCTTTTGAAGATTGGTGAGAGCATCGATATTCTGCTTGTGACGATCCTCAGCCAACTTGATCTTGTTGGCCTTGGCGAGATTGCTAGCGGTCAAATCGGCAGTCTCTTTGTCTGTACGTTAGCGGGGAACAAATCGGTGGCAGATAACTACATACCAGACATCTCCTTTGCTGCTTTCTGTTTGTCTAGATTATCAGCGACATCCTTCTTTCATGTGCAAATACTTACTGGCTAGGGATCTGGCATCTTCCATAGCCTTTTCTTGCGGACTCAATCCCGATGGTCCAGCAGCGCCTGGAGCTCCAGAAGGTCCACCCTTGACTGGCTTCTTCAACTTGTTTGAAGCATCGACACCAGTGATCGACTCGTCCGCTACCGCAGCATTGGAGCCTGACTCTCCAGGTAGATTGAGCATACCAGCTGGTGGAGCGCCTCCAGGTGCAGGTAATTTGGTCTTGTTGTTGGTCTTCGAGTTGACGGAGCCAGGTACCGCGGTTCCGAGTGGTCCATCTTGATGAGCGCATGGTTGGATCGGGACACCTTGTTGCGTACGAGCTGCGGTCGGACAGCAGACTGAACAATGACCTTGTTGAGACTCGGCAGGACCAGTGGCCATAGTCGCCATACCAGGTCCGGCGCCGGTAATCTTGGTTTTCGAAGTGATATCCTCGGTTTGTTTACCCTTCTTACCTCCTCCAGCAGCAGGAGTGGGTCGGATGTAGGCGGTACGACCATCAGGTAAAATGACTTCCTCGAGTGTTTCTGGAACGATAGCGTCAGCCGCGGTCGTTGTAGATATGACTGGAGCTCCGGCGGCGGATGAAGGACGTGGGGGAGGGATCTTGGTAGTGGTAGCTGGTGTACCAGCTGGAGCGGGTGTGCTCTGAACAACAGCAGGAGCTGGCGTACCTGATGGTCCACCACCTGGAGTAGCAATCACCGTACCTGGTCCTCCCATACCTGGAGGAGCAGGCTTTCCATCTTGATGTACGACCGGTTTACCCTTGCGTAGCTTGTTATGATCGTCCACAACAGCGATACCAGGCGATTGCGATCCACTTCCTCCGGGGGTCGAAACGATATTCGGGCCACCACCGCCGCCATCTTGAGGTACATTGTGTATAACGCTCGAGTCGTCTGCAGGAACAGCATGAGCAGTATCGGAGAATCGAGTCTGTTTGCCATTGGCACCATCGGCAGGAGTCGAAGGTCGGACTATCGGTGGTCCACCCGGTGCAGGTGTATGCGAAGTCGTGACCTTGTCTTGAGACTTGTTGGGCTTGAGCTTCGAGAGCAGACTGCCACCACCACCAGATCCAGCAGGTTTCGGATGGTTGGTATCGAAAACAGGTTGATCCGGTACGTTCTGTAGCGTACTTTGACCAGGAGCCACAGCGCCAGGTTGGCCAGGTTGACCTTGAGAGGGGACACCACCGCCGGGAACATTCGCCATGTTCGTTGGAGGAGGAGCACCAGGAGCACCGGCAGCCCCAGCAGGTTGACCACCGGGGACATTGGCAAGTGTAGAGGGTGGAGGGCCGACAGCACCAGGCTGACCAGCTGTAGGTTGGTTACCAACAACTTGAGCCGAGGGCGGTTTGGCAGCGTTTGCAGGATTTGCGGGTTTGCCAGGACTAAACTATCAGTATTCGATATCTTCAATCTTCTTGAAACGGACTCACGCGGGAGTATTGGGTCGAGCCTGAGTGGGTAAGTGAGGTTCCCACCATAATCCACCCACCTTGCCAGCCGGAGCAGGAGCTGGAGTCGCCATGTTGGCAGGCGCAGGAGCACCAGCAGCACCGGGAGGTGGTCCAGCAGCACCACCTGGCGCGGGCGCACTTCCAGTATCGGCTTCAACCATGGCGGGTGGCGGTAGCCCAGCAGCGCCACCGGGAGCGGGAGCAGGAGCACCTCCAGGAGCGTTGGGGACATTGTTGTTAGTCGTGACCGGTGGTATAACTTTCGGATGATTCGTGTCGAACACGGGTTTGGCTGCTTTCCCAGGTTTACCAGCTCCGGGAACGTTGGCAGCGGTATTGGCGGGTGGTGGTGGACCGGCACCGCCTCCGCCTCCGACAGGATCGGCAGCGACCATAGCGGGTTTGGCGCCAATAGTCTGAGAAATAGTCTTGGTCTTCGTATCAACTGGAGGAGCCGCGGGATCGCTTTCGGTGACTTCAGTGACGATCTTGGTTGTAGGTTGCCCATTGACAGGTGGTCCTTGGACAATCGATTCATGTTCCGAGATCTGAGCACCGGTATTGGGGACATTGGCGAAATCCTTGAAGATCGGATCACTACCAGCGGTACCGGGCATATCGGCAAAAGTGGCACCATTCGATCCAGCGGGACGGGTATAAGTTCTGCTGGTCGTCTTGGTGACAACAGGTGGTCCACCGCCAGGATGTTGAATAGTCTGATATCAGCTCAATTACCTGACATCGACCCAAAAACCACTCACCTCTTCGTGTATCTCGCGAATCATCTGCCCACCCACATCGGCAACAGTTTCCGGAACGATAGGCGACATCTCTTGAGGAGTAAGAGATAGCGGCTTAGGGATACTCAAGGGTTTACCAGTTCGAGGATTGATTCGAGTGGCCATGGTTGGAGCTGAGACACTCTCAGTCACGGTCTCGATGACTGGCGGAGTCCCACCAGAAGGCGGGATGGAGGGGGACGTACCCGCATGTCCAGGGAGTTTCTCGATCGTTTCTTCAATATCAATGTCCTTGACGACGCTTCCATTCGGTCCCTCGACAATGTGATCATGTTCTTTATGGGTGATCTTTTCGGTAGGCATGCTCATGAGACTGGCAACTGGATGTCAGCGATCTGCAAAGCATATTTTGACGTACTCTTTGCTTCGAGAGCAGCAAGCTTTCGATCTTGTTCGGTATCCTTGACCACTTGAGGGTTGATAGGAGTACTAGCAGAAGGTTTGGCAGCGATTCCGTCGACAATCTTGCCATCGGCCATGACCGTTCCGTCAGGTAGAATCTCTCCATGGACAGTACCACCCGAAGTCTTGGGTAGAGGTATAGAAGCAGCAGTAACAGGAGGAGCGACACCCTTGACACCTTGGACCACATCGCCATTGGCGAGAACGACTCGGCCATCGGGCAAGACGTGACCGGTAACGTGTTTCGGTTGCATTTCCGCTCGAAGTCGACCAAGTTCAGCGAGTACATTCGCAAGTTCCAAATTCTGTTGTCGTCGCCCATCATCAATTTGATCAGAAACGCCGTGGAGGTATCGAGAAATTTCATTCTGTTGTTCACCTTGGGCTTGGGCGAGTTGTTCAGCCTGACCAAGGGTTCTTCGGAAGCTATCATCCTGTTTGTCAGCTTCAGTTCTTCCAAGATGTGAATTCTCAGTTTGACTTACGGTAGGGGTGTGAACATCGACCTCGAGGATCTTGTCGGAAGTAAGCGGTGTAATCAATTGTGTACTAGCAGTGGTCGGCGTTCGATCTTCTTCATCATCGGTCATTCCCAGACCCGTTTCGGGTTCAGGATGACCAACAGGGCGAGAAGGACCAGCGGGACCATATCGAGAAGCAGCGGGAAGACCATAGTCCCCACTGGTGCCCGGTACACCAGGGGGAAAGAAAGCAGGGCGACGAGGATGGGGTCCGACGTTCTGCAATCAGCTAAAATCAGGCTCTTGACAGTTTCAGCTTACGGGACCCATGGGACCACCGAATCCAGGACGCATACCAGGCATGAAGCCCACTCCCTGAGAGTCAGCCGAGCTTTGAACAGGACGACCAGAATCAACTTACGGGCATTCCCATGCCCATTCCAGGCATACCCATACCCGGCATACCCATTCTCATACCGCCCATTGGACCCATGGGTCCAGCTGGAGGGAAACCTCGTCGGAAGCTGGGTGTCAGCTAAACGATCTTAATGCTAATCAAGAGCCAGACTTACTAAGTAGTAGAAATAGGATCACGGACACCGGCGATACGAGGCATGGAGGGTCGAGCCATACCCTGTACTCCAGGAGGAGGGGGTAGACCAGCGAAACCAGAAGCACCAGGATAACCAGGTTGAACAGCAGGACCTTGTCCGGGTAATCCATGCATTTGGATATTCTCCTGCGATTGAACGGGAGTAGGTAAATCGACAGGGACAGGAGGAGGAAGCTGTCGAACAGGACCTCGAGGTGTTTCCTCTTCTTCTCCGTAGCTGGTCGTCATGTCGTCATCGTCATGTTGAGGAGGATGGACCGGGATGGGTCGTTGATCTTCTGGAGTCTCGGATGGAGTCTGCTCTTCGGGGTAGGCATCTTCAGTATACATCGATTCGGATTTGGATGACATGTGAACCGGTGGTGGTCGCTGACCGCGGAGGTGATTCGCCAAGTGAGGCGGTAGAGTCGTTCGAGGAGCGGCAAAATCACTAGGAGGCGTCTCGGGTGGGAGATTGTGCATGGCAAAATTCTCGTCAAAGTCGGGAGAGGCGGCATACGGATCGAGCAGTTCGGAAGGAACAGGCGAAGGACCACCAAAGAGTTCATGATGAGCTTCTTGCGATAGACTTCCTTCAGGTCCCATGTATTTCGACTTGAATTCAGACGAGTAGATACTATCTCCACCCTCATACCACGATCCTTCTCCTTTACCTGATGCTGAGCGACGGTCATCTGGATGATCAGGGTACTTGTTGATCCCATCTTCTTCCATGATATCGCTGTCGCCCAGTCGATGCAACGCTCGTCGGAGTAGATCTTCAAGACGTCGCAAGGCAGGATTAGTCGGTGGTAGATCTACATCGAACGATCTTCGGTTTTGCAGAATATCGTTGTTTTGACCAATGACGGTTCCGATCAAACGTCGCATATCGTCGAGCTGCTGAGCGACAGCATCCTGCATAAGGGGCGGAGTGACCGGTCGAGCTGTAGAAGTGGAAGAGACTGATCCAGGAGAACCAGGTGGAGATTGACCTTTGGAAGGCAAAGGAGGAGGTCTGTCGAGTACGAGTCGGTCCACCTTGTTTTCGATTCGGTCAAGCTGACCAGCGATCCTCGCTCGTTCCCCTTGTCCAGCTTCATCCTGACCTTGAAGGTAGTTCTGGGGATCAGCACCATTCACGTCCTGAAGTAAGGTACTCACGAGCATCCTGTTCATATCATGACCAGTATCCGGACGAACAGTATACGAACTGCTACTGGACGAAGTGGGGTCTCGACTTGATCCACTCGACGGGCCCGGAGGAGAAGGAGGCATTGGGGGAGCGGGTACACGTCGGATCCTCGAGCTGACCACGGACTGCGCAGTCGAGATACTGCTTGGTGGAGCTGACGGTCCTCGGATCGGTGTTTGAGAAGTTCGAGCAGTATTGTATGATCTGGAGGTCAGCCTGTGATGCGACATTACCAGTGGTCAAGACTTACTCCTGAGTACCTCTAGCGGTAGCTACCTCGGCAAGCGAGCTGGCGGCTGTAGTGTACGCCGAATCCCTCGCCGTCAAGTAAAGCGTATTCTCCTGAGCGGTACCCAGAGGAGTCCTTCCTGATTGACTCTTCCACTGAGCAGCCGTGTAGTACAATTTCGACTTGGTACTCCTTCCCACTAGCTGCTCGGGAGCTACACTTCCATACGAAGACCTCCTCTCCAAATCGGCAAGTAGACCCACATCCGATTCTGGCTCGCTGATATACGTTCCCGTTTCTGC
>Ga0308160_10005014_pt1 | contig 13931 bp, 11 predicted proteins | sample PhyFR1_FD_201036 | JGI IMG/M metagenome (GOLD analysis project Ga0308160, IMG submission 201036) | Phyllosphere microbial communities from UC Gill Tract Community Farm, Albany, California, United States - DLSLF.R1 | ecosystem: Host-associated > Plants > Phyllosphere > Unclassified | place: USA...
GTCCATGATGCTCGAAGAAGAACCGCAAGACCCTGCCAATCCAAGTTAATCCCAGTTGAACTCCATGCCGAATTTCGAGAACAAGATCTGCTCGCGCGCCGAGCTCAAGGCGCGCGTCGCCGCCCTGCCAAAACCCGTCGTGCTGACCAACGGCGTGTTCGACATCCTGCACCGCGGCCACGTCACCTACCTGGCGCAGGCGCGCGAACTGGGCGCCTCGCTGGTCGTCGCGGCGAATACCGACGCATCCGTGAAGCGCCTGGGGAAGGGCGACGACCGTCCCCTGAACACCCTTGCGGACCGCATGGCGGTGCTGGCGGCGCTGGAATCGGTCAGCCTGGTAGTCGAATTCGACGAGGACACGGCCCTGGAAACCGTGCTCGAAGCGCGGCCCGACATCTACGCCAAGGGCGGCGACTATCAGATGGATGCGATTCCGGAAGGGCAGGCGGTGCTGGCTTATGGCGGCAAGGCCGTGGCGATCGACTTCGAGCATGACCGCTCGACCACCAAGCTGCTGACCAAGGTGCGCGCCGGCTGAGGGCCGCCGATGCGGAAGGCGCTGCGCATGCTGCTCCTGATCGCCCTGGCCGGCTACCTGGCCGCCTGCCTGGCCCTGTTCACCTTCCAGCGTTCCTACATTTATTTTCCACCGCCTGTGCCCATGGTGACGGCGCCCAGGACCACGACGCTGGCGCTGCCCGGCGCCGAGGTCAGGGTGTCGGAGCGGCCGCGCCAAGGCCCGCAAGCCGTCCTCTACTTCGGTGGCAATGCCGAGGATGTGACGGCCAGCCTGCCCCTGCTGGACGAGGCCTTTCCCGGGCACGCCCTGTATCTCATGCATTACCGCGGCTACCTGGGCAGTTCCGGCAAGCCGACGGAACAGGCGCTGGTGGCCGATGCGCTGGCGCTGTTCGACCGGGCGGCGCTTGAGCACCGCGACATCGTCGTCATAGGGCGCAGCCTGGGCAGTGGGGTGGCGATCCAGGTCGCGGCCAAGCGCCCCGTGAGCCGGCTGGTGCTGGTCACGCCCTTCGACAGCCTGGCCGCGCTCGGCGCGCGTCAGTTCCCGTATTTCCCGGTGCGCTGGCTGCTGCGCGACAAATACGAATCGGGAAAATACGCCCCGGCCGTCAAGGCGCCCACGCTCTTGATCGCGGCGGGGCAGGATGAAATCGTTCCCGCGCAGAGTACGCGCTTGCTGCTGTCGCGTTTCAGGGAAGGCGTGGCGTCGATGCGGGTCATCGACGGAGCGGGGCACAATGCGATCTCCGGCAGTCCCGACTATGTGGCTTACCTGCGGGTGCCGCCCGGCCATCCTGCCGGCGCGCGATGACAGGGTCGTGACCGGCCCTTGTCACTTTCACATTCAGCGAACTGAACAGTTGTTACCCGTCCACGCTATCGCTCAAGGCTCTGTTTCCTCGTTGCACTAACTGATAGACTGCTCTAATTCAGCTCAACCAAAAGATGTGTTGATTTAAATCAAACACACGAGGTGAGCGGGCGCCGCGCAAAAGCGGCGTCAGCGTCTAAATACAAAACTAGGGGAATGCATGTCCAACCGTCAGGTTCGTTCGAACCTTACGCCGCTGGCGCTCGCCGTCGCGGGTTGCGTCTGGGGCGCTGCCGCGGCGGCAGAGGAAGCGCAGGTAGCGCAAAGGGCCACGGCAAGTCAGGCCGAAGGCCAGATCCAGGAAGTGGTGGTTACCGCCCAGCGCAATGCCAGCGCTGAATCGAAAACGCCGGTCGCGATGTCGGTCCTCGGCGGAGAAACGCTCGTCGGCGCCGGTCTCGATCGTCCGTCCGATATCGGCGCGCGCCTGCCGGGCGTGGCCATCGATGGCGCGGCCGACGGCCTGCGCATCACGATCCGCGGCGTCTCCAACGCCGACGCCACCGAGAAGGGCGAGCCTTCGGCCGCTTTCCTGCTCGACGGCGTCTACATCGCCCGTCCGCACGGCCAGAATCTGGATTTCCTCGACGTCGAGCGCGTCGAGGTACTGCGCGGCCCGCAAGGCACGCTATACGGCCGCAATACGACGGCCGGTGTGGTGAACGTCATCTCGAAGGCGCCGACCGCGCGCTTCGAAGGCGCAGCCGGCGCCGAGATGGGCAACCATGGCAGCCGCAAGGCGAATGCGATGATCAACGTGCCCGTCACCGAGGGCATCGCGCTGCGCGCGGCCGTGTCGACGAACCGGCGCGACAGCCTGCTGCGCAACGAGCAGGGCACGCCGCACACGCTCGGCCAGGACCGCGACGCCGATGCCGCCCGCCTGTCGGCGAAGTTCGCGCTCGGCCCGGCGGCGTCGCTGCTGCTGCGCCTGGACCGCACGGTCCAGCGCGACAACAACGACGTCATCGTCCCCGACACGAATTTTTATGAGGGAATCGAGACTGGCAACCCGACGCCCTTCGACGCCGGCACGGCCCAGCGCCTGACGAATGCCTTCGTGCCCCTGAACACGATGCCGGAGCAGGGCCACAGCCGCCGCGCCAGCACGGGATTCGGTGCCGAATTCTCCTGGGATCTCGGCCCGGCCACGCTGCACTACCTCGGTTCGCATCGCCGCTTCGACCACGACTTCCTGGTCAACTACTACTATCGCATCATGCCCGGCTTCGCCCTCGGCGTGCGCCAGGAATACGAAGGCAGCTTCGAGCAGGATTCGCACGAGCTGCGCCTGGCCACCAATGGCCGCGGTCCGGTTGCAGCCCAGGGCGGTTTCTACTGGTTCCGCGAACAGATGGCGCAGCTGGCCACGTTCCGCGACCTGGAACCGATCGGCCTGCCGCCCTACTACGTGTTCCCATCGGATCCGGTGGCCTCCTACAGCCGCGGCCTGTTCGGCCAGGTGACCTGGAGCGCCAGCGAGCGCCTGCGCCTGACCCTCGGCGCGCGCCGCACCGAGGATCGCAAGTCGCGCTACGGCTCGACCAACCTGCAGCAGGAAGCGACGTTCAATCCCGCCACCGACATCGCCTTGCCCAACGCGGCCAGCCTGGCAACGAGCAAGACCACCTGGCGCGTCGGTGTCGACGTCGACATCAACCCCTCGACCATGGCCTATGCCACTGTCTCGACCGGCTACAAGGCCGGCGGCTTCAACGACGGCTGCGCGGCCGGCGCCACCTGCCCGGCCTTCATCGCCGTGCCGGAATCGACCCTGGTCTACCAGCCCGAGACGCTCACCGCCTATGAGCTGGGCCTGAAAACCCGCTTCTGGGCCAATCGCGCCAGCCTGAATCTCAGCGCCTACCGCTATGCCTACGACAACCTGCAATTGTCGGGCGTGGCGATGGTGCAGGGCGTGCCGCGCTTCGTCACGGCGAATGCGGGCGAAGCCAGCGTCAAGGGCCTGGAAGTGGAAGGGGCCGTGAAACCCGTGCCGCAAGGACGCCTGAGCACCACGCTGGCACTGACGGACGCGCACTACCTGGCTTACAGCCCGGACGGCATCCATTCCTGGGCCGGCTATAAACTCGACCGCGCGCCGCGCGCCGTGCTTACGCTCGGCTACGAGCATGGCTTTGCCCTGCGCGACGGCCTGTTGACCGCCGGCGTGTTCGCGCGCCGCAGCAGCGAGTGGACCATCGGCGTGCCGAGCCAGCTGTTGCGCTACCGGATTCCGGCCCGCACCGCGACCGACCTGCGCCTGGGCTACGAGCCGGCCAATTCTCCCTGGAGCGTGCTGCTGCGCGTGAAGAACCTCGAGAACAAGGTCGAGCCGGTGAACATCGACAGCTTCGGCATGACGGTGCCGAGCGAGCCGCGCGCGGTGGCCCTGCGCGTCGATTACCGGTTCTAAGGCGGTACTCACGATGACGCTCTCCCGCATCACCTTCGTCCTGCTGGCGCTGGCGGCCGGGATTTTGCTCGTGCGCGGCCTGGGCGACACCACCGGTCTCCTGATCGCCGGATCGATCGCGATGTTCGCCTGCTGCCTGAGCAGCGCCGCCCACGTGCTGGGCGCGCGCGCCGCGCTGCGCTTCGCCCTGATCGCCGTCGTCCTCGGCTGGGCCGCGGAGGAAATGGGATCGCGTTACGGCTGGTTCTTCGGCTCCTACACCTACACCGAGGTGCTCGGCCCGCGCGTCGGCAGCGTGCCCTTCGTGATTCCCCTGATGTGGTTCGCGCTAACCTACATCGGCTACGTGATCGCCAACCTGATGGTCTGGCAGGTGCCGAGCGACGGCGCGGCCCCGCTCGGACAGACGCTGGTGCAGTCGCTGCTGGCGGCGATGATCGTCACCGCCTACGACCTCGGCGCCGATCCCTACATGGTGTTCAAGTTGAAGGCCTGGATCATGACGAAAACCGACGGCGGCTGGTTCGGCGAGACCCTGCAGGGCTTCGCCGGCTGGATGCTCGTCTCCTTCGTCATCGTCTTCCTGTTCCGCCTCGGCCTGAGGCGCCGGCCGCCGGTGCCGGGTGCGCCGGTCGCGCCGCGCGACATCGCCGTGCCGCTGGCAATCTATGCCGGCAACCTGCTGTTCCAGGCACTGCTGGGCGTGCCCGTCGAAACCCGGGCGATCGCCATCTTCGCGATGGGCATTCCGCTGCTGGCCGCCCTGTGCGGCTGGAGCCGCTGGAAAACGACGCCGGCAGCCCTGGCGGGGAGCGCCTGATGGCGAACATGTCCGAACCGCTGGCAGCGGCCGATCCGCGCCTGCGCGCCGATCCGCTGGCCGACGACACCATTGCGCGCGTGCTCGGCACGTGGGACGACGGCACGCCGGCGCTTTCTCGCTGGGACGCGATCGCGGTCGTGAACCGCGAGCTGGCCGGCTGGCAGACCAACGGCGTACTTGCGGACTGGCGTGCCAGCCCCGGCACGCCGGCACCGATCGCCGCCGCACTGGAAGATTACGTGGCGCGTGCGTGCCGGCTGCCGGACTGGGTCGATGCGGGCAAGGTCGGTTGCGCCGAATCCGTCTTCATCGACATGAGCATGTTGTCGTGCACGCTGCTGTTCTGCGCCAGCCTGCCCGAGTGCTACGTGCCGGCCGATCTGGCCAGCGTGCTGCACGTGGCCGGCCAGCTCGAGCAGCATACCGACTACCGGGTGCGTTCGACCGCGGCGATGATCTTCCCGGTCATGCTGCGCGGCGGGCTGCTGGACGCCGGCGGCGGCGGGGTGGCGCAGGTATTGAAAGTGCGCCTGATCCACGCGACCATCCGCCACCTGATCGTGCGCGGCAATCCGGGCGAGGCGCTGGACCACGGTGCCACGGTTCAACCCCTGCTGGCCGAGGGCCGCGGCTTGTATCAGACCCTGTTCGCGCGCGGCTGGGACGTGAACGCCAACGGCCTGCCCGTCAACCAGGAAGAACTGGCCTATACGCTGCTGACCTTCCACTACGTCTTCCTGCGCGGCCTGCGCCGTCTTGGCCTGGGCCTGAGCAAGGAGGAAGAGGGGGCCTACCTGCACGCCTGGAACGTGGTCGGCCACCTGCTCGGCATCGAGCAGGACCTGCTGGTGCAGACCATGGGCGAGGCCGAGACCCTGTTCGCGCGCCTGCAGAAGGAGGGCCGCGCCATCGCCGCCAACCGCTATGCCCCTGCGGCACGCAAGGGCGGCGCAGCCCGCGGCCAGCCTGACCCGCGTCCGGCCCTGGCCGATGCCCTGATGCGGGCGATGCAGGCGGAGATTCCGCTGCGTGCATTGAAATCCTTCCCGGTGCTGCTGACGCGCCGCCTGTGCGGCCGCGAGACCGCGCGCGACCTCGGGCTGGACAAGCGCGTCTCACTGTTCTCGCGCGTGCTGTTCGCGCTCGGCATGGGCGTCACGCGCGCCGTCGATACGGCCGCGCGGCTGCTCTGCCCCGGTTTTTCGATCTCGCGCCTGGTCACGCGCATCTTCGGCTACCGCCTGACGGTGCGCTTCCTGATGGACCAGACCCGGCCCCTGAAGCTGCCCGACGCGCTGCTGCGCCAGGTCGACGGCGCCGTGCATGGCTGGGACGTCGATCCGCAGGCGCCCGGCTGGATGAACGCCATCGAACAACGCATGCGGCCCGGCGCCGTCACTACTCCATCCGAGGAAGCCGCATGAAAACCCTGCCATCCCGCCTGCGCGCCGCCTGCGCCCTGTTGTTGCTCCTGCTGGCCTTCCTGCCGCAAGCCTGGGCGGCGGCCCCGCTGGTGCTGGATGACCGGATCGGCAGCGTCGAAGCCTGGCCTGCCGTGACGATGCTGACCGACCCGGGCGGCAAGCTCGGGATCGAGGACGTGCTGGCGGCGCCGCAACGCTTCGCGCCGCCGGTGTCCGGCCACGCGACGCTGGGCGTGCAGGACGATCCGGTGTGGCTGCGTATCCCGGTCCGGGTGCCGCATGGCAGCCGCGCCGCCTGGATCGCCGAGATCGATTACGCGGTCCTGAACAAGGTCGAATTCTTCGTGGTGAGCGAGGGCGTCGTGCGCCAGCATGGCCTGGCCGGCAACCTGCAGCCGCCGCAGGCGGGCGGGCACCGGGTGCGCACGCCTGCCGTGCTGCTCGAGCTGCTGCACGGCCCGCGCTACGACATCTATTTACGCATCGAGAATACCGGCGCAATGGTGCTGCCGCTGCGCTTTTCGCAGCCCGCCGTGTTCCACGCCGACTCCGTCAACGAACAGATGGTGCAGGGCCTGCTGCTCGGCCTGAGCCTGTGCCTGCTGCTCTACAGCCTGGCCCAGGCCGTCAACCTGCGCGAACCGCTGTTCGCCAAGTACGCGCTGATGATCTGCGGCTCGTCCCTGTTCTCGGCCGAATTCTTCGGCATCGGCAGCCAGTACGTTTGGGGCGACAACGCCTGGATGAACATCCACGCGGGCGGGCTGTTCGCCCTGATGTCTTCCTGCGGCGCCTACCTGTTCGTCGAGCAGGCCCTGGCACGCCCGGGCATGGACCGCACCTTCAGCCGCCTCATGAAATCCGGCGCCGCGCTCACGGCGGTCGCCGCGCTGGCCTTCGGCCTCGACCTGATCACTGTCGGCCAGCTGGTGGCCATCGTCAGCACGCTGGGCATCATGCCGATGCTGCTGGGGATCCCGGGCGCCTTGAAGCGCGCGCGCCGCGGCGACCCGGTCGGCCTGTATTTCCTGCTCGGCTGGGCATTGAGCTTCCTCGGCTCGCTGGTGCTGAGCCAGATGATCAACGGCGCCGTCGACGCGAGCTTCTGGACCATGCACTCGCTGCAGTTCACCAACGCGATCGACATGATCATCTTCATGCGCGTGCTGGGCCTGCGCACCAGCGCGATCCGCGATGCGATGCTGCGCGCGGAAGCGGCCACGCGCCTGAAATCGGACTTCCTGGCCAACATGAGCCACGAGATCCGCACGCCGATGAACGCGATCATCGGCATGAGCCGCCTGGCCCTGATGGCCGATCCGTCGCCGCGCCTGCGCAACTACCTGGGCAAGATCCTGGGCGCGGGCGAGCACCTGCTCGGCATCGTCAACGACATCCTCGATTTTTCCAAGATCGAGGCCGGCCAGCTCAAGATCGAGCAGGTCGAGTTCGACCTCAACGACCTGCTCGAGCATCTGTCGAACCTCACCGCCGTCAAGCTCGACGCGCGCCGCGTCGAACTCGTGTTCCGCGTCGGGCGCGGCGTGCCGGCACGCCTGGTCGGCGATCCGCTGCGCCTCGGCCAGGTGCTGATCAATCTCACCAGCAACGCCGTCAAGTTCACCGGGCAGGGCGAGATCGTCGTCGCGGTGGAAGTGGCGGCGAGGAGCGACGGCGGCGTCACGCTGCGCTTCTGCGTCACCGACACCGGCATCGGCATGGACGGCGACCAGCTGGCGCGCCTGTTCCAGTCCTTCCGCCAGGGCGACGATTCGATCACGCGCAAGTACGGCGGCACGGGCCTGGGCCTGTCGATCTCGAAACAGCTGGTCGAACTGATGGGCGGCAGCATCGACGTCACCAGCACCCCGGGCGTGGGCAGCAGCTTCAGCTTCACCGTACCGCTGGGGCAGGCCACCAGCGCGCCGGGTGTGCTGGCGGCGCCGGGCGCGGCCCTGCAGCAGCTGCGCGTGCTGGTGGTGGACGACAGCGAGACGGCGCGCACGGCGCTGGTCGAGATGCTGGAGAGCTTCGGCGTGGCGGCGGATGCCGCCTCCTCGGGCGAACTGGCGCTGGCGCGCATGAAGGACGCATTGGCGTGCGGCCTGCCTTACCAGGTGGTGCTGATGGATTACGTGATGCCGGGCTGGGATGGCGTCGAGACCATCCGCCGCCTGCGCGCGCTGGAGGGCGTCGAGGGTGTCGCGCACGCGGCGCCGTCGATCCTGATGGTCAGCGCCAGCGCGCGCGAGACGGTGCAGCTGCAGGCGGGGCCGCTGCAATTGCAGGGCTTCCTGAACAAGCCGGTAGGACCGGCGCTGCTGTACCACAGCCTGTTGCGCGCGCTGCGTCCGGAACTCGAGCTGCCCGGCGCCTCGGAACGGGTGGAGGCCGATCCGCGCGGCCTGGCGCGCCTGCGCGGCGCGCGCATCCTGCTGGTCGAGGACAACGCCAACAACCGCGAAGTCGCGCTCGACTTCCTGGCCGCCGCGCCGGTCCAGGTCGACGTCGCCGTGCACGGCGGCGAGGCGGTCGAGATGGTGCAGACGAATGACTACGACCTGGTGCTGATGGACATCCAGATGCGCGAAGTCGACGGCCTGACGGCCACGCGCCGCATCCGCGCCATCGAACGCCTGCGCGCGCTGCCGATCGTGGCCATGACGGCGCATGCGATGGCGGGCGACCGCGAACGCAGCCTGGCCGCCGGCATGAACGACCACTTGGCAAAACCCGTCGATCCGGACCAGCTGTTCCGCACCTTGCTGGCCTGGATCGACCCAGGCCGCCTGGAAGGCCGGGCGGCACCGAGCGCGCCGGCCGAGGCGCTCGCGACAAGCGACACCGTGCTGCTGCCGGCAGTGCCGGGGATCGACTGGGACGCCGCGCTGTCCGGCGTCGGCCACCAGCATGCGCGCCTGATCAAGCGCGTGCGCAGCTTCGTGCAGGAATACCGGACGGCGCCGCGCCAGCTGGCCGACGCGCTGGCGGCCGGCGACGAGGCGCCGCTGCAGGCGCTGGCGCACAACCTGAAGGCCAGTGCTGCCTATGTCGGCGCCTACGAGCTGGCCAGCCTGGCGCGCCGCATCGAGGACGCACTGCGCGGGAGCGACTCCGAGCGCGCGGCGGGCATGGTGCCGGCCCTGATCGCCGCGCTCGATGCGATCCTGGCCGGGATGGCGCCGCTGGCCGGTCCGCGCGACCTGCCGGCGCAGGCGCCGGATGCGCTGCCGGCGCTGCTGGCTCGCCTGGCCAGCCAGCTGGCCAGCGACGATGCCCGCGCGCGCGACACGCTGGCCGAACTGCACGCGCTGCTCCCCGATGCGGAGTATGCTGCGTCGTTGGCCGCGATCGCCGACTGCGTCGACGAACTCGAGTACGAGGCCGCGCTGGCGCCGCTGGGCGAACTGGCGCAGTTGCTGGGACTGAACCTGGAGGAGACCGCATGACGCCTGCCGAACCGCAAAAAGTCCTGATCGCCGACGACGATCCGATCAACCGCGACGTCCTGTGCGAACTGCTGCAGCCCGAGTACACGGTGCTGCTGGCGAAGAACGGCGCGCAGGCGGTGGAGCGCGCGACGCGCCACGTGCCCGACCTGATCCTGCTGGACGTGATGATGCCGGACATGAGCGGCTTCGAGGTGCTGCGCCGCCTGCGCGCCACGCCCCAGACCGAGCACGTATCGATCATCTTCATCTCCGGCCTGGATCGCCCGGAAGACGAGGCGGCCGGCCTCAAGATGGGCGCCTCCGACTACATCGCCAAGCCCTTCAATGCGACCGTGGTGCTGGCGCGCGTGGCGCTGCACCTGCAGCTGGTGCGCCAGCGCCGCCTGCTGGAACACCTGGCCCACGTCGACGGCCTGACCGAACTGGCCAACCGGCGCCGCTTCGACGACGTCTACGACCTCGAATGGCAGCGCGCCCGGCGCAGCGGCCAGCCGCTCTCGCTGGCCCTGCTCGACATCGACTCCTTCAAGCAGTTCAACGATCTATACGGCCACCCGGCCGGCGACCGCGCGCTGCGCGCGGTGGCGCGCGTGGCCGGCACCCACATGCGCCGCCCGGCCGACCTGGCGGCGCGCTACGGCGGCGAAGAGATGGTGCTCTTGATGCCGGAAACCGACGGCCGGCAGGCGCTGCAGATCGCGCAGGCGCTGCGCGAAGCCGTGGCCCAGCTGATGATCGCCCACGCCGGCTCCGCGGCCGCATCCTGCATCACGGTCAGCATCGGCGGCGCCAGCCTCGATTCCGCCCGCATGGAAAGCTCGGCCGCGCTGTTCGAGGCGGCCGACGTGCAGCTGTACCGGGCGAAGCAGGGAGGAAGGAACCGGGTCATGTGGAGGAGCGACGAGGGCTGAAGACCTTGTCCGCCGGTGCCGGCTGAAAAAAGTGGCGCTTCCATCTTGGCGAGAAGCGAACTGTTCGCTAGACTTGTCAATACGACAGCGTTGAAGGGGCGGACGATGTGGCAAACTGGCGACCCGATACCCAGCTTCGTGGCGCGCTCCACGAGCAATCCCCGCTACGCCTTCTATACGGCGGCCGGCCGCTATGTCGTCCTCAGCTTCCTCGGCAGCGCAGCCCACGAAAGCACGCGCCAGGTGGTCGACTTCGTCCAGCAGAGGCGTGCCTTGTTCGACGACCGGCACCTGTGTTTTTACGGGGTGTCCATCGATCCGGAAGACGAGCGCCAGGAGCGCCTGCGCGCCATGATCCCGGGCATACGCTATTTCTGGGACTTCGACCGCACGCTCAGCTCCCAGTTCGGGGCCATTGTCTCAAGTCCGTCGTCCGCAACGGCCTACCGGCCTTTCACGCTGGTCCTCGACCCGATGCTGCGGGTAATGGCCAGCATACCGCTGCTTCCCGCCGCGGCCCATAACGAGGCGCTCGGCGAGCTCATCGGTCGGCTCCCGCCCGTCGAAGAGCATGCGGGTACCGCCCTGAGCGCCCCGGTACTGATCCTGCCCAGGGTGTTCGAAGACGCCCTCTGTGAAGAACTGATCGCCTTGTACCAGCGCTACGGTGGTGTCGAATCGGGCTTCATGCGGGAGGTCAACGGGAAGACTGTGGAAGTCAGGGAGCAAAGCTTCAAGCGGCGCCACGATGTCGAATTCGATGCGCGTCCCGAGCTGGCGCCGCTCAGGGAAGCGATCCAGGCGCGCATCGGGCGTCGCGTCCTGCCGGAAATCAAACGCGCGTTCCAGTTCGAGGCGACGCGGATGGAACGTTACATCGTTGCCCGCTACGACGGCGACAGCGGCGGCTTCTTTCGCCCGCATAAGGACAACACGACGCTCGGCACCGCGCATCGCCGCTTTGCCTGCACCATCAACCTGAACACGCAGGCGTACGAAGGCGGCGACCTGCGTTTCCCGGAATTCGGACCCCGCACCTACCGCGCGCCGACCGGCGGCGCCGTCGTGTTTTCGTGCTCGCTCCTGCACGAGGCAACGCCGGTGACGCGGGGCGAACGCTACGCTTTCCTGCCGTTCTTCTACGACGAGCAGGCCGCGCGCCAGCGAGAAAGCAATGCCCATTCGTTGACCGGACAGGTGTTCGACCGCGCAAAGGGAGAGCACGAGCTCGCGCTGCTGGATGGACAGTCGGCCCCGGCAGCACCGGCTGTCACTGGCCCGGCGGGCGCTCCGGAGGATTCCTGAAGAGGGTGCGCAAGGCACGCAGTGCGGCGGGATGATAGATCGTACGGTGCGTCTCCTCGGGAAACGCAGCCAGTTCGAAACGTAGTCCCGACGCCGCCGCACTCTTGAACAATTTCCCGATCCTCGCGGCGAGCTGGGGCATGCCTGGTTCGCCGCTGGCGGCGACAAATAAGGTCTTGCCGGCATGGCGCCCGGTACGCAGCTGCGCGCCGCCCTTTGCCAGCAAGTTCTCATGGTTCCACCAGACGCTGGGGTCGACGGCGACATAGGTGTCGAACATCTCGGGCGCGACGAGCAAGGTTTCCATGACGAAGAGGCCGGCCAGCGATTCGCCAATGATGGCGGTCTCCCCGGTCGTCCGGTAGCGTGCCTTGATTGCCGGCATCAATTCGTTGCGGATGAAGCGGCGGAAGGTGTCGGCGCCGCCGATGACGGGCGCGATCTTGCGGTCGCGCGGGTCCTCGCTGGGGCCGGTCATGTCGCGGCGGCGCTGGGTGTTCTCGATGCCGACGAGCATGAAGGGCCGCATCGTGCCGCTTGCGATCGATATCTGCAGCAGGCCGGCGATATGCAGGAAGTCCTCCTGCAGTCCGCCGTCGGGCATGTAGAGGACGGGCAAGGCCTGGGCCTCCGCCGCGTTCGCGGGCGGCGCGTTGTAGACATTGATGCGCCGGGTTTCGCCGAGCACGGTCGAGGTCAGCGTAAAGGTGTCGCCGATTGCCATCGCGTCGGGTGCCATCTGCGCCATCTGGGCCGCGGCGGGGCCGCAGGCGGCGAGGGCGGCCAGCGCCGCGGCGGCCTGTAACACGGATCGTCTGTTGCGCAAGGCCGCTCCCGGGCTGTGTGGATTGCCGGACAGTGTGCCTGTCTCAGCCGCGCAGGGTCAAGCCCCGCCCGCGTACCCGTTCTGGCGCCAGGCCTCGTACACCACGACCGCCACCGTGTTCGACAGGTTCAGGCTGCGGTTGTCCGGCATCATCGGCAGGCGAATGCGCTGGCTGGTCGGGAAACTGTTGCGCAGGGCCGGGTCGAGGCCGCGCGATTCGGCGCCGAAGACGAACACGTCACCCGGCTTGAAGGCGGCGTCGGCGAAGGGAGATGAACCGTGGGTGGTGAGGGCGAACATGCGGCTCGGGTCGGGTTGCGTGTCCGCCAGAAAGGCTTCCCAGTTCTTGTGCACCTTCATGGTCGCGTAATCGTGGTAATCCAGGCCGGCGCGGCGCATCTTGGCGTCGTCCAGCGGAAAGCCGAGCGGCTCGATCAGGTGCAGTTGCACGCCGGTGTTGGCGCACAGGCGGATGACGTTGCCCGTGTTGGGCGGGATTTCCGGTTCGACCAGTACGACGTGGAACATCAACTCTCCAATTCAATGTGGTGGCGTGCGCGCGAATACGAGGTTCGACACGCGCGCCGCGCCGGCCGCCTTCAAGGTGGCGGCCAGTTCGTTCAATGTGTGGCCGCTCGTCATGACGTCGTCGACGACGCCGATGTGGCGGCCTTCAATCTGTCCTGCCATCTCCGGAGTCACCTCGAAGGCGCCGCGGATGTTGTCGGCCCGTTCGCGCGGCGTCACGCCCGACTGCGCCGCCGTCTCGACGGCGCGCACGACCAGGCGCGGCTGCACGGCGATGCCGATCGCGCGGCCCAGCGGCCGGGCGATCTCGAGCGCCTGGTTGTAGCCGCGCTCCCGCAAGCGGCGCGCACCCAGCGGAACTGGACAGAGCAGGTCGGGCAGGGGCCAGGCCGGCGCGGCCAGCACGGCGTCGACCAGGCGGCCGGCGGACCAGGGCGCCAGCGGCAGCCGGGCGCCGAACTTCAAACCCAGCACGAGACCGTCGAGCGGCGCCGCGTAATCGGCGGCAACGATGGTCGCGTCAAAGGCCGGTGCGTCGGCCAGGCAGGCGCCGCAGGTTTGTCCGGACGGCTCGTCGCGGCCGAGCGGGTTGGCGCAGCAAAGACAGCGCGGTCCGCCCGGACTTGCGTAGCGCAAGGTGCAGGGCATGCACACGGCCCCCGTCGCTTCCTCGCCGCACAGGGCGCAGCAAGAGGGCAGCAGCATGCGCGCCAGGGCTCGCGGCCAGCGCAACAATGGTCGTAGCAACAGCGGTTCGATGCGCTCACCCATCGGCTCGACTCCCGGCAAACCTGTACACTCCCGCCATTATCTCATTTGAACGCAACAAGATTATGGCTTCTCCCTCGTC
>Ga0308160_10005015_pt1 | contig 13924 bp, 16 predicted proteins | sample PhyFR1_FD_201036 | JGI IMG/M metagenome (GOLD analysis project Ga0308160, IMG submission 201036) | Phyllosphere microbial communities from UC Gill Tract Community Farm, Albany, California, United States - DLSLF.R1 | ecosystem: Host-associated > Plants > Phyllosphere > Unclassified | place: USA...
CTGAAGTTGAGCACGCTGACGTCGGCAGCCATGTTCAGGCCGATATCGGACGTCAGCGCGGTCTTGCCCATCGACGGGCGGCCGGCGACGATGATCAGCTGGCCAGGACGCAGCCCGCCGTTGAACAAGCGGTCAATCGGCGCGATCCCGGTCGGCATGGCGCCGCTCTCCCCTTCGGACCTCTTCTCGATCTGTTCCAGCACGCCCTGCAGCACATCGCGGATCATCCGCGGCTCGTTGCGCACGCGCCGCTCGGCCAAGCTGGTGACCATGGTTTGCATCGCATCCAGGATCTCGTCTGCGGACTTGCCCTTCGTGTTCTGGGCCAGCCCGTTGATTGAGTCGGCCACGTGCATTACGCCGCGCAGCAGCGCGCGGTCGACCACGATGCTGACGTAGCGGCTGACGTTGGCGGCGCTCGGCACGCTCTGCGACAGCTTGATGAGGTACTCGCCCAGGCCGTCGAGGAACGGGCCGCCACGGGCCTGCAGCGCGGCCCAGACGGTAACCGGGTCGGCGGCGTGGCCCTGCTTGATCAACGCCAGGATTTCGGTGTAGATCGCGCGGTGGTCGTCGCGCGTGAAGTGCTTCGCCTGCAAGTCGCCCAGCTTGTCGACGGCGTCGTTGACCCTGAGCAGCGCGCCCAGGACAGCCTGCTCGGCCTCGATCGACTGTGGGATAGGGTTATGGTCTGCCATGTTGCTCATGCTGCTTTCTTTCCGTGTTGACCGCCGCTGATGTCGGCGAAGCCTTTGCGGCTGATGATCCAATCGAACCCTGCGCGCGGCGGGATGGCCGCGTTATCGCGCACCCAGGGGAAGAACTTTTCGACGAAGCCTGGCTTCTGCGAGAACGTGACGAACTCCCTGATCGCTGCGGCACGCGCCGGCACGAAGATCGACGTCGACACGTCACCCAGTTGGGCGCCGAGCACGTCGTTGAAGGCGTTGATCACGGCCACCTCGTCGGCGCTATACACGGTCTGGACCTCGTCGAGCCAGCCGGCGGCATTGAGCCACGAGGCCGGGTAGGGAATGAACTTCGGGTCGCTCCACTCGCCCGATGCCTTGACCTGCTCAAGGCTGGCCAGGATCTGCTCGAGCAGGGCGTCGTCAGGGTTGAGCTTCGTGAACGCCTTGACGGCGTCGTTGCGCGATCGCTTCCGGGGGTAGGCCTCATAGAAGCGCTCGAACCTGGCCAGCAGCTCGTCGGCCGCACGGCGCTTGGGCTTGCCAGCTGGCGGAATGCCGCCCTCGCCGGTTTCGTTTTCGCCCTGCTCGCCGACCGCCGGAGCGCAAGAACTTTTCTTTTGGTGGTTGTCTTTTGGAAGGTTGTCTTTTGTGTGTACCGATTCGGTACTATCGACCTGTACCGATTCGGTACTACCCCTGTACTCATTCGGTACATGTACCGATTCGGTACTAGGGTGTACTGATTCGGTACTATCTGGCGTGCTTTTTAGCTGGCCAGCACTCACCCACTTCGTGTGGTTTTTCTGGATGCCGATCATCGAGCCGAACCGGCCCGGGCGCTTCGTGATCACGTTGCGCAGCGCCAGCGCGTTGAGCGTGGACGTCACGTGCGGGCGCGCGAGCGAGCACAGGTCGCCGATCTGCGATGCCGACAGGTCGTCCTCCTTCTTGCCGTAGCCGTAGGTCTTGCGGACGATGGTCAGCAGCACCAGCAGCTCGCGCTGGCTGAACCCATGGGACAGGATGGCCTCGAACAGCTCATTGGCGATCCGGATGAAGCCGTCTTCAAGCTGGGGCGTGCTCATTTTTGGCCGTCACCTGGGCAGCCAGCATCGGGCGCTTCTGCTGGCGGCGAGCCATGCCCGTAGACCCAGGCGACCTCGTCGACGTTCGCGTAATAGCCGCAGGCGCCGATGCGCGCCGGCTCGATCCAGCGCTGGCCGACATCGGCGGCAGGCGCCAGGCGCCGCGCGCACGAGGTGCACGACACAAGGTCGCTACCTGGGCACTTGAGAAGGTAGGCGCGCGCTGCCAGCGGCGGGACATCGCGCGGTGGCGGAGCTGTGCCGCTTGTGCGGGATGCGTCGGCCTGGCCGGCGCGTGTCGCTGTGGGGAATGCCATGCTGCTCTCCAAAATTTGGACGTAAAGGGGCCCTGCGCCGAGGGGGAAAGCCGGTCGGCGCTTAGTTCCGTGCTCAGGGTTATGCCAGCGGCGTGGTGGGCGCCGGAGGTGCTTCGCCGAAGACGACTGGATTTAGCTCGTAACGGGTTACTTGACCATTGAAAAGGGCCTCAACTTCACGGCATCGCTCGCCAGGCACCGTGCCTTGACTCGCCCACTTTTGGACAGCTTGAGGAGTCAGGCCAAGCAACGTTCCTAACGCTGTTTGGCTGCCAGCAAGTTGAATGGCTTTGTCGATTCCTGTCTTCACGATTACGCTCCACGCCTATGTCTACAACTTAATGTTACAGACAAGTCACAGCATTTACAACTTAATTTTGTGTTGCGTAGTACAACAAAGAGTTGTAACCTGTGCTGATGGACACTATGGCAACCCGATTACACGCGCTGCTTCAGGCAATGAATGGCGGCAACCAATCCCAATTCGCTCGCTTGCTTGGAGTTACGCCTCAAGCAGTGCAGAAGTGGATGGCTGGAACAACTGAGCCGCGCGGAAAGAATTTGGAGGCAGCGGCGCGCTTTTTCGGAGTGACGCCGGCCTACCTCAAATATGGCCTTGAATCGTCTGGAAGCCCCAGCAGCACAAAGCAGTCGAGCGTTGACATTCAGCGACCGTTCGACGAGAACGTCAAACCCGCACCGATGGGGCTGCGACCGATCCCCGTGATCTCGTCCGTCCAGGCCGGCGCGCTGCGAGACATGGAGACGCCATACCCGCCCGGTGCTGGTTACGCATATGAATACACAGATCAGGACCTATCAGATTGGGCATTTGCACTTGATGTTGAGGGCCTGTCGATGGCCCCCATGTTTCAGCCTGGTGACCGAATTGTGGTTGACCCGGAAATGTCTCCCAACCCTGGGGATTTCGTCGTTGCGCGTAACGGAAGTGAACAGGCGACATTTAAAAAGTACCGCCCGCGCGGAATTGACTCGTCCGGAAATATGATTTTTGAACTTGTCCCGTTAAATGAAGATTACCCAACGCTTCGTAGCGACACTGAGCACCTAACGGTCATCGGTGTGGTAACGGAATTTCGAAAAAAGCTTCGGCGGAATTGAGATGGAACCGCCGAATATTGAAAATCAGATCCCTTGGATCGTCGGCCCAGGTTATTTCGCTGTGAACGTCGCTGGCGAGAGCTTTTATCCAGAAAGCTTCACCGCACTCTGCGGGCCGCGCATGGAAGACGGAGTGAACATCGAAACACGGGCCCAGCTCGATCTGCAGGACGATAACCCGCACGACAAGCATGCGGTTCGAGTCTCCATCCAAGGGCATCCAGTCGGATACTTGTCACGCGAGCACGCACGCGCGTTCCGGCGCACTGTACGATATGGCGAACTGAGCATGTACGAGACGTTTGAATGCGCTGCAGTCATCTGCGGCGGCTGGGACCGCGGCAAGGATGGCGCCGGCCATTTCGGCGTGCGGCTGGACTTAAATCTCGGCGACTAAAGCGCAATGGCGCCTAGTTTCTAACGAAAGGTAGCTATGAGAATTGACAGAACGCTCCAACTCCAAATTTTGAAGCTGTTAGCCGACACTTACCCACAGACAGCACCTCTTGATCAAATCGACGTAGACGAGAAGTCATTACTAGCTAATCTCTATTATCTCTACGAGCACAAACTTATTCTGGGAACATTTACTGAGACACTGGACGGACACGCTGAATTTATAGCTCCGCAAATTACTGCGGCTGGAATGGACTTCTTAGCAGACGATGGCGGGCTTTCAGCGATTCTCGGCGTAGTGACCATTAAACTGCACGAAGAGTCTATCCGGCAACTCTTGATAGAACGGGTTGGTCGTGCTGATCTCCCTGAGGAAGAACGCTCTTCCCTTTTACGAGTAATTCGTAATCTCCCACGACAAGCCCTCGGAAAAGTGACCGAAAAGTTGCTGGAGCAGGGGGCGGATCAGATATTGGCCGAAGCTCCTCGACTCTATACGTGGCTAATCCAGCTCGCAGTTCAGCAAGCCGGCTGAGCCTTATGAAGCCTATAGCCTCCTCGCGTCCTACCTGCAACCATACCTCATTTTCGTCACTGTGCAGCTCCACGAAAAGCTCGATCTGCCCTTGAGCTGAACACATGAGCTTAGCAGACAACTCGACCGGGAAATATAGTCTTTTCGGTACCTGACCCGCAACCGTAAGTCGCTCCACCCCTATCTCCTCACCCGCCCAGCGCGGGTATTTTTTTGCCCGACGATTCGAACAGGCATAGTTTACCCTGACCTACAACTTTATCTACAACTTTTTCTTGCAGATAGTATGGTTGTGATGTAACCTTAGGTTGTAATTCGAAGGCAGCGGTTGGCGCTTCACACACACCCACCTTCAAATAAAAAAACCACCCGGCGCGGGAACGCTGGATGGCTTCGTACAACCTAAATTTCTGGGGTGATAAATGGTGCACGCTAATAATAGCAAAAAAGAAATAACAACGGCAAGTGAAAAATTGCGATTTGACAATGATGCAACACAAACGATTCGCCTTGACTTGGCTGGTGGCGGCGTAGCAATGGCATACCTGCCGCTGCACTATGTTGGTGGTGACCTTATGCTGAATGGCAGCACCGATCCTGAGATCGACATTTTTGATGGGTGTGGCAAAAAATACTGCATTCATTCAGTGGAATGGCTCTTGCGGCATGTCGCGTTCTTTGAAGCTGGAATAAACCAGACTCGCCTCCTGATGGATGCTGCAAGTCACTATGGCCTGGGTGCGCACTCTCTGATGGGCGCCGACCTGGATCGCATTTCTGACGCCTGGGACGTTCTCGACGCCGCAGGCCGGGCATGGCTCAAACAAGTGCCGCACCGTGAAGCGGTCGAGGCTGGTGAACGTTTAAAACTCAGGCCTCACTGGATCGGCGATGTTTGTATCCGTCTGTCTCGGAACGATAGCAAAGACGACTGGCGCCACGAGGGTCCGCTCATCCTGCTTCACCACAACCTTGGCGTGACCACGTTCACGGGCGTCGCAGTGCGCTCGCATGTCGGTCGCTGCGGAATGATGCTGGAAGAGGTGCTGCGGCGCTTCGACCAGTTCAGCGCCACCGATCAGGCAGAGCTGATGGCCGGCTTGGCCAAGCATTTCGACCTGGGCCAGGAAGAAACGGCAGGTGCAGCATGAGCGCCCCGGGACCGCTGTTCAAGCCATTCGCATGGGTAGCCCAGAAGGATCAGGCCGACACCGGCCGCTACACGATGCTGTCCAACATCCGCGACCTCGCATGCGGCGTTGGCGTGGTGCTGGCGATGGTCGAGCGCCAGCAGCTGGACGCAGAGCGCGGCGACGCGCCGATCGTAGACGCAGCGGATGCATTGCGCCTTACTCGCATGTCGATCGCGTCGATGAACATGATCGAGTTCTGCATCGACGATCACTTCGATCAGATGTCGGACTTGGCCGAGGCATCTCGCCAGTTCGCGGAGCAGCAGCGAGGTGGCGCATGAAAGCCCATTTCACAAAGCGCGGCGGCGAGTACTTGCTGTCACTCGCGGCCACACTGGTGGTGGTGGCCGATGCGATTCACAGCCCCGACAGTGGCGCGGAAGGCAAGGTCCGCGCGGCGCGTGTCATCGACCAGGTGATGGCGGCGGCGCGCGCGGCCAAGTTCGAGCAGGCCGACATCCTCGAGACGATGCTGGCAGGCCGCGCCCACGCTACCCGCCTGATCCCAGTCTTCGATGCCTTGGTCGCCCGCGTGGGCAGCCCGAAGGTGGTCGAGATCATCCAACAAGGGCTGGCGTCGGCCAGCTCACAGAACGGAGGCAAGTAATGCCTGGCTACACCATCTACCGCACCACGGCGCCAGCGCTCGTCCGCCTGGCGCGCAGCAAGCCGGCCGCCGAGGCCGGGTTCATCACCCTGATCCTGCTGGCCGGCCTTGCGCTGGACGGTCTGGCCGAGGTCGTCCTGACCGTACTGGAGAACTTCACGAAATGAACACGCACACTACCGAACTGACCGAGACGCCGCCGGATGAGCGCCTGTACTGCGAGCCGGCGCCTTTCGAGGGGATCGAGCTTGAGCGCCAGAAGTTCGAAGCCTGGGCGACCGGGAAAAGCGGGCCGTGGCTGCCGGAAGCACTCGCGCGTGACGATTTCGGCTACAAGTCGACGGAGGTCCGTGAACACTGGAGTATGTGGGTCGAGCTCGCTACGCGCCGCGTGAGCACCGCGCTGGCGCAGGGCACGCCGATGCCGAAGACCGGCATCAAGGTGACCGACATCACGCAGCTGCAGCGCGATCTGGCGCGCCACGCCGCCGCCGGCAACGTCGACGTGGCCGCCACCTGCGTGCAGGCCCAGGCCGTCATCGAAGGCCTGCTGTCTGGACTCGACGCGGGGCAGCTGGCATGAGCGCCGTCGACCGAAACCACGGTGGGCGCGAGGGCGGCCACCTGATGCAAGCACAATCGCCTGGAACCCGCATGGCGCCTGGCGTTGCGGCCGGCCTGGCGCTGGGCGCGCACGGCGGCGCCCTCGCCCGCATCGCCGACAAGCTGCGCCGGGCTGGCGCGGCTCTGCCGATGACCGTGACTGCCGAGACCGCGACGCCTGAGACCCTGATCGCCAGAGGCCTGTCGATCGCGCTGTGCCTGGTTGAGACGGAAATGGAGAACCAGGCGGCGGCCTCGGCACTGCTGCCGACACCGGCGCCGGCGCCGGCCGCCGATGTGCACCGCCATCAGGACGCGGCCAGCGCCAGCGGCCAGGGCGACAACCGCAAGCTGATCGTGGTGGGCGGCAGGCAGTTCGGCGTGCAGGCGCTGCTCGACCTGCAGCACGACGCCGCACGCTACCGCTGGCTCCGCGACAAAGCCGACGGCATGCTCGGCGTTGCCGCGCCGATGGTGGCCAGCCTGGACGAAGCCGGCCGCGTTACCACCCTGCTCGACGGGGACGACCTGGACGCCGCGGTCGACATGGCGATGGCGGCGCCGGCCGAGAAGCGCCAACGAGAAACGAAACGTGTAGGGACTGACAAATGAACGCACCAAAAAAATTCCTGCGCCTGCCGGCCGTCATCGAGCTGGTCGGCATCAAGCGCACCGTGATCTACGAACGCATCAAGGCCGGGACATTCCCGAAGCCGGTCCAGATCGGTCCGCGCGCGGTCGCCTGGGACCAGGAAGAGCTGGTGAAGTGGCAAGACAGCCTGCCCCGCGGCGTCAAAAACCAGGCCGTTTAGGTGTGTGGGTAGAAGTGTGGGTAGGGGCAAAAAGAAAAGCCCCTTCATAGGGGCTTTAGGGCATTTTTGGCGGAGAGAGGGGGATTCGAACCCCCGATAGGCTATGAACCTATACACGCTTTCCAGGCGTGCGACTTCAACCACTCATCCACCTCTCCTGATGGGTTTCGCGCGAGACTTACCGCGAAGCCGCCTATTATAACAAGGTTTCTCGGCTGTACAAGGGCATCTTGGCAAGCGTCTCGCGAGGATGCCCCGCTCGACCAGTCCCGACCGGCGGCTGATCTATACTCGACTGTCAACGTCCCGCCTACACCGTCGTTGATGCAGTACTGTCACTTGGCACGGATGACGCGCCCATGAGGAGACCACAATGGAAATGAAGAAAATCAACGCCGGCAAGCTGCGCGCCATCGGCTACGACCCGCGCGAACGCACTTTGCGCGTGGAATTCGACGACGGCAGCGCCATCGACTACGCCGCCGTCGGCACCGAGGTCTGGCGCAAGCTCTCCAGCGCGGGTTCGCCCTGGAGCTATTACCGCGACAACATCGAGGAAGAATTCGCCGGCCGCCGCGGCCGCGCCGCCGTCACAACCGACAAGACAGCCCTCGACCGCGAAGCCCTGATGAAAGCCTTCGGCGGTGACCCGGACGGCGCCTAAGACAATACATACAACAACGCCGCCCCATCGAAACAGGGCGGCGCATGCACGGCAGCAGATGAAGCAGGCGTCCGGCAATGCAGCCAGACGACTGGCCAATCAGGATGCTTCCTTCAACTGCTCCAGGATCGCCGGATTCTCCAGCGTCGACACGTCCTGGGTAATCGTCTCGCCCTTGGCCAGCACGCGCAGCAGGCGGCGCATGATCTTGCCGGAACGCGTCTTCGGCAAATTGTCGCCAAAGCGGATTTCCTTCGGCTTGGCAATCGGCCCGATCTCTTTACCCACCCAGGTGCGCAGCTCGGCCGCCAGTTTCTTGGCTTCCTCACCCGTCGGCCTTGCCTGCTTCAGCACGACAAACGCGCAGATCGATTCGCCGGTCGTGTCGTCCGGTTTCCCGACCACCGCCGCCTCGGCCACAATCGGATTGGCGACCAGGGCCGATTCGATCTCCATCGTGCCCATGCGGTGCCCCGACACGTTCAGCACGTCGTCGATGCGCCCGGTGATCGTGAAGTAAGCCGTGTCCTTGTTGCGGATCGCGCCGTCGCCCGCCAGGTAGTACTTGCCGCCCAGTTCTTCAGGGAAGTAGCTGGTCTTGAAGCGGTCCGGATTATTCCAGATGGTGCGGATCATCGACGGCCACGGACGCTTCACGACCAGTATCCCACCCTGCCCGTTCGCCACATCGGCGCCGGATTCGTCGACAATCGCCGCCATGATGCCCGGCAGCGGCAGCGTGCAGGAACCCGGCACCATCGGCGTCGCGCCCGGCAGCGGGGTGATCATGTGGCCGCCGGTTTCGGTCTGCCAGAAGGTGTCGACGATCGGGCAGCGTTCCTGGCCGACGTTCTTGTAGTACCACATCCAGGCTTCCGGATTGATCGGCTCGCCCACCGAACCCAGCAGGCGCAGCGAGGACAGGTCGTAGTTCTTCGGATGGACTTTTTCGTCCACATCCGACGCCTTGATCAGCGAACGGATCGCCGTCGGCGCCGTGTAGAAGATCGATACCTTGTGCTTGGCGATGGTCTCCCAGAAGCGGCCAGCGTTCGGGTAGGTCGGCACGCCTTCGAACACCACCTGCGTGCCGCCGACAGCCAGCGGACCGTAGGCGATGTAGCTGTGGCCGGTCACCCAGCCGATGTCGGCGGTGCACCAGAACACGTCCTGCGGCTTGATGTCGAACGACCATTTCATGGTCAACGCGGCCCACAGCAGGTAGCCGCCGGTCGAGTGCTGCACGCCTTTCGGGGTGCCGGTCGAACCCGAGGTGTAGAGGATGAACAGCGGGTGCTCGGCGTCCACCCATTCCGGTTCGCATTCGCCGGACTGGCCTTCGACCAGGTCGGACAGCGCCATGTCGCGCCCCTCGACCCAGGCGATATTCCCGCCGGTGCGCTTGTAGACGATCACGTCCTTCACCGACTCGCAGCCGCCCAGGGACAGCGCTTCGTCGACGATGGCCTTCAAAGGGAGCGCCTTGCCGCCGCGCTGCTGCTCGTCGGCGGTGATGATGGCCACCGCGCCGGCGTCGATGATGCGCTCCTGCAGCGACTTCGCCGAGAAGCCGCCGAACACCACCGAGTGGGTGGCGCCGATACGCGCGCAGGCCTGCATCGCGGCCACGCCTTCGATCGACATCGACATGTAGATGATGACGCGGTCGCCCTTCTTGATGCCGCGGGACTTCAGGCCATTCGCGAATTTGCAGACGCGCTCGTGCAGCTCGCGGTAGGTGGCGCGGGTGACGCTGCCGTCGTCGGCCTCGAAGATGATCGCGGCCTTGTCGGCGTTCCCGTTCGTCAGGTTGCGGTCGAGGCAGTTGTACGACGCATTCAGCTGGCCGTCCTTGAACCACTTGTAGAAAGGCGCGTCGGACTCGTCGAGGGTGCTGGTAAAGTCCCGGTGCCAGTCGAGGTGCTCGCGCGCCAGGCGCGCCCAGAAGCCCTCGTAGTCGCTTTCCGCTTCGGCGCACAGCTTGTTGTAGGCGTCCATGCCCGAAATGGCGGCGTTGGCGACGAACCCGGCTGGCGGCGGAAACACGCGGTGTTCCTGCAAGCCATGGTTTTCCTGATTGGTCTTGTTCTCGGCCATGCTAGTCTCCATAGTAGTAGTTTTGCCAGACACGGTAAGCGCCCACGCTTACTGAGCGCTTACACACCTGGGTGCGATTTTACCAACCATCGGGCAAACCGATGCGGCATGCTGCAACGCGGCGGGAGAGGTGTAAAATGATGGGCTGTATTTTGACGGAACCCTGGAGCCGTACCCGATGTCGCAAAACCTCCCTGCAAACGAACGACGCAAGCTCACTCCCCTCAACAACCTGATTTTCGCCAGCCGCTGGCTGCAGCTGCCGCTTTATCTCGGCCTGATCCTGGCGCAGTGCGTCTATGTCTTCCATTTCTGGATCGAGCTGAAGGACCTGATCGGCGCCGCCTTCGGTAACGTCGACTCGTTGAATCACATCCTCGACGCCGTCGGCCTGACCGGCGAAACGCGCCCGAAAAAGCTGACCGAAACCACGATCATGCTGGTCGTGCTCGGCCTGATCGACGTGGTGATGATCTCGAACCTCCTGATCATGGTGATCGTCGGCGGCTACGAGACCTTCGTGTCGCGCATGCACCTGGACGGCCACCCCGACCAGCCGGAATGGCTGTCGCACGTGAACGCCTCGGTGCTGAAGACCAAGCTGGCGATGGCCATCATCGGCATCTCCTCGATCCATTTGCTGAAAACCTTCATCAATGCCGGAAACTACGCCGACCGGGTCCTGATCGCCCAGACCGTGATCCACTGCGCCTTCCTGCTCTCGGCCCTGGCCATTTCCTGGACCGACCGCATTACCACCGAAACGCATCACCAGCCCAAACAGCATTAACCAGCCACTAACATCACAAGAGAATTGTCATGACAGTCATCAAACAGGAAGACCTGATCGAGTCGGTCGCCGCTGCGCTCCAGTACATCAGCTATTACCACCCGGCTGACTACATCCAGCACCTGGCGCGCGCCTATGAAGCCGAGCAAAGCCCGGCGGCGAAGGACGCGATCGCGCAGATCCTGACCAACTCGCGCATGTGCGCCGAAGGCAAGCGTCCGATCTGCCAGGACACCGGCATCGTCAACGTCTTCCTGAAGATCGGCATGGGCGTGCGCTTCGAAGGCTTCAGCGGTTCGGTCACCGATGCCGTCAACGAAGGCGTACGCCGCGCGTACAACTTCGCCGACAACAAGCTGCGCGCCTCGATCGTCGCCGACCCGCATTTCGAGCGCAAGAACACCAAGGACAACACCCCGGCCGTGGTCCACATGGAGCTGGTTCCGGGCGACACCGTCGACGTCAAGGTCGCGGCAAAAGGCGGCGGCTCGGAAAACAAGACCAAGTTCGTGATGCTGAACCCGTCCGACTCGCTGGTCGACTGGGTCCTCAAAACGGTGCCGCTGATGGGCGCCGGCTGGTGCCCGCCGGGCATGCTCGGCATCGGTATCGGCGGCTCGGCCGAGAAAGCCATGCTAATGGCGAAAGAGTCGCTGATGGAAGACATCGACATGTACGAACTCAAACAGCGCGGCCCGCAGAACAAGCTGGAAGAACTGCGTATCGAACTGTGCGACAAGATCAACGCGCTCGGCATCGGCGCCCAGGGCCTGGGCGGCCTGACCACCGTGCTCGACGTGAAGATCAACATGTACCCGACCCACGCGGCCTCGAAGCCGGTGGCGATGATCCCGAACTGCGCCGCCACCCGCCACGCCCACTTCGTGCTGGATGGCTCCGGTCCGTCGTACATCGAACCGCCTGCGCTGTCGACCTGGCCTGAAGTGCACTGGACCCCGGACACCGAGAAGTCGAAGCGCGTCGACCTGAACACGCTGACGAAGGAAGAAGTCGCGTCCTGGCAGCCGGGCCAGACCCTGCTGTTGAACGGCAAGATGCTGACCGGCCGCGACGCCGCCCACAAGCGCATCCAGGACATGCTGGCCAAGGGCGAGCAGCTGCCGGTGGACTTTACCAACCGCGTGATTTACTACGTCGGCCCGGTCGACCCGGTGGGCGACGAAGTCGTCGGCCCGGCAGGCCCGACCACTGCGACCCGCATGGACAAGTTCACCGACATGATGCTGGAAAAGACCGGCCTGATCTCGATGATCGGCAAGGCCGAGCGCGGCCCGATGGCGATCGAATCGATCCAGAAGCACAAGTCGGCCTACCTGATGGCGGTCGGCGGCTCGGCCTACCTGGTGTCGAAGGCGATCAAGTCGGCCAAGGTGGTCGGCTTCGAAGACCTGGGCATGGAAGCGATCTACGAGTTCGACGTGCAGGACATGCCGGTCACGGTGGCCGTCGATTCGAGCGGCACCTCGGTGCACAATACCGGTCCGAAGGAATGGGCGGCGAAGATCGAATCGCTGAAAAACATTCCAGTCACCGTCGTGTGATGACCTGGGCGGCGCTTCATGCGCCGCTTTTTCATAATGACACCGCCTCTTCGTTCTCCTGACTCCCCCGTCGGCATCTTCGATTCCGGCGTCGGCGGCCTGTCGGTCCTGCGCCACATCCGCGCGCAGCTGCCGCACGAACACCTGCTGTACTTCGCCGACTCCGGCTTCGCACCCTACGGCGGCAAGCCCGAGAGCGTGGTGGCCGAGCGCGTGCTCGCCGTCGGCAGCTTCCTGGTCGAACAAGGCGCCAAGGCCATCGTGGTCGCCTGCAACACCGCCACGGTGGCTGCGATTGCACGCCTGCGCGAACGCTATCCCGATCTCATCATCGTCGGCGTCGAGCCCGGGCTGAAGCCGGCGGCCGCCGCCACCCGCAGCGGCACGGTTGGCGTGATCGCCACCGAGCGCACCCTGGCCGGCGCCAAGTTCCTGCAACTGCGCGACCAGATCGGCGCCGCCACCGGCGCCCGCTTCCTGCTCCAGCCCTGCCCCGGCCTGGTCGACCAGATCGAACTGGGCGAACTCGAATCGGATGCGACCGACGCGCTATTGGAACGCTACATCGGGCCGCTGCTCGATGGCGCCGCCGATACGCTGGTGCTGGGCTGCACCCACTATCCGCTGGTCCAGGCGTCGATCGAGAAACTGATTGCACGCACGACGGATCGCGCGGTGACGCTGGTCGATACCGGCGAGGCGGTCGCGCGGCATCTGGTGCGCTTGCTCGATGCTGGCGGGCTGCTGCGCATGGATGTCGGACCGGCGCGTCTGGACGGCTACACCAGCGCCAGTGCGACCGCTTTGTCGGCGGCTTTCGGCAGCCTGCTGGGCATCGATCCGCCGGTGCATGAGGTCTCTTCGAGCCTGGGAGGAAGAATGTTGGTCCGACAGAACAATTAGATTTGCCAGTTTGCTTAGGAGTTTGTATAATCTTGTTCTGTCTTCGCAGCACTGAAGACAAAACGTAAGACAGTGGTGGCTGTAGCTCAGTTGGTAGAGTCCAGGATTGTGATTCCTGTTGTCGTGGGTTCGAGTCCCATCAGCCACCCCAAGAATTCCTTTAGATTCAGTGGATTAGGAGTATCCGAAATTTTCGGATTGTGAATTTTCCAACGAAGGCTCGGATTTTCCAACGGGCTTAAAATCGAAAGCCACCAATTAGGTGGCTTTTTTATTGCTTCTCCTATTGCCCCAGGTGCATTTTTGATGCTATTGAGAACATCTTTCAGTCTATCCTGGTCTACTGAAGATGGCATCGACTCTGCCAAGCTAGAATAACGTTAGCTAGCGGCGAAGCGCCCGACCGCTGAAGAGTATGCATTGAAACAAGCAAACCTTTCCCAGCCGAATTATTATATGGACTATAGAAGACTATAATTGCCTATAATCGATTATCTGGGCATCCGAGGATCGGGACCTTTCCCGATAAAGTAACGGATAAGCTGA
>Ga0308160_10005016_pt1 | contig 13923 bp, 18 predicted proteins | sample PhyFR1_FD_201036 | JGI IMG/M metagenome (GOLD analysis project Ga0308160, IMG submission 201036) | Phyllosphere microbial communities from UC Gill Tract Community Farm, Albany, California, United States - DLSLF.R1 | ecosystem: Host-associated > Plants > Phyllosphere > Unclassified | place: USA...
GAATGCGGACATCCTGAATGGTAGAGGGACTGCTTCTCCTGTATCAGGGTGAATACTAGAGTTTACCACTACTGATCAGCCTATCTCCTTGTCCGGTTCTTCCTAGCTCCTGAAGAGTCTATTCTCTTCACACAAATGTGTCAATCGGCAAGGAACGTACATTGCTTAGCCTTGTCGTATAAACCCTTCTCCTCCGCCCCGACCCAGACGCCCTTCTTCCCACTCTCCTTGATCAGGTGATCATATTTCGTGACATCCTTCTGGGCTTGACTCAATTGGGAAGAAGAAGCGAATAGAGTCAGAGGTGAAGTCGTAGAATAGAAATAAGCTAATCTCCCAGCTGATTATCAGTATCATTCGGTAGGGAGGGGCACTGACAATAGGTTGATAGGTCAAAGCGGGGTTTTGCTGAATATCAGCTCCTCCTTTTGCACAAAGATGTATATGAATGAGCTTACAGATATCGTATAGACCTGCTTTGTCCGCCATTGTTGCCTAGTCCCGTGGTAATAGAGATAAGAAGATATAGCTGAAATTCGAGGTCGTTTACTTCTGAAACTGATAAATACGCTTAAATACCGGTAATCAATGACGCTCTATCTACCTATCTCCTCCACGTACTGTCAAACTTATACAAGAAGCAAGGATGGGAGCATGGCAATCGACCCCAGCCAACGATGTCCTACAGCCCACCAATCCACCTCCTCCAAGCTCACCTCCCCACCCTTCGCGCTCGGAGCTTAATACCACCCGCCCACGACCTCGGAACGCATTATCCTATTTCCTCTCAGCCCCAACTTCCGACCTGATACATTCGCATTACCACCCAACCATAAGCGATATAAATAAAACAATCCGGATCCTATCATACAAGCTCCCACCGGAGCTAGTTCTGAGGGTGATAGATGAAAGTAGGTATTGGGCAGGATGTCGGAATCTATTGAAAAAGGAGATTGAGGTCGTTTCTGCTCAACCTGGGATGAGGAGATTACCTAGGGCTTCTGGGTGGAGGACTGGTCAGGAAGAGGGTGTTGGCCTGAATGACGAGATTGGACAGATTTGGTATTTGTTATCAGAGGAGATCGGGTGCGAGAGCTCGCCGAGTCATGCTACGGGGTCTGTCCCTGCCGGAACAAGTGAGGGATCGGAGAAGCAGAGTGTCGCCGAGAAAAAGAAGTTAGAGGAGAGTGATGAGGATGAAGAAGAGAAAGGATGCTGGCTGCGCGAAATAGTCATCGAGACACTATCCAAAGATCAAGGATGGTCTTCTGCGGTCACAGCAAATCCAGCCCTTTACGGTATGCTATCCCAGATCTCTTCAAACGAGCTGGTTAGCTGATACATAGGCACATATGACGCAAGCTACTCATGGTTTGAAATCTCCATTCTGAGGAACGGGACAGAGTTGGAAGGTACTCGCCGCTCGATCTTGAATAATGTGCATGCTGGGCAGTACTACAAGGCTCACCGAGTCGTTCTTGGGAGTGAGGATGATTTCGTGAAGCAAGTGAAGAAAGGGGATAGGGTGGTTCTGTGGGTGAGGGCTCAATATCCTGTAAGTATTGTCTACTCGCTGGTGACAAAAGCTGACATGTAGGGTTGGCGGAATCTTGTTCGGTATGCTCCTTCTCATGACTGAAGTAACACGCTAATGATTCAGTGAAGCTGCTATAACACTATACTGCGCCCCATTCCCACAAGCTTAGGTTGTACCAAGATTCATCTGCCATTGTTGTATTCTCGCGTTGTATACATGTCAACATCTACGATCCCTTCCCGCCTAAGGCTTCAGGGCAACTACTCCAGCCGGAGCGGGCACTCTCCTCAAGATGTCCTTTCCAGCCTCGATAAACACTCCAGCAACGAGTTTGGCGATATGTAATAACCTCTCATCTTGATATCTACTCATCAGCTTATCCAGTGTATCAACATACCTCGGGGCGAGCATGGTGAGGCCGATTGGCAAGCCGTTGACGCCTGCGAAACCCGGTACGCAGAGGGTAGGTGCGTGGAGACAGGACCATAAGGCTCCGAAGTCTGGTACGTCGTTTTCTGACATTTTGGGTGGTTCGACAAGAGTCGAGAGCGTAATGATGGCGTCGTACTGTTCTGCCAATTCATCAAACTTGGGTCGTATAGCGGCCAGCTGGTCGTATATCTTCACGGTCTCTTGTCTCGGAACACCGGTTTCTGCAGCCTGTAAGATCGATTCGGCTAGCTTTCCTCGGTTGACCATGTAATCTTTAAAAGTACTGATATGCGCGGCGGAATTCATGATTCTCCCGAGCTTTCCATCTTCCCCTTCCCATCCATTGAACTCTTCACCAAAGTCAACATCCTCCACAACAGCCCCAGCGTTCGACAAAGCGAGCTTCGCCTTCTCCCAGACGAGCTTAACACCTTCGGAAGCGAGATGATCGAGCTCGCCGGCGAAGAACCCAAATCGGCATTGACGGAGGGAAGTATGAGTGAAATCGGGGATTTGGTTCCTAAACACTCCAAGTGTTTTAGCGACGAGTTCGATATCGGTGATGGATCTAGCCAAGATCCCGATCGAGTCGGTAAGAGGTTCTACGGGTCGCACTCCTTCCAATGATACAAGGCCCCAGCTATATGATCAGCCCCGATCGTCCTGAAGATTGGGGAGGCTCACGTTGGTTTGAATCCGAAGATCCCACAATAGCTGGCCGGTCGAATGATCGAAGTAGTCTACAGGATCAGCGATACCGAACAGCTTCAAGGGAGACTCACGGTCTGGGTACCAATCCCAACATGACATTGAAAATCGGCAACAGCAGCTCCTGATCCGGTGGATGATACTCCAGGCCGATGGTCGGTATCAATAGGGTTGGTAGTAAGCATCTTGTTTTGGACATATGAGAATTCGTTTACTGTCTTCATCATCAGCTACTGACTGTATGGATTTCGGAGACTTCGTGGACGTACAGTCTTGCCGATGATGGATGCTCCTGCAAATTTAAGGAGAGCTACTACGGCTGCATCCTGTCCTGCTTGATTGGCTTTATATATCGCTGAACCATATTCGGTTGGGAAGTCTTTGGTATCTACCGATCAGTTTCGATGCAAAAAAAACGTCTGGTCTCTGTGACATACTGATAATATCCTTGAGACCGATTACCATCCCTCGTAATGGTCCTTCTAGCACATTGACATTGGGAATAGTATGGTCCACGCATACCCAAGCTTTGACTTGATCATTCCTTTGTTCATATCGTTCTTGATGGTTCTGAAGTGCTTGGCGGAGAGAGATCTCGTCTTTAGCAACCAAGGCTATGGCTTCATTGCCTGTGAGATAATTGGATAAGATCATCTAATGGATGAGCATGTATGATATGATAAGAGTCTTGTCAGTTGTCAATCAACGCCACGGCTAGAGCTACACTCCCTTTCAACGCTATCCTTTATTCACAGGGAAAAGGGTCAAAAGGGGGTGATCTTTGAAAGGACACCCTCCTTCCTTTCAACTGCTTGGTGTCTGTGTATTTCATGGGGGTGAGGCCAATTGGAGCGCGGGCAGTGGGAACCTTTCGTTTTCTGCCGCTGAGGTTATTCTCGGTGCCAGCTTCACCAAGAAGTCCTGACCGTGAAAGGAGCGCCGAGGGGGAGACGTTGCACAGCATCCTACCTTACATGTGCTACGAGTCACGGCACTCCACCCTAAACTGACAGGATTTGGAAGGCAATCATGATACAACGCCACTTGCTTCCTCAATCACCTTCAAAACACCCCATCACACTATCATGGACACAATCTCCAGAAACCAATGGAAGGCAGCGGCCTCCTGCATGACCCTCAAAAAGCGACAAGACTGGATCAGTCAGGCAGTTTCCGGTACGCTCAATGTGTAAGCTCTTGCTTCACTTTGCCGACAAGCTATTCCTTGTCTGAACCATTCAGTCCGTCCCTGACCTTCAGCGACGCAATGGACGATGAGACCCTTTTGAAACAGCAACCTTTCGTGAAGCTGGCAATCTTGGCTCCGTCCAGGGTCAATGAAACCCTGCAATGGTTTGTAAAGTGCAACGGGTCCAGTGAGCACATCAATGATGCTGCGACTGAAAATTTTTGGAAAGGTCCGTGGCAGGGCTCGGAAAGCTTGACTGACATGCAGCGACTCGCAAGTGTACCCTCAGATATGACCAGATGCTTCGAAAGAAATTGAACGAGGATGTGGCTTCGACTCTCGGTTTACCATCTCCTGCCTGGACATCTTTCATGGAGAAGCGCTTCGAGTCAGTATCCATGCGCCAGCGAGCTCGAGGACATGTTTGGGCTAATAACTCAGTAAAACAAACCTTGGTACGGATTGTTCGGTGAAACAATTCTTGGATGTTGTGAACAATTCAAAGACAGTTGAGACAGCAATCGAGCACGCCAGCGTATGGACTGGGCCTCTCAAGGATCTCAGCACGCCGCAAAGAGCTATTGATAACTTCCATGACAGTGTTGGTAAGAGGCGCTCCTACTATAGGGTTTGGAGATGCGCTGACTCCCAGTATGCCAGATCAGCAAGAATGGGACGACTATCACTAATCGCTGGACAGGAAAGACGGTAACAGCTGAAGACTCTGAATCGAGTGAAGGGGATTGGGTTGTGGTACCACCCTCCCAGGAATGAGAGTTTGTATGCTTGCTGATGTGAGCCACAAGGTCTACATGAGCAACAGAGAAGCGTAGTGTTTATCCCAGGAAAGATACATGTATTTACTATATGGTCAAGGCTAGCTACTGCCTATGCACATAATCATCAGATCTTACAACTACTGTACTCTACCAAAGTCAGCGGAGAGCACTATATGGACTTAGTATGGGGGCTGAACAATACGCTTACTGATGAAGCCGCACCAGCAGTACCTGCCTCTCTTTGTATCGCCCCATTGGCGAGCAAGACGTGGAAAGCCACACAACCTTGAGTCTTGCATGTATCATAGTAATCCCATGCATGCGGAATGATCCTCCCAGTTCATGGTTTGAGATGCACGACTCCTTCCGGCGCCGGGACTTTCCTCATATCCTTTTCTCCTGCTTTGATAAACACCTCCGCGGTAAGCTTGGCCATTCGAAGTAGATTTCCATCATCGTATCTAATCTGTCTGCAGAAGGACCTCGAAATACATACCTTGAAGTGACCATAGTCAATCCAATAGGAAGACCGTTCACTCCTGCCAATCCAGGAATACTGATCGCCGGGACATGGAGTCCAGACCAGATACCGCCAATTTCAATGGTATCGGCATCATGCTTGTTGGGTGCTACGTCGAGAGATGAGGGCGCAATGATGGCATCGTACTGTCGAGCAATTTGGTCGAATTTGGATCGCAGAGCTGCGAGATCATCTAGAATCTTGGCGACGTTTCTGGTGGGGATACCTTGTTTGACTTGATGTGCGATGGACGACGAGATATGATTCGGATTGAGAGTATACTCCCTCAGGCAAGCTACACTTGCAGCGGCATTGATGATCGTGTCGAACTTCCCACCCTCTCCTTCCCACCCGTTAAACTCTTTTCCCAAGTCGAGTTCCTCGACTGTTGCTCCAGCTTTACCAAGGGCATCCTTCGCCTGCTCCCAGGCTCCTTTGAGGCTACTGGACCCAAGTGAGTCAAAGAATTCTGTCTTGACAAATCCGAATCGACAATTCTCGAGGGTCGCATTGCCAGGGTCTGGCAGCGGATCTGCGACAACACGCAATACCCTTGCGACGAGTTGAATATCACTGATGGATCGACCGAAAATGCCGATAGTGTCTATCGAAGGTTCTAGCGGTTTGATTCCTTCTAGCGAGACTAATCCCCATCTGAATTGTCAGCGAGATTGAATAAAGTACTTACGTAGGTTTGAACCCGAAAACTCCACAGTAACTAGCAGGGCGAGTGACCGAAGCTCCCTACTCCATTCAGCTGGGTTTTCCGTTGGGTTTATTGACACGTACGGTCTGGGATCCTATCGCAACATGACACTGGTAATCCGAGACAGCAGCAGCCGATCCAGCAGATGATGTCCCGGGTCGAAGTTCCGTATCGAAGGGATTTCCCGTAAGTAGATTGTCGGATCCGGCAATAGCGAACTCATTGACGGCCTACCAGTGTGTCAGCGCCGGAAACATTACGAACGAGTATATACTCACCGTCTTGCCGATCAAGCATGCACCAGCATGTCTCAGAAGGGCCACTACAGCTGCATCCACACCGTTGGGAGAACCTTTGTACATTGGCGAGCCATGTTCTGTTGGGAAATCATAGGTCTCTGCGAGTTCAGCTTGGTACATAGGAACGGTATCACAAGACATACGCATGATATCCTTGATTCCAATCATCACACCGGTCAGAACTCCTGTTGATGAAGGTATCTTGGTCATATCAACACATGCCCAAGCTTTCACCTCGTCGTTTCGCTGTTCATAGCGGATTCGATGGTCTTTCAGGATCTGGTCGATTGTTGTTTTCCCGACCAACAGGAGCGCTTGGGTCTTGGTGGCTGTCTGGTAGTTCGAGGGAACCATTATAGTTGTGGGATATGCAAGTCTGAATAGAGGTGATCATCGGGATAGACTTGCTTGTTTGATTATGGGGCTGTGCAGAAGAAAGGAGACTTCCTTTGTCTCTGTCCGCACACACACATACTGTGTATATGTGCTTGGCAACTTCCACTCCACTATTTAGTAAACTTCTCCTCTTCCTTTGTCAGCACCAAAATCCAATATCACTAAAAGCATCCCAGTACAGATATGAGGATTGAGTCGATTCGCCGTGGGGTCAGGGTGGGGGAAGTTACCGAGTTTCCGGTCATTTTCCGGCCCTAATCTTGGCCCGACTCAAGTAGACCCTTTAGTTTCTTCCATGCAGGATCAATCGCATGATAATCATCAACAATGCTCCCATCTAATTACCTTACAGCCAACCAAACCCATTATCTGGTCGATTCCGGGACCCTCACCGTTGAACAGGTCATCGGAGATCACCGGACCCGAATCGAAGAACGAGATAAAGATGTGCTAGCTTGGAAATGTACAAATTTCACTACACCCTCTCCAGGTTTGACCAAGGAGCTATGTGGGATAACGATAGGAGTCAAAGATATCATGAGTATGTCTATACCGATTGACGAGTGCTGATGGAAGATACGGTCGATATGCCAACTCAAAACGGGTCTCCAATCTACAAGGATTCTCAACCTGGAGTCGATGCCGCAGTGGTTGGGATATGTAGGGCTGCAGGTGCGATCATATTGGGCAAAACTGTACGTCTCATTCATGAGTAGGCTGATGGTAGACCACGACGGCTTATGCGTTTGGTCAACATGGGACTGTGACTCATAATCCTGTCGATAAAGGACATACGCCAGGGGGGTCATCTTCCGGCTCAGCAGCTGCTGTTGCGGACTTTCAATGCCACATCGCTTTGGGTACCCAGACCGTATGTCCAAATTATCACCATTGTGGACCTCTGAGCACAGCTGATGCATCAGGGAGGGTCGATCATCCGTCCAGCTAGTTTCTGTGGGGTCTACGGCTTCAAACCTACGTAAGTCATGCTGTCCACAAGAAATGATGCTGATATCAGGTGGGGTACAATCTCCCGAGATGGAACCAAGATTTGCGGTGTCAGCTTGGATACTATTGGCTTCTTCGCGAGGTCAATCTCCGATATTCAGCTTATCTCCCGAGTCTTCGATATCATCGAGCCGTCTTCGACCGCTTCCAAGTTTCCCTCCTCGATCTCCGATTGTACATTTGGATTCGTCAAGACCGACCAATGGGATCCCTTGGCTTCCGAAGACCTCAAGAAGATATGGACCGAAGCACAAGATCTCCTTTCCAAAGCTGGTGCTCAGGTAGAAGAGGTTGACCTTGGTGAGGAGTTTACAAATCTCGCCGGTCCAAACGGCCGACACCAAGAATTAATGGAAGGCGAGGGCCGGATCAATATCATGAGGGAGTACAAGGTCGGGAAAGACAAATTAGACGAAACATTAATCAAATTCGCCGAGAACACGCGAGGAATGACAAAGCAGCGATTGGTGCAAGTACAAGACGAGATCGCAGCGCTTCGACCCAAGATGGACAAGATTGCGGGAAAGTACAGTGTCTTGATCACCCCTTCGGTCCCTGGGATAGCGCCAGAGGGGCTGGCATGGACCGGACCACACCACTTTTGCTCAATGTGGACTGCTCTTCATGTACCGTCAATCAACGTTCCGGGCTTTGCGGGAAGTAAAGGTCTACCCATCGGCTTGACGCTTGTTGCGCCAAGGTATGTTTCATGTACGAGGTGCGCTGACGACTAGATACCAAGATGAGAAGTTGTTGCATGTAGCCAAATTAGTCGCTAGTGTATTCGTCGGATCGGATGGAGGGAAGTTGAAGCACCCTCCAGCTCCTGATGGTGTTGTATATGTAGAAGGTTAAATTGCTATGCATAGATAGGTACGGTTAAGATGATCCCGAAATAACGTCGCTTGGCACACGTAAGTAGCGTGTATTCTTTGTACTCTATCTATCGCGTTCATCACCCTCCTTTCTTCATATTACTATTGCTTCGTTTACTCCAAGATACCAAGAGAACTGCGCATGGCTCCATAGTCATCTCGGAGATCAATCTATATCATACACGAATCAATACCCATAACCATACACCTAAAATAGCCCATCATGTCACAGCCCGCTCCTGGCACCGATACGCCCTCTCGAGTCAAGCGACTCGCTTCCAAACCCCTCAAACTCGCCGCATCAACCTTCAGACCCTTGACGAATCGTACAAACTCTTCAGCATCATCCCTACCCCCTTCGAACACAGCCGATCTATCCGATACAGGGGGGTCCGTGCCTCCTCCCACTGCCCGACGTGGATTGAGGACAAAGACTAGGATCAGGCATTTAAGGAGTAGGGACGCTGTGCCTGCTAATCCTACCCAACTAGCTGCTGCAAGTAGTGGACCTAGGAAGCCTTTGGATGGAGAGGAACCTGCTGCGGTCTTGAGGGTTAGGGTTGTTAGGGCTGAGAATTTGGTTGCGAAGGATAGGAATGGGACCAGTGATCCGTATGTCCCCTAACTCATGGCTACCTTCTTATTGAAGGGAACGGAGCTAATGATAGATTCATTACAGTTCTTCTGCCCCCATCGACTCGACATCAGACACCAGTCGTCAAGAAGAGCTTGAATCCATCATACCCTGCTGACGGAGCTACATTTGATTATCCGATTTACCTATCTCTAGCTGGAGTGGTGGGAGCAAGGGGTCTAGAAGCGGTCGTATGGGATAAGGTCAGCTCAAACCCACTCCATGCCTCGATGGGCCAAGCTGATAAACAGGATCTGCTAAGGAAAGAATATATGGGCGAAACCACAATCCCCTTTACCAACTGGTTCCCATCCGGTGAAGCTCAAATATGGACCGATAATCTACCTGTACGTTGAACTCTCGCTTCTTTCAAGTTGAGGATGAGCTAATGACAGCTCATCACTGGAAACCTCCTCTCGACCCGACGACGGAATAAAGTGACCGGAAGCGTATCGGTGCAGATTGGTTTCCTCGAGCCCCAAGGCTGTACGAATCAGGAAGAGGCTTTGAAGAAGATCAGGGCAGTGCATAAAGCTCTAGGCGATCAGGCTCATAGTGGAAGGGATTTCTTGGGCGTTCTCGGTGTTCCAGCGGTGAGTTCTCTTTTACGATTAATAGGCAGGTGCTGATGATCAGCACGAGGGTATCGGAACCGTCAAGATGCACCGAAAATCCAATAGGAAACCTATCGATCCTGCCGAATCCGGAGCCATGGCTGCTGTATCAGCTACTACCACCTCCACCCTCTTCTCGCCATTCTCACACAAGACCAGCCCTGTCGGTCAATCGGAAGATGAAGGTGATTCCGGCTCAGAGTCACTGGATGACGACGGCCTTACGTCCGATTCTTCTGATTACGAGTCTGGAGTAGAAGACCAAGACGAAGATGGATTACCTACCCTTCAAGAATCACCCTCCTTGCTCGACGATACCGTCCAGACCGTCTACAACGCCCATATCGGTCTTCCACCCGCACCAAAACCTAAATCCAACGACGACAAACTCGTCCTCAAGACCGCTGGCGTACAAGTTGCCAAGACCCCAGGCGCAAAGACTCCAGGTCGACAGACCTCGTTACCTGGTTACTTTGATGAAGAATCAGGTGGAAATGAAGCTTCAATTCCCGGTACACCCGGTACTGGCCTCATGACCCCCAGTGGATCTAGGGTGAGGATCCCAGGTTTCAAGCGAAACAAATCAAGGGCTGCATCCAAGAAATCAAATAGGAAGGACTTCAATTTCGATGTAGGAAGTGCGGCGGATGTTCAGGGAATTGTAGTGATGGAGATTCAAAGCGCTAGCGATTTACCTAAACTCAAGAATGGTATGTCTCAAAATCTCCTCATATTGTGCTGATGGTAGCTTTACGATTCTCATTCGACATGGACCCTTTCGTCGTCATCTCATTCGGCAAGAAGGTGTTTAGGACTCGAGTGATTCGACATCAGTTGAATCCTGTATGGGACGAGAAATTAGTGTTTCACGTCAGGAGGAATGAGAATGCTTTTACTATTCAATTTGCTGTTCTTGATTGGGACAAGGTAGGCTTTTCGCATCTAGAAAGAGCAGGCAGCTGATGATCAGGTATCTGGGAACGATATGATTGGAGCTTGTACACTCCCGTTGAGCCAATTGATGGATGATGCGCCCCATCCTGACGCCGAGACTGGGTTGTATGATCCTGAAGAGGATGGAAAGCACGAGACAAAGACGTTTGCAGTGAGTATAATCATGCCATCATGATCAGCGACTGATTTTAGCTACCCGTCACTACACCCAAAGAGGTTTCTTGGGAATCGAAACACTCGCCAGTACTCAACATTCGAGCCAAGTACGAACCTTACGATGCCCTTCGACAAAAGTTCTGGCGACAATACGCTACTCAATACGATGTCGACGAAACTGGCAAGATCTCCCACACGGAACTTACGGCCATGTTGGACTCGCTAGGCTCCACCTTGACCCCTCAGACTATTGAAAGCTTCTTCACTCGATTCGACAAATCGGTCGACAACGACGAATTGACAATGGACGAGCTTGTACAATGTATGGAAAGGGAAGTTACCAAGAGCAAATCTGAAAAAGCAAAAGTTCATCACGACGATAGTATCCTCAAGAGTGGATCTCAAACTCCTGCGATGGCGCCTGGACCTGTCGATCATGGATTATACCAAGATGGTCCTGATGCTATCTCATCACCTGTCGATGCGGATCAATTGAGGGATAAAATCTTGAAGAGTCAACCTGATAATATCCTCAACCGGCCCGGAAACATCAAACCGATTCAAACCGATGTACCTGAAGTCCGTCTCGATAGGCCCGCAACAGTCATCGAGGGTCAGAACGAGATCCCAGCTCCTATCTCTGGATCCGTCTCGCCGGCATCTGGTACATCTGATAATGAAGAGTCTGAATCATCTTCCGACGATTTGGAACGAGTTATCAATATCCGATCATGTCCCCTCTGTCACCGTAGGAGACTCAAGAGGAAATCCGAACAGGATATTGTCACTCACCTAGCCATCTGCGCTAGTTCCGATTGGTCAAGGATGGATAGGATCGTCACTTCCAACTACGTCACCAGTTCGCAAGCTCAACGAAAATTCTTTACCAAGTTGATTGGAAAAGTTACTTCTGGAGCTTACTCTCTCGGAGCCAATTCGGCAAATATCCTGGTTCAAGACAGGGTTACCGGGCAGTTGCAAGAGGAGAAAATGGCCGTGTATGTCAGACTTGGGATTAGGGTCTTGTACAAGGGTGCCAGGGGTGGTATGGCTAGTGCCAGAGGTGAGTCTAATATGAGGATGGTACGCTGATAATAGCCAAACGATTACTCAAGTCCCTCTCTGTCAAGCAGGGGATCAAGTACAATTCACCTGAATCCGCAATTGATATCCCCGCATTCATCGCCTTCCACGCTTTGGACGTTACCGAGATCCTCCGCCCTCTTGAAGATTTCAAGACATTCAACGAATTCTTCTATCGACAACTCAAGCCCACTGCTCGACCAGTTTCTGAACCGGAAAACAACGCCCGAATGGTTTCATGTGCAGATTGCAGAATGATGGCTTTCGATACCGTCACTTCAGCCACTCAAATCTGGATCAAAGGAAGAGATTTCTCGGTCGAGAAACTCCTAGGACCGAACTATAAGGATGTTGCCGATCGATATGAAGGTGGAGCACTTGGAATCTTTAGGTTGGCGCCTCAGGATTATCATCGATTCCATTCACCCGTTTCGGGGACTGTTGGCAAGATGACGATGATTGAGGGAGAGTATTATACCGTCAATCCTCAAGCTATTAGGACGAGTCTGGATGTTTATGGGGAGAATGTGAGGAAGGTTGTTCCGATTCAGAGCGAGGACTTTGGGTTGGTCATGACCGTTTGGATTGGTGCAATGAGTCAGTCCCCCCTCTCTTTTTCTTTTAATCCATCATCAATGCTAATGACCAGTGGTTGGAAGTATCTTGACAAGTGTCGAGGAAGGAAAATACGTCAACAGAGCGGATGAACTTGGTTATTTCGCTTTTGGTAAGCTCACTGCTTGGCACGGTCGGGTAAAGCTAATGAATAGGTGGATCAACCATCGTCTTGCTATTCGAGAAAGGTGCTCTGGAATGGGATGAAGATCTCTTGGCTAATGGTCGAGCTAGTATTGAGACCTTGGTCAGGGTAGGTATGGGTCTGGGTAGGAAGGCTGCTTGAGTGCGGTGGATGTACATTAGAAAGATTGACGAATTATGAATACCCTTACGAGCTACTTTGGCGTTTCTAATTCGGTCATCGGCCTTCAAAGCCATGCGTCCATTAAGGGCAGGTTCTATAACAGACACAGGCATGCAACGCCCCGGGGCCAATGATCTACCCCATGAGGAAAGACGTCATGTCACTTAATTAAATACCTCCACCGGGTAATCCGGCCATTCTTCCCGATGCCCGTTCTTTTTAGTCAGGTCATGTTCCCGAATCATATGTATATATACCCCGCAGTCGCTGTCTATTCTTACGTACCTCTCTTCATTATCAAGGAGAAGTGGCATATACGATGCTCTCACACCTCCTGCCTCTCCTAGCCATCACTGGCGTGGTAGCATCCCCACTCCGACCTCGACAAGATGCCTCGGCCTCGGTCTCGTCCGCGATCGGCGAAGCTTCTTCAGCCACTTCAGCGCTCGCTTCGGTCGCTTCAGCCCCTTCCACTGCAACGGAATCCGCTTCGCCCGCCAGTGCAAGCGCTTCTACCGTTGGAAATGTAACTGCAGCTGCGCCAAGTGTAACAATGTACCCTGATACTTCAAATGGAGAACCTATCGTCGTAAACGGTGCCAAGGGGGTATTACCAGGAGTAGATACCTACTTGGGTGTACCATTTGCTGCTCCTCGTATGTTTATCTATACCCTCAAGGGCGGGCTAATGAATAGCTGTTGGTGACCTACGACTATCCCCTCCACAATCACCTATTTACAACTCCACTATCGATGCCGTAACTCAGCCCGCATCATGTCTCCAATCAACCTCGGCTTTGTATGGAGATAATTACAGCGAAGACTGTCTTTACCTGAATGTATACACTCCTGCTGGGGCCAATGCTCAGACTGCTTGGTTGCCCGTCATGGTCTGGATGTAAGTCATCCTAATCCCGGGACTTGTGTTTGGCTGATGAGTAGATATGGAGGAAGTTTTACTGGAGGTGGTGTATTGCCATATGATGGATCGATCATCGTGTCGACCGCTGCTCAAGCTGTACGTTAGCTGGGGTAAGACAAACGACGCTGATGGGATAGGAGAAACCGGTAATAGTTGTTGCTTTGAACTACCGACTTGGTGTTCTCGGTT
>Ga0308160_10005017_pt1 | contig 13919 bp, 12 predicted proteins | sample PhyFR1_FD_201036 | JGI IMG/M metagenome (GOLD analysis project Ga0308160, IMG submission 201036) | Phyllosphere microbial communities from UC Gill Tract Community Farm, Albany, California, United States - DLSLF.R1 | ecosystem: Host-associated > Plants > Phyllosphere > Unclassified | place: USA...
TTCATCGACATCGATATTCCGGCGCGCACGATCAATCTGCGCGTGTCGGACGCCGACCTGGCCGGGCGCCGGGCGGCGATGGAGGCGCGTGGGCGGGATGCCTGGCAGCCGCAGAACCGCGAACGGGTGGTGTCGCAGGCCTTGCAGGCGTATGCGGCGCTGACCACGTCGGCGGATCGCGGGGCAGTGCGGGATTTGTCGCAGTTGAAGCGTTAATCACTCCAGGCGATGCACCCACTACGTCGTCCCGCCTTCGCGGGGCGACGTATTCAAGCTGACAACTCTCGCGAGCTGCTCAAATAGCGCCCAGCGCCCGCACCAGATCCGCCCGCTGATCCTCCACATCCTCGATCCCCACCGACAAGCGGATCAACCCATCCCCAATCCCCAGCACCGCCCGCTGCTCCGCCGGTATCGTCGCATGCGTCATGATCGCCGGATGCTCGATCAGGCTCTCGACCCCGCCCAGGCTCTCGGCCAGCGTGAACACCTCGCAATGCTCGAGGAAGCGCCTTGCCCCCGCCAGGTCGGTATCGAGATCGACCGAGATGATGCCGCCGTAGCCATGCATCTGCCGCCGCGCCAGTTCGTGCTGCGGATGCGAAGCCAGCCCCGGATACATCACGCGCTTGACGCGCGGCTGCGACTCCAGCCACCGCGCCAGCTCCAGTGCATTGGCATTGCTCCGTTCAACGCGCAAGGCCAGCGTCTTGATCCCGCGCAGCACCAGGAAGCTGTCGAACGGCCCCTGGATCGCGCCCACCGCATTCTGGATGAAGCCGAGGCGCTCGCGCAGCGGCTGGTGGCGCGCTTCGGTACCGACCACGGCCACGCCGCCGATCACGTCCGAGTGCCCGTTCATGTACTTGGTGGTCGAGTGCACGACGATGTCGATGCCCAGTTCCAGCGGACGCTGGTTGACCGGGCTGGCAAAGGTGTTGTCGCACACGGTGACGATGCCGCGTCCATGGCACTCCTCGGCGATGGCGCGCAGGTCGGCCAGCTTCAGCATCGGGTTGGTCGGCGTCTCGACCCACACCATCTTCGTTTCCGGACGCAGTGCGCCGGCCAGCGCCAGCGGGTCGGTCAGGTCGATGTAGCTGAACTGGAGTCCCGCGCTGAGGCGGCGCACGCGCTCGAACAGGCGGAAGGTGCCGCCGTACATGTCGTCGCCGGCGACGATGTGGGAGCCGGCCGGCAGCAGTTCCAGCACGGCCGCGATCGCCGCCAGGCCGGAGGCGAAGGCAAAGGCAGCGCCGCCGCTTTCGATGTCGGCCACGCAGCGCTCCAGCGCCCAGCGCGTCGGGTTGTGCGAGCGGCCGTAGTCGAGGCCCTTGTGCACGCCCGGGCTTTCCTGGGCAAAGGTCGAGGTCGCGTAGATCGGCGGCATCACCGCGCCGGTGGTCGGGTCGGGCGCCTGGCCGCCGTGGATCACGCGGGTGGCCAGGCGGCGTTTTTGCTTGGTGTCGTCGCTCATATCAGGTAAGCGTCCTGCGGAGATGGTTGAGGAGGTCGAAGCGCGTGATCAGGCCATAGAAATGATCGCCCTCGGCAATCACGGCGGTGAGGCCGCGGTCGAGGATCTCGCGCAGTTCGCGCATGCGCGCCGACGGCGCCAGCGTCTTGAGCTCGGTGGTCATCGTGTCCGACACCGGGGCGCCGAAGCGCTCGCGTTCGCTGGTCACGTGGAGCAGCAGATCCGACTCGTCGATCAGGCCGACCAGCTTGCCACGCTCGACCACCGGCAACTGGGCCAGGTCGGCGCTGCGCATGCGGTTGAAGGCGGTCAGCAGGGTGTCCGACGGCGCCACGGTCACCACTTCGCCATCGTCGAAGCGGCGCCCGATCAGGTCGCGCAGGTCGCCCAGTTTCGGACGCTGCAGCAAGCCCTGGTCGACCATCCAGCCGTCGCTGTAGACCTTGGTGAGATAACGGGTGCCGGTATCGCACACGAAAGTGACGACGCGCTTCGGGCTCGTCTGGGCGCGGCAGTAGCGCAGGGCGGCGGCCAGCAGCGTGCCGGTGGAGGAACCGGCCAGGATGCCTTCCTGGCGCAGCAGTTCGCGCGCCGTGTTGAAGCTGTCCTCGTCGCTGATGGAGTAGGCGGTCTTCACGCGCGACAGGTCGGCAATGGCCGGGATGAAATCTTCGCCGATGCCTTCGACTGCCCAGGAGCCCGACACCTCCGACAGCTTGCCGGTCTTGATGTAGTCGGCCAGGATCGAGCCCTGTGGATCGGCCAGCACGAATTCCAGGCCCGGCTGCACCTGTGCGAAATAGCGCGACAGGCCGGTAAGGGTGCCGGACGAGCCGACGCCGACCACGATGGCGTCGATTTCGTGGCGCATCTGTTCCCAGATCTCGGGACCGGTGGTGGTTTCGTGGGCGCGCGGGTTGTCCGGATTGTTGAACTGGTCGGCGAACCAGGCGCCGGGGATGTCACTGGCCAGCCGCGCCGCGTAATCCTGGTAGTACTCGGGATGGCCCTTGCCGACGTCGGAGCGGGTGAGGTGGATCTCGGCGCCGAGCGCTTTCAGGTGCAGCACTTTTTCCGCCGCCATCTTGTCCGGCACCACCAGCACCACCCGGTACCCCTTGATGCGCGCCACCAGCGCCAGGCCGAGGCCGGTATTCCCGGCCGTGGCTTCGACCACGGTGCCGCCGGGTTGCAGGCGGCCGTCGGCCTCGGCCGCTTCGATCATCGCGCGGCCGATGCGGTCCTTGATGGAGCCGCCCGGATTCTGGGATTCGAGCTTGAGGAAGAGCTGGCAGGGACCGGTGTCGATGCGGGTGACTTCGACCAGCGGGGTGTTGCCGATCAGCGAAAAGATCGCTGCCGACGAGGGACTACTTGACGAAGGATGACTAAGGGCGTCTTGCATGATGCCTCCGGACGAAGCAGCGCTTCGTGGGCGCCGCCTGGAAAGCTGGCACGATCGGGCGCCAGGCCGTATAAAAAAGGCATCATACGACTAATTCCGGCGCCGGTGTTTGGGCAAGATTAAACCGCTCGAGTCCGTATTGCGTTATAGGCGGTCTATTTCTTGCTGCTAATTTCCTTCCTTCAAGCGACGCCACAAGGTCGTGCGGCTGATGCCCAGATGACGCGCGGCGGCTTCGCGCTGGCCCCCGAAGCGCGCCAGCACCTCGGCTGCACTTTCCCGAACCGATGCCTGCACCGGTGCCGGCAAAGAAGAGGAGGGCGCCGCAACCTGGCCCAGTTCCGGCGCAATCCCCAACAAAAAACTTGGCGTCAGCGCCTGCAACGGCTCCGCCGCCATGAACAGCGCCAGCCGCTCCATCAGGTTGCGCAACTCGCGCACGTTGCCCGGCCAGCCATACGATTGCAGCAGCGGCGCGCAGGCCGCGACCTCGGCCGCCAGGTTCGGATGCGGCCGCGCATCCAGCGCCGCCAGCGCATGCTTGAGCGACCACTCGGCCAGCGGCGCGATGTCTTCCTGGCGCGCCCGCAGCGGCGGCAGCGCCAGGCGCAGCACCGCCAGCCGGTAGAACAGATCGGCGCGGAAACGGCCCTCGCGCACGCGCGCTTCCAAGTCGCAGTGGGTGGCGCTGATCACGCGCACCTCGATCGGCACCGGACGCGTGCCGCCGACGCGCATCACCTCGCGTTCCTCGAGCACGCGCAGCAGGCGCGTCTGCAGCGCCAGCGGCATCTCGCCGATCTCGTCCAGGAACAGGGTGCCGCCATTCGCCGCTTCGAATAAACCGGCATGGCCGCCGCGGCGCGCTCCCGTGAAGGCGCCTTCCTCGTGGCCGAACAGCTCGGATTCCAGCAGCGATTCGGCGATGGCGCCGCAATTCACCGCGACGAAAGGACGATTCGCGCCGCGGCGCGGACTCTCGCGGTGGATGGCCTGCGCCACCAGCTCCTTGCCGCTGCCGGTTTCGCCCTGGATCAGCACCGTCGCCGGCGAACGCGCGTACAGCACCACGCTCTGGCGCAGGCGTTCCATCGCCGGCGATTCGCCGCGCAGATCATTGAGGCCGCGCCGGGCGCGCCGGGTGTCGCCGGCAGCCGCGGCACGGCGCACGCGGCTGTTTTCCAGCTGCGTCAGCCGCGCGAGTTCCAGCGCATCGTCGAAGGCGCGCCGGATCGAGGCCGCCGAATACACGAATACAGCCTTCAGGCCCGCTTCCTCGACCAGGTCCGTGATCAATCCGGCGCCGACGATGACCTCGATCCCGCCGGCTTTCAGTTCGTCGATGCTGGCGCGCGCATCTTCCTCGGTCACGTAGGTGCGCTGCTCGATCACGAGGCCGAAGGTGGCCGCGAACTCGGCCAGTTCCGGCAGCGGCCGCTGGTACTGGATCACCCCGATCCGGGCAGACAGCCGCCGCGCGCGCGCCAGCGCCTGCATGAAATCGAATCCGCTGGCCTGGGCCACCACCACCGGCACCGACACCCGGCTTTTCAGGTAGGCGCCGTTGGAACCGGCCGCGATCACGACGTCGCAATGCTCGCTCGCCATGCGTTCGCGGATGTGGCGTGCGGCCTCGTCGAAGCCGAGGTGCAGCGGCTCGATCTGGGCCAGGTGGTCGTACTCGAGGGTGATGTCGCGGAACAGATCGGACAGGCGCGACACGGACACGGTCCAGATGACGGGTTTGTTCGCTTCAGGCGCAGCGGGCGGCGTGGCGCGGGCAGGGTAGCTCATGTTTCAAGTGTAGTGCATTTCATTGTGCCATGTTTCACTTGAAACGCGAGTAAATATGCATTTCGGGTTCTGCCGTAAGAATCGGGTAAGGGGCGGCCCGTAGGATCGAAAACAGCCGGTTGCACTGGCATTAATAAAATGAATGGAGACAAAATTGGAAGCAGACCTCGTACAGGTGGTCAAGAACGACCCCAACTACCAGAAACTCGTCCGGACGCGTTCCCGCTATGGCTGGTTGCTGGCCATCGCCGTCATGATCGTCTACTACGGCTTCACCGCGCTCAATGCCTGGGACAAGGCCTTCATGGCCTCCAAGATCGGCAACGGCGTCATGTCCTGGGGCGTGCCCCTGGGCCTGTTCGTGATCCTGTTCACCGTCGCCGTCACCGCCATCTACGTGCGCCGCGCCAACCGTGAATTCGACGCACTGACCGATGCCATCCACAAGAACGCCGCCGCTGCTGCAGCACAGCCGGTGGCCGCCGAAGCCCACGTGACCCAGCCGATCAAGGTACGCGCATGACCAAGACCACCCGCATCTTTTCCTACCTGGCCGCCGCCTTCGCCCTGCTGGCGCTGGCCGGCAGCGCCCTGGCCGCGCCCGACCTCGGCCAGGCCACCAAGCAAGCCACCAACTGGACCGCGATCGTCATGTTCGCGGCCTTCGTGCTGATGACCCTGTTCATCACCAAGTGGGCCGCCAAGCGCACCCGCTCGGCGTCGGACTTCTATACCGCCGGCGGCGGCATCACCGGCTTCCAGAACGGCCTCGCGATCGCCGGCGACTTCATGTCGGCCGCCTCCTTCCTCGGCATTTCCGCCGCCGTGTTCCTGGACGGCTTCGACGGCCTGATCTACGCGATCGGCTTCCTGGTCGGCTGGCCGGTACTCACCTTCCTGATGGCCGAGCGCCTGCGCAACCTGGGCCGCTTCACCTTCGCCGACGTCGCCGCCTACCGCTTCGCCCAGAAGCCGGTGCGCCTGTTCGCCGCCTCCGGCACCCTGGTCGTCGTGCTGTTCTACCTGATCGCCCAGATGGTCGGTGCCGGCCAGCTGATCAAGCTGCTGTTCGGCCTCGACTACTGGATCGCGGTTGTGCTGGTCGGCATCCTGATGATGGTCTACGTGCTGTTCGGCGGCATGACCGCTACCACCTGGGTGCAGATCATCAAGGCCGTCATGCTGCTGGCCGGTACCACCTTCATGGCGTTCTCGGTGCTGTCGATGTTCAACTTCAGTCCGGAACAGCTGTTCGCCAAGGCCGTCGAAGTCCACGCCAAGGGCGACGCCATCATGGGCCCGGGCACCTTCATCAAGGACCCGATCTCCGGCATCTCCTTCGGCATGGCGCTGATGTTCGGCACCGCCGGACTGCCGCACATCCTGATGCGCTTCTTCACCGTCCCGAGCGCCAAGGAAGCGCGCAAGTCGGTGCTGTGGGCAACCACCTGGATCGGCTACTTCTATATCCTGGTGTTCATCATCGGCTTCGGCGCGATCGTGCTGGTCGGTACCAACCCGGCCTTCATGGACGCCGCCGGCAAGCTGCGTGGGGGTAACAACATGGCGGCGGTGCACCTGGCCAAGGCCGTCGGCGGCGACGTCTTCCTCGGCTTCATCTCGGCCGTGGCCTTCGCCACCATCCTGGCGGTGGTGGCCGGCCTGACCCTGTCGGGCGCTTCGGCCGTGTCGCACGACCTGTACGCCACCGTGATCAAGAAAGGCCAGACGGCCCCGGGCAGCGAACTGCGCGTCTCGAAGATCACCACCATCTGCCTGGGCATCATTGCCGTGCTGCTGGGCATCGTGTTCCAGAGCGTGAACGTGGCCTTCATGGTGTCGCTGGCCTTCGCCATCGCGGCCTCGGCCAACTTCCCGGTGCTGTTCATGTCGGTGCTGTGGAAAGGCTGCACCACCCGCGGCGCCACCGTCGGCGGCTTCCTCGGCCTGATCACGGCGGTCGGCCTGACCGTGGTATCGAAGTCGGTGTGGGTCGACGTGTTCCACAACAAGGCCGCGATCTTCCCGTACACCTCGCCGGCACTGTTCTCGATGATCGTCGGTTTCGTCGGCGTGTGGCTGTTCTCGATTACGGACAAGGGCCCGCGTGCGGCGATCGACAAGGCCGGTTTCGAAGCGCAGGAAGTGCGTTCGGAAACCGGTATCGGTGCCGCCGGCGCTACCGCGCACTGATCTTCGGATCTGCCTGAACTGATAGCCCGGTCGATTCGTCGGCCGGGCTGTTTGCTTTTGTAGCTTGCCCGATTCGCGCAATTTCGTCGCTCAGGAGAGACATCGGCATCGTAATTATCTATTGATGAGATTGATTACGCCTTCGGCCAGTGATTAAAAACCAACCATAAATCACAGAAAAATCATCATAAAAATCATATATCAGAGTTTTTGACTGAATTGGTTTTCAAAAGAATAAAATAATTAATAATATAACATAAAAAGTTTCCTGTTGGAATTTTTGACGAAAATACTTACTATGTTGTTTGTTCGATGCAGCCCTCGGCTCAACAATGCAACAGAACCTCTCATTCCCCTTCTCGCAAGCCTCCCGGCAGAGCAAGATCCAGAGCATGGCTTTACCCAAACGCTTCTATCTGCCGCGTTGCCTGGGCCTGAGCATGGGTTTTTTGTCGGTATTCTTCAGCCTGCCGGCGCAGCAACATGCGGGGCTGGTGCTCGACATATTGATCGGCTACTGTTTTCTGTGGCCGCACCTGGCCTATCTGCTTGCCAGGTCCAGCGCGCGACCTGTGGATACCGAGCGTCGGAGCATGCTGGTCGACGCCTTCGTGTCAGGCTTTTTTGCAGGTGTCATGGGATTCAATCCCATCCCGTCGGTCTGCATCCTCAGCATGGTCACCATGAATAACATGGCCATGGGCGGACCACGTTTCATGGGCTCCGGTGCAGTCGCAAGCATCCTCGGTGCAGCGCTGGCCTATGCGACGCTAGGACTTTCTTTCAACGACGCGCTGACCCACGCCCAGATTGCGGCATGCCTTCCGCTACTGGTGCTTTACCCCTTATCGCTGGGGTATGTGTCCTACCTTACGGCGATCAAGCTGACGCGGCACAAAAACCAATTGCGCGAGATGAGCCGCACCGATTACCTGACGGGGTTGACCAACCGCGCTGCGCTTAACGAAATATTGGACGACTGGGTGCGTACGGAGGACAAGGATATTCATCACAGCGTGGTCGCGTTGATCGACGTGGATCGCTTCAAGGAAATCAACGACAAGCATGGACATATCGCCGGCGACCAAGCGCTTCAACAAGTCGCCAGGATCATGTCCTCATGCGTGAGGGCCGAGGATACGGTAGCACGTTACGGCGGCGACGAGTTTTGCGTCATCCTCAGGGATATCAACAAGGCGGAAGCCGCTCGTGTTTTTGAACGCATGCGCTCGCTGGCACAACCGGATAGGAGCGCCCGGGATGACGCACCGGTACCGACATTGAGCATTGGCGCGGCCATGTACAGCCCGCATGCGCGCACGAGTGCAATGTGGATTCATATGGCCGACGAAGCCATGTATGAAGCCAAGAAGGGCGGGCGTAACCGGGTGTTTTTCTTGCCTGATTCCGTGCCCAGATCGGCTAGCATGCTGCAGCCGAAATAGAACGCCGATCACCGTCATCAAATGAGGCGTGCCACCGCCGCAATCAACATCGCCGAAGGCACCAGCAGCGCCTGGGCGACCAACGTTCCCGCCAGCCGACTGCCGACCAGCCACACGATCGCCTTCCTGAACTGTCCTTCGCTGACCTTGCCCTCGACCACGTCGTCCGTCATCCCGACATATGCGGATCGATGAACACCGCCATCATGATGGTGGCCCCGCCATTGATGATCGAAGACAGCGTGCTCGAGGTCACCCGGACCGAGGGATCGAGCACGCCGGCATAAAGCGCGGCGAATACGCCGACCGTCCACAAGGCCGTCGCGCCGATATTGAGTGCGGTAATACGGCCCGACACGCCGTGGCCGGCGCGGATATCGGTCAGGTTGCGCGTGACGGGAACGCTGGCGACATCTTTTACGTAAGACAGCCCGCCTTTGAAAAAGCCGTGCAGGATCAGTTTGGGAATCGAGCGATGCACTTGAAAATGCAGGACGGCGCGGCAGAATACGCGCTGGAAAGTCGGGATCAGGAGGGCGCCTGCGATCGTCGCGAGACTCGCGGCGATCAGGAGCCAGCGGAAATCGCCAAGGAGTGAGCTGCTGGCCAGGCCACCGAGATTGGTCTCGACCCGCTTCGCCAGAAAAGGCCCGAGGAAGGAATTGGATGTCCGCGAGACCAGCATCAGGATGCTGAACAAGGCAAGCGACACGGCGATGCGTTTTGTGCGCACGCCAGCGATGCGTACCGAATAGGCGAGCGTGCCGATCAGGTGGATGATGAAGGTGAGGATGCAGATAAAAAGGAGCTGGATATCCATGTTCAGCAGGTGAAGAGTGCTTTACCCAATGTGGTCGTGGCTTCCTGTTTTGAACGATCCACGCTTTGGCACTGATGCTTTAGTAGTTGACGCAGAAAAGGCGTTAGGTGTACGGTTGTAATATTTCTTCAGGACAATCATATTTGCAATGAAAGCCACAAGACGCAACCCGATAGCAATTGGCACACACTTGGTGACCGACCGAGGCGCTTACGATCATCACGGCATATATATTGGTAGAGGCAAAGTCATCCATTACGCTGGGCTATCCGATGGGCTGCGCAGCGGTCCAGTAGAGAAAGTCTCACTGGAAAAGTTCGCAGACGGGCAGTTATTTTGGGCTCAGCCTTACGAGAATCCGACACACACAGGTCAGGAAGTTGTCAGAAACGCGCTTAGTCGTCTCGGCGAAGATGAATATGACCTGCAAACCAACAACTGTGAACACTTTTGCGTCTGGGCTGTAACGGGCGTGCCGGCCAGTGCGCAAGTAGACCGCGTCGTCAAAATGACGAAGTACATTCCAGGAGTTCTCGGCAATGCACTTGGCGTCATAATCGCCATACGCGAGGTAAGCGGCAAGAACCGCAACAAACGGCTCGGACTTGATCGAGCCAAGCCAAAGCCTTTAGTCGAGGAGACGTCGTGGCCGTTCCCAACCGGCACTAAGTAACATCGTGTGTGCGGGGCAGGCGATGATCTTCTGGCCGTTGTAGCGCCTTCGCGCGCCTTCCAATTAGTTCCCGCAAGCGCGCATCCAATCCAGGCCACTTATTCCTTCGCTGGATCCCGATAATGGAAAGGATCCGTCGCCGTAGGCTGCTTAGGCAACACATTCCTTGGCATCGGCGTATCGCTCTCCGCCGCCTGCAGCAGCACCGTCGCCATGATCACCGACGCCTGCCGCAGATCCTCGGTACGCAGGTGATCGTACGTATCCAGGTTCGAGTGATGCACCTGGCTGCCGTAATCCAGCGGATCCTGGATGAACTGGAAAGCCGGCAAGCCCATCCCAGCCATGATCTCGTGATCGGTACCGCCCGTCTTTTTCGCGACCACTTTATCCGCCCCCAGGCTGGCAAACGGCGCCAGCCAGTTCTTCAACACCGGCATCGCCGCGAAATTGCCTTCGGCGTAGATGCCGCGGATCTTGCCCGAGCCGTTGTCGAGGTTGAAGTAGGCGGTCATGTCATTGAAACCGGCCAGCGGCGTGATCGGATAGGTCTCCCACATGAATTCCGGCAGCTTGGCATTTGCCACCCCAGCTGGGCGCGGGCGCGTCGCGATGTGCTGCTTGATGTAGGCGAGCGAGCCGAGCAGGCCTTGTTCTTCGCCCGTCCACAGGGCAAAGCGGATGGTGCGCCTGGGTTTCACGCCCAACTGCGACAGGATGCGTGCCGCTTCCATCACCACCACCGAGCCGGCGCCGTTGTCGGCGGCGCCGTCGCCGGCCACCCAGCTGTCGAGGTGAGCGCCGGCCATCACGTAACCGGCCTGCGGGTCGCTGCCCGGGATCTCGGCCAGCACGTTGTAGGCCTTGGTGTCGCGGTCGTCGAAGTGAACGTTGCTGTTCAGTTCGAGCTTGACTTCGCCGACTTTCGCCAGGCGCGCCAGGCGGTGGTAGTCTTCGGCGGCCATTTCGAAGGCCGGCAGCGAGACGGTGTCGCCCTTGCCGTGGAAATAGCCTTCGCCCTGGACCAGGCCTCCGTTACGGTAAGACATTTTGACCAGCGCCTGTGCGCCTTCCGCCGCCATGAAGCGGTCGATCTCGCGCGCCAGTTCGAAGTATTTCTTGTACAGGTCGAACGATTGCTCGGGGTCGTATTGCGGCTGGTCGTAGGTCGACAGCTTGCCCAGTTCGGCTTCGTCGTAGCGCTTGAAGGGGGCGGTGGTGCCGTCTTTCATGTCGTCCGGGTAGCTGATCAGCACGATCTTGCCGCGGACCTTGCCTTTCCAGGCGGCCAGGTCGCGCACGTGGCGGATCGGGGCGACGACGATCGGGGCGGTGACCGTGCCGCGGGTCGGCGGGGTCCAGGCGACCGGGATCGAGGTCAGGGGCAAGGCGCGCGGCGCCACCATGCGGGCGCTGGCCGATTCGATCCACCAGCCGCGGCCGAATTCGTAGCCTTCCAGATGCACGTTCTGCAGGCCCCAGCCACTGAAGGTCTGCTGGGTCCATTTCTCGGCCTTGCGCATGGCGGGTGAGTTGGTCATGCGGCCGCCGATCTGGTCGCTCAGGTAGGCGGCGAGGGTGGCGACCTGGCCGCGGTTGTAGCCTTCGTCGGCGATGCGGTTGATCGTGTTGGCGTCGACCGGTTCGGCCTGGGCGCCGGCGCAGGCGATGAGCACGGCGGCCAGCAGGCCGGCCTTACGGATCTCGAACATGGGTTCCTCAGATTATGGTGTTCAATAAAGTCGGTTGAATTTATTGAACCATGTCAACGACTATGCGGTGTTCATGAAGTGGCACAGTTGTTGCGCCGTTTCGAAACACTGTTTCATTATGAAACGGCGTGAAACGTGCGCAGGGCGCCTGTGCTTGCCTGAACCCTTGCAAGTCTTTGAAAATCCAATGAATGCGCACCGAATGGCGACTGGCACGCAGCTTGCATATAGCTCGACCATATTCCACATATCGCTACAACGAAAGGATTCAGCAATGAGCCAATATTCCGCAGGTGCCGCATTCCGCCGTGCCGTCCAGGAAGAACATCCGCTGCAGGTCATCGGCGCCATCAACGCCAACCACGCGCTGCTGGCCAAGCGTGCCGGCTACCGCGCGATCTACCTGTCCGGCGGCGGTGTCGCCGCAGGTTCGCTGGGCCTGCCGGACCTCGGTATTTCGGGGCTGGAAGACGTGCTGATCGACGTGCGCCGCATCAGCGACGTGTGCGACCTGCCGCTGCTGGTCGACGTCGATACCGGCTTCGGCGCGTCCGCCTTCAACGTCGCGCGCACGGTGCGCTCGCTGATCAAGGCAGGCGCCGGCGCCTGCCATATCGAAGACCAGGTCGGTGCCAAGCGTTGCGGCCACCGTCCGAACAAGGAGATCGTCAGCCAGGGCGAGATGGTCGACCGCATCAAGGCGGCCGCCGATGCCCGTACCGACGACGATTTCGTGATCATGGCGCGCACCGATGCGCTGGCCGTCGAGGGGCTCGATAAAGCCGTCGAGCGCGCGGTGGCCTGCGTCGAGGCCGGCGCCGACATGATTTTCCCGGAAGCGATCACCAGCATCGAGATGTACCGCCAGTTCAAGCAGGCGGTCAAGGTGCCGATCCTGGCCAACATCACCGAATTCGGCAGCACGCCGCTGTTCACGGTCGACGAGCTGGCGGGCGCCGACGTCGACATCGTGCTGTATCCGCTGTCGGCCTTCCGCGCCATGAACAAGGCGGCCGAGAACGTCTACACGGCGATCCGCCGCGACGGCACCCAGAAGAACGTGCTCGACACCATGCAGACGCGCGATGAACTCTACGAGCGCATCGACTATCACAGCTTCGAGCAGAAGCTCGATGCGCTGTTTGCCCAGAATAAAGCCAAATAAATACGGAGATTTCCACATGACCGATAAAGCCACGCAATCCGATACGCCTACCTTCAAGCCGAAGAAATCCGTCGCCCTGTCCGGCGTCGCCGCCGGCAACACCGCGCTGTGCTCGGTGGGCCGTTCCGGTAACGACCTGCATTACCGCGGCTACGACATCCTGGACGTGGCCGATGCCTGCGAATTCGAGGAAATTGCCTACCTGCTGGTGCACGGCAAGCTGCCGAACGAGGCCGAGCTGCGCGGCTACAAGGCCAAGCTGAAATCGCTGCGCGGTTTGCCGCAGGCGGTGAAGTCGGCGCTGGAAGCGCTGCCGGCCGGCGCCCATCCGATGGACGTGATGCGTACCGGCGTCTCGACCCTGGGCTGCGTGCTGCCCGAAAAGGATGATCACAACATCGCCGGCGCGCGCGACATCGCCGACCGCCTGATGGCATCGTTCGGCTCGATGCTGCTGTACTGGTACCACTTCAGCCACAACGGCAAGCGGATCGAGGTCGAGCTGGATGACGATTCGATCGGCGGCCACTTCCTGCACATGCTGCACGGTTTCAAGCCGTCCGACGAGTGGGTCAAGGCGATGCACACCTCGCTGATCCTGTACGCCGAGCACGAGTTCAACGCCTCGACCTTCACGGCGCGTGTGATCGCCGGCACCGGTTCCGACATCCACTCGGCCATCACCGGCGCCATCGGCGCGCTGCGCGGTCCGAAGCACGGCGGCGCCAACGAAGTCGCGCTCGACATCCAGAAGCGCTACGAGAACGCCGACGAAGCCGAGGCCGACATCCGCAACCGCGTGGCCAACAAGGAAGTCGTGATCGGCTTCGGCCATCCGGTGTACACGATTTCGGATCCGCGCAACAAGGTGATCAAGGAAGTCGCGCGCAGCTTGTCGTCCAGCGCCGGTTCGATGAAGATGTTCGACATCGCCGAGCGCCTGGAATCGGTGATGTGGGAAGTCAAGAAGATGTTCCCGAACCTGGACTGGTTCTCGGCCGTGTCGTACCACATGATGGGCGTGCCGACGGCGATGTTCACGCCGTTGTTCGTGATTTCGCGGACGTCGGGCTGGGCGGCGCACGTGATCGAGCAGCGGATCGATAACAAGATCATTCGGCCGAGTGCGAATTATGTGGGGCCGGAGGATTTGAAGTTTGTGCCGTTGGCGGAGCGGAAGTAAGCTGGAATTACGCTAACGGAAGCAGTACCCGCAGCCATGAGAGCGTCGGGGC
>Ga0308160_10005019_pt1 | contig 13914 bp, 10 predicted proteins | sample PhyFR1_FD_201036 | JGI IMG/M metagenome (GOLD analysis project Ga0308160, IMG submission 201036) | Phyllosphere microbial communities from UC Gill Tract Community Farm, Albany, California, United States - DLSLF.R1 | ecosystem: Host-associated > Plants > Phyllosphere > Unclassified | place: USA...
AACGACAGTTTGAAACCCAGACCGACGATCATCATGCCCATGCCAGCCAAGATCAGCGGCTGGTACATCAGGTTTTCTTGCAGGCTTTTACCCAAGCCAGCCAGCGACAAATCGCCGGATTCGGCATACAGCAGCGCCATACCGAATAGCAGGAATGACGATGCGGCAGCGGACAGCAGCATGTATTTGATAGCCGCTTCCAATGGATGCTTCTGGCGGTAGGCATAGCCCACCAAGCCAAACAGCGGCAGCGAGATCAATTCAATGCCGAGGAACAAGGACGCCAAATGGTTCGCGCTCGCCAGTAAAATGCCGCCCATACTGGCGATCAACACCAGCAGGTAGAACTCTTCGCGGTTGTCCGGGTAACCGGCCAGCCACGGATAGGCGAAGGTGCAGGTTGCCAGACTGGCCAGCAGTACCAGCCCGGTATAGAACATTGCGTAGCCATCGACCCGTAGCAGCGGGGTAACGTCCATTGGGCCAGCCTGGCCGACAAAATACAGCGAGAGCAGCGCCAGGTTGAGGCCGATCACCGTCAGAGTGGCGTTGATAAAGTGGTCGCGCCGCCACGCAATGCCTAGCATCACAACCACCACCGTCAATCCGACGATCAACAGCGGTAACAGTGCGATCAGTTGTTGAGGAGTTATTGTCATGGCGAATTACGGCCTTGTGGTTGAAATTGCTGAAACTGACGAAGCAAACCAATGTTGCACGTTGCTCATGGCAACCGCAGAGGTATCAAGGATCGGCTGCGGGTAAACCCCCAGTAGAACCAGCAATACCACTAACAGCAGAATAGTGAACAGTTCGCGCGCGGTCATGCCCGGCAAGGGTTGGTCAGATTTCGGTGTGCCGTAGTAAGCACGCTGTATCATGATCAACGAGTAAACGGAGGCAAACACCAAGCCGAAGGTCGAGATCACGGTGATCACTGGCACCACCTGGAAGCTGCCGAACAGGATCATGAACTCGCCGACGAAGTTACCGGTGCCTGGCATCCCCAGTGTGGCCACCGCGAAGAACAGCGACAGCGCAGGGATGTATTTGATACGCCCCCACAGGCCGCCCATCTGACGCATGTCACGGGTGTGCAGACGTTCGTACAGTTGACCACAGATGATGAACATGCCAGCCGCAGACAGACCGTGGGCGATCATCTGGATCACCGCTCCCTGATAAGCCAACTGGCTACCGGTGTAAATGGCGATCAGCACGAACCCCATGTGGGAAACCGAGGTGTAGGCGATCAGACGCTTGATGTCGGTCTGTACGAACGCCATCCAAGCACCGTAGAAGATGCCAAACACCCCTAGCCACATGGCGATTGGCGCAAACGCATGTGAGGCTTCCGGGAACAGCGGCAGGCTGAAACGCAGCAGGCCATAGGCCGCCGTTTTCAGCAAGATCCCCGCCAGATCAACGGAGCCAGCAGTCGGTGCCTGGCTGTGTGCATCCGGCAACCAGCCGTGCAGCGGCACCACCGGCATTTTTACCGCGAAGGCGATGAAGAAGCCCAACATCAACAGGTATTGCACGTTATGCGACATCGGGGTGTGCAGCAGGTTTTCGTAATCGAAAGTCCATACACCGGTGGCGTTGCAGTGCACAAATACCAGGCCCAAAATGGCAATCAGCATCACCATCCCACTGGCTTGGGTGTAGATGAAGAACTTGGTAGCCGCAGTGATGCGAGTTTTCCCATCCGATGCCTTGTGCCCCCACAGGGCGATCAAAAAGTACATCGGCACCAACATCATTTCCCAGAAGAAGAAGAACAGGAACATGTCGATGGCCAGAAACACGCCGATCACGCCGCCCAGTATCCACAGCAGGTTCAGGTGAAAGAAACCCTGATATTTCTGGATTTCACGCCAGGAGCAGAGGATCGCCAACACGCCAAGCAGGCCAGTCAGCACCACCATCAACAACGATAGGCCGTCCAGCGCCAGGTGGATGGAAATGCCAAAGCGTGGGATCCACGGCAGCAGGAACTCGCTTTGCCACTGCGGAATGCCTTGTGGCATGGTCAGTGTGTAGCCCCCCTGTAACCACAGTTGCAGAGAAAGCACCAACGTCAGCCCCATTGTGATCAACGCTATCCAGCGCGGTACCTTAGTACCAAAGCGCTCCAACTGCCAGCACAGCAGACCGCCGATAAAGGGGATAAGAATTAGCCAAGGTAATAGCATGGCGTTTTGTGTCCCTTGATTCTACCCTTCGTCTTTCAAGCTGGTGCGTTGTTGGCTACCTATGCTCACCCCAGGAGCTTACTTCAGTAAGTTCCTGGGGGCCACGTACTTGCCGCCTAGCCCCAACTCGAAATTCTTGGGTATAAAGCAAAAACATTGTACATAGCGCTGAATATAAAGAGCGCTACGCCCGATAACCGTATTCGAATGGTTCTGTTAAACCAACATCAACAGCGCCAATACGACCACTGCACCCACCCCCATAGAGGCGATATACCAACGTACCTGGCCGTTCTCACTCACCGTCAGGCCACGGTTCCCCCAGCGGGAGAATATAGCCGGTAGGTTCATCAGCGAGTTCAGCGGATCACGTTGCAACAGCTTCGCAATGCCCAGGTACGGTTTGACGAAGACTTTGCCATACAGCCAGTCGAAACCCCAGGCATGGAACCACCAGGTTGAGAAGAAACGCCCCAGTGTGCTGTTGGCGATGCGGGTCACCAGGCTGCGTTTGCCCAGCCACAGTGCAGCCGCCAGCAGGATGCCGACGATAGCCACTACGCCGGAGGTGATTTCAAGCCGCAGCACGCTACCCTGCGCCAGCTCGGTAGTCTCCGGCAGTACGCCTTGCAGCGGTGGTACGATCATCGCACCGATGAAGGTGGATAGCACCAGCAGAACCAGCAGCGGTAGGTGGTGAGCGATACCAATACCTGCGTGGGCTTTGATTTTCTCTTCGCCGTGGAACACGATGAAAATCATCCGGAAGGTGTATAGCGAGGTCATGAACGCACCGACCAGACCGACAGCCATCAGATTGAGGTGACCGCTGGCCATCGCGCCCGCCAGGATCTCATCCTTGCTGAAGAAGCCAGCGGTGATCAGCGGCAAGGCCGACAACGCCGCACCGCCAACCAGGAAGCAGACATAGACCAGCGGAATGCTCTTGCGCAAGCCGCCCATCTTGAAAATGTTTTGCTCATGGTGGCACGCCAGGATCACCGAACCGGCTGACAGGAACAACAGCGCTTTGAAGAACGCGTGGGTCATCAGGTGGAAGATCGCCGCGTCCCACGCTTGCACGCCCAGCGCCAAGAACATGTAGCCTATCTGGCTCATGGTGGAGTAAGCGAGCACGCGTTTGATGTCGGTCTGCACCAGCGCGGCAAAGCCAGCCAGCAGCAGGGTTACTGCACCGACGATGCCCACCAGATGCAGCACTTCCGGTGCCATCAGGAACAGGCCGTGCGTGCGGGCAATCAAGTAAACGCCTGCAGTCACCATGGTTGCCGCGTGGATCAGAGCAGAAACCGGGGTTGGCCCCGCCATCGCGTCCGCTAGCCATGTTTGCAACGGCAACTGCGCCGATTTACCCACCGCGCCGCCCAGCAGCATCAGGGTTGCCCAGGTGAGGGTGGTATCACCTAGCGCCAACTTCTGCGGTGCCAAGAGAGTCAGCTCACGGATATTCAGGGTGCCCAGCTCGTTGTAGAGGATAAACAGCGCGAACGCCAGGAACACGTCGCCAACGCGGGTCACAATGAAGGCTTTCATCGCCGCCGCACCATTGGCCCGATTTTTGTAGTAGAAGCCGATCAGCAGGTAGCTGCACAGGCCCACGCCTTCCCAACCCAGGTACATCAACAGCAGGTTGTCCGCCAGCACCAATACCACCATGCTGGCGATAAACAGGTTGGTGTAGGCAAAAAAGCGCGAGTAGCCTTCTTCACCACGCATGTACCAGGAAGCGAACATGTGGATGAAGAAACCAACACCGATGACCACTGACAGCATGGTCAGCGACAGGCCGTCCAGTGTCAGGATCACGCCAATATTGAAGTTGCCGACAGTCATCCAGTTCCATAGGCTTTGCTCGAACAGTGGCACGCCAGCGGCTTTCTGGGTGAGGAAGTCCATCGCCACATAAACTGTGACCAACGCGGCCAGGCCGATAGAGCCTACGCCGACGATTGCCGCCGTGTTCTCAGACCCTTGACCACGGGAAAAGGCCAACAGCAGGAAGCCGATCAACGGGAGCAGAATGGTTAAATATAGTAGGTTCATCCGCGCATCTCACTGAGAGTATCAATATTCAGAGTGTGACGACGGCGGTAGAGCTGTAGTAGCAGCGCCAAACCGATGCTGGCTTCGGCTGCCGCCAGGCTGATCGCCAGGATGTACATCACTTGCCCATCCGCTTGGCCCCAGTAGCTGCCCGCCACGATAAACGCCAACGCCGCAGCGTTGATCATCACTTCCAAACTGATCAGCATAAACAACAGGTTGCGGCGCACCAGCAGTCCGCTTAGTCCAAGCACAAATAGGACGGCCGCCAGGATCAGGCCGTGTTGAAAAGGGATCATGCTTGCTCCTCCGATTTTCTTCTCGTCATTTCGCTGTTGCCCAGCACCTCGCCCGACTTGTGCTCACGGCCAATGTGGAAGGCGACAACCAGCCCCGCCAACAGCAGCATTGAAGCCAATTCAACCGCCAGCACGTAAGGCCCAAACAGGCTGATACCCACAACTTTAGCATCCACCATCTCGCCGCTGATATCTTGATCAGATAGGCTACGGATGGCGATAATCAGCACCACCAACAATACCAGCGACATCAGCCCGGGGCCGATCCACACCGATGGCTTCATCCATGCGCGTTCCTGCTGCTGCACCGCGTTACCGAGGTTCAGCATCATCACCACAAACACGAACAACACCATGATGGCCCCCGCGTAGACGATGATTTCCAGCGCACCAGCAAAGTAAGCGCCGAGGGAGAAAAAGACTGCCGAGATCGCCAATAGTGTGACGATCAGATACAGCAATGCATGCACAGGATTGGTATGGGTGATCACACGAAGCGTTGCGGCCACCGCCACTAAACCTGCCAGATAAAATACAATTTCCATGCTTGGCTTGCTCCTTACGGCAACAGAGCTTTGACGTCGATCGGTTTGGCTTCGTTTTCGGCTTCGCCTTTGGCTTTGCCGTCAATCGCCATACCGGCCATCCGGTAGAAGTTATATTCCGGATATTTACCCGGCCCCGATATCAAGAGATCTTCTTTTTCATACACCAGATCCTGGCGCTTGAACTCACCCATTTCGAAATCTGGCGTCAGTTGAATAGCGGTGGTCGGGCAGGCCTCTTCGCACAGGCCGCAGAAGATGCAGCGCGAGAAGTTGATGCGGAAGAATTCCGGATACCAGCGGCCGTCTTGCTGTTCTGCTTTTTGCAACGAGATACAACTGACCGGGCAGGCCACCGCACACAGGTTACAGGCGACACAACGCTCTGCGCCATCCGGGTCACGCGTCAGCACGATGCGGCCCCGGTAGCGCGGCGGCAGGTAAACCGGTTCTTCTGGATACATTTGGGTTTCGCGCTTGGCGAAGGCATGCAGGCCAATCATCCAAATGCTGCGCACCTGGGTGCAGAAACCAACCACTAACTCTTTCAATGTCATGGTTTATTCACCCCTTATTGAGCGTTGTACAAAATGACTGCGGCGGTTGCCAGCAGGTTCAGCAGCGTCAGCGGCAGGCACACTTTCCAGCCAAAAGACATCACCTGGTCGTAGCGCGGGCGCGGCAAGGCAGCACGGATCAGAATGAACATCATCATGAAGAAGGCCGTTTTCACTGCAAACCAGATGAAGGGTGGCAGGAGTGGCCCCTGCCAACCACCGAAGAACAACGTCACAATCAGGGCGGATACGGTGACGATACCGATATATTCACCCACGAAGAATAAACCGAATTTCATGCCAGAATATTCGATGTGATAGCCATCAGCCAGTTCCTGCTCGGCTTCCGGTTGGTCAAACGGGTGACGGTGACACACCGCTACACCGGCAATCGCAAAGGTCACAAAACCAAAGAACTGCGGGATGACGTTCCAGAGGTGCGCCTGCGATTGAACAATGGCCTGCATGTTGAAAGACCCCGCCTGCGCTACCACGCCCATCAACGATAGGCCGATAAACACTTCATAGCTCAGGGTTTGCGCCGAGGCGCGCATCGCCCCCAACAGCGAGTATTTGTTGTTGCTCGACCAGCCAGCGAACAGCACGGCGTACACCGTCAGGCCAGCCATCATCAGGAAGAACAAAATGCCGATGTTGAGATCAGACACCGCCCAGGTCGGGCTGACCGGAACGATGGCAAAGGCCAATAACAGGGAAGTGAAAGCGATCATCGGTGCCAAGGTGAAGATCACCCGATCAGAGAACCTCGGAACCCAGTCTTCCTTGAAGAACATTTTGATCATGTCAGCGACCAGTTGCAGCGATCCCCCCCAGCCGACGCGGTTTGGCCCATAACGGTTCTGGAACAAGCCGAGCAAACGGCGTTCGCCAAAACTCATTAATGCGCCGCAAACCACCACCACCAGTAGGATCACTACCGCTTTTAGGATGGCGATCAGAATGGCGATCACCTCAGGGGTAAACCAGCTCATTGTGTTGCCTCCCGCAGATTTTCAACCGTTGCACCCACCAAAATCGGCGAGATCCCTGGCAAGCCAAGCGGCAAACCAACCTGGCCCTGAGCTAAGGTTGCGCTCAGGCGTACCGGCAGACGCAGCCACTGCCCTGCACAACTGAACTCCAACATGCTGCCAGTGTTAACGCCGAGCTGTGCGGCATCGGCTGGGTTCACCATCACGTAGGCATCCGGCATGCGCTGCTGGATTACGCTGGAGCGCTGCGACATTTCATCGCTGCCGAACAGATGGTAGTAAGGCGCGACACGCCAACCGTCGATCGGGTTAAAAGCGGCAGGCACCTGGGTGAAATAGTTCAGGCTACCCTCCCCCGCTTCGATCAAGCGCACGCCCGGATCGCCATGGCGTAGCTTGCCGCCCACTTCGGCCTGGAACTTGTTCCAGGCCTGCGGTGAGTTCCAGCCTGGTGCCCAAGCGAACGGGATCTGTTGACGATCGGCCAGCGGGCTGTTGTTACCTTCCATCGAGAAGGCGAACATGGAGTCTTTATCCTGCGGCTGACGCGGTTCATGCACGCTGATGTTGGCACGCATGGCGGTACGGCCGCTGGATCGATGCGGAGAGCGCGCCAGTTTCTGCCCGCGAATGCGGAAGCTCGCATCCGGCGCAGCATCGACGATACCCTGTAGCTGCGGCAAGGCGGCGACGCAAGCAGCGATGACGTCATCAAGCTGCGTCCAGTCCACGTGGCAGTTGGTGTAGGTGGCGTGCAGCGCATGCATCCAGCGCCAACTTTCCAGCATCAGGGTGAACTGATTCTTTTTGGCATCATCGTAGTAAGCCGGATCGTACACTTGGAAAAAGCGCTGCGCACGACCCTCCTGGTTGATCAGCGTGCCATCGCTCTCGGCGAAGCTGGCCGCCGAGAGGATCAGGTTGGCCTTGTCCATGATGGCGGTGCGCTGATGGTCGGCGACGATCAGGTTGCTGACCTCGGCCAGCGCCGCGTTCACATGCGCCACCGGCGCATGGCGATAGAGATCGTTCTCCATCACGATGGCGGTATCAGCCGCGCCACTGATCAATTGCTCTAAAGCCTGATCGAGTGAACCGCCGCCGATCATTGCCAGCCCCATGCTGTTGGCGGCACCCGCCACGAAGGTGATGCCGACGTCAGCTCCACGGCCTTTCAACGCTTTGGCGATGTTCGCCGCCGCTTCGATGATGGCTTCGCTGCCGGCGTTGCTGCCGGTGATGATCAACGGTTTGCGGGCATCAGTCAGCGCCTGCACGATGATGTCGACTTTCTTGTTCAGGCCATCAGCCAGGTCGTTCACTGCCGGTGCGGCGTTGTCCAGCGCATGCGCAATGGCAAAACCAAGGCGTGCCTGCTCGTCTACTGGCGCGCGGTAGTTCCAGGCAGCGACGTCGTCTAGGCGAGTGTTATCCACATTGGTGGTGAACAGCGGGTATTTGGCCTGCTGGCCAATGTTCTGCACCGCTGCGATCTGCCAGTCGGCAACGCGCTGCGCCGCCGCCATCGCCCGTGCCTTGCCCTTAACGGCCTGGCGTACCGACAGCGCGATGCGCGCACTGGTTTGTGTCAGGTCTTCACCCAGCACCAGCACCGCGTCGTACTCTTCGATTTCGCGCAGTGCCGGAGTGTGAATGCCGCCGTTTTTCAGCACTTTCAGCATCAGCGCCAAGCGCGACTGTTCGGCCTGAGCGATGCCGGTATAGTAGTTCTCAGCACCGACCAGTTCACGCAGCGCGAAGTTGCTTTCCAGGCTGGCACGCGGCGAACCAATGCCGATGGTTTTTTTCGCCTGACGCAGAATATCTGTAGCACCCTGCATCGCCTGTTCAGCGTTTAAGGTGATCCAGTCGTTACCACGTAACTGCTGCGGTTGACGCGGACGATCCTGGCGGTTGACATAGCCGTAACCGAAACGGCCACGATCGCACAAGAAATAGTAGTTTACGCTACCGTTGTAGCGGTTTTCGATGCGGCGCAGTTCACCATAGCGCTCACCTGGGCTGGTATTACAGCCAATGCTGCACTGCTGGCAGATGCTTGGCGCAAACTGCATATCCCATTTGCGGTTGTAGCGTTCGGAGTGGGTTTTGTCAGTGAATACGCCGGTTGGGCAGACTTCCACCAGGTTGCCGGAGAACTCGCTTTCCAGCGTGCCGCTTTCGGTACGGCCGAAGTAGACGTTGTCGTGCGCACCATAGACGCCGAAGTCGGTGCCATCCGCATAATCTTTGTAGTAACGCACGCAGCGGTAGCAGGCAATGCAGCGGTTCATCTCGTGCGAGATAAATGGCCCTAGTTCCTGATTGTTGTGGGTACGCTTGGTGAAACGGTATTTACGGAAGCTGTGGCCGGTCATTACTGTCATGTCTTGTAGGTGGCAGTTACCGCCCTCTTCACAAACCGGACAGTCGTGCGGGTGGTTGGTCATCAACCACTCGACCACGCTTTCGCGGAACTGTTTCGCCTCACCATCGTCGATGGAGATAAAGGTTCCATCGGATGCCGGTGTCATACAAGACATTACCAAACGGCCACGCGTATCTTCCGCGTTTTGGTATTGCTTTACCGCACATTGGCGGCAAGCGCCGACGCTTCCCAGCGCCGGATGCCAGCAAAAATAAGGAATATCAAGGCCGAGAGAAAGGCAAGCCTGCAACAGGTTGTCCGCACCCTCTACATCGTATTCTTTGCCGTCTACATGAATCGTAGCCATAGTCAGCATGCTTCCAGTTGGCCTGAAATAACCTTCATCCTTTACGTTGCTGCTGCGTTGGCTGCCTGTGTTCACACCGATCATTGAGTTCACTAAACTCCCGGCGTTTCCCTCAGTTGCCGTCTTGCTGCCACGTAAATGATGGGGCCATTCTTCAAGCGTTAATTATAAAATCTTTTTTAAGCGCAGCATTGAGATGCCCTATTTGACGCCTCTCATTTGCCTGAAGCGTTACCAACGTTGCTTCAGCAGATTATTCGGCTGAATGCCGCCAATCGCATGGGCGTGATTGCCATAGTGCTGAGCGGCAATGCCTGCTTCAAACTCTGCACGGAAATATTTAATCGCGCTTTGCAGTGGCTCTACGGCACCTGGCGCGTGGGCGCAGAAGGTTTTACCCGGTCCGAGGGAACGGCATAGCTGCTCAAGGGTTTCGATATCCCCCGGCCGCCCTTCGCCATTTTCCAGCGCGCGCAGGATCTTCACGCTCCACGGCAGGCCGTCGCGGCAGGGCGTACACCAGCCACAAGACTCGCGGGCGAAGAACTCTTCCAGGTTGCGCACCAGCGGCACCATGCCGATCTCATGGTCTACCGCCATCGCCAGCGCGGTGCCGAGACGGCTACCGGCTTTGCCGATCGCGCCATATTCCATCGGTAGATCGAGGTGTTCAGCGGTCAGGAAGTCGGTACCCGCACCGCCCGGTTGCCAGGCTTTAAAACGCAGACCCTCACGCATGCCGCCAGCGTAATCCTCCAAGATCTCACGCGCTGTGGTACCGAACGGCAGTTCCCAGACGCCCGGATTTTTTACCCGGCCAGAGAAACCCATCAGCTTGGTGCCTTTATCTTCACTATTGGAAATACCGGTGTACCATGCCACGCCATTCGCCAGGATCGCCGGCACATTGCACAACGTTTCTACGTTGTTGACGCAAGTCGGTTTGCCCCATGCGCCAGCAGAGGCCGGGAATGGCGGCTTGGAGCGTGGGTTGGCGCGGCGGCCTTCCAGAGAATTGATCAAGGCGGTTTCTTCACCGCAGATATAGCGGCCAGCACCGGTGTGAACCATCAGTTCGAAATCAAAACCAGTGCCGAGAATGTTCTTTCCCAAGTAGCCGGCGGCGGTGGCTTCCGTGATGGCGCGGCGCAGGTGCGCCGCCGCTTCGATGTACTCGCCGCGCAGGAAGATGTAACCGCGATAGGCTTTCAGCGCAAAGGCGGAGATCAGCATGCCTTCCACCAGCAGGTGCGGCAACTGCTCCATCAGCAAACGGTCTTTATAGGTACCCGGCTCCATTTCATCGGCATTACATAGTAGGTAACGGATGTTCATTGAGGGGTCTTTTGGCATCAGGCTCCATTTCATACCGGTGGAGAAACCTGCGCCGCCACGGCCTTTCAGCCCGGCGTCTTTCACCAGATTAACGATCTCATCCGGTGCCAGTTCCCTGAGGGCTTTCTCTGCACCAGCATAGCCGTTCTTGCTGCGATACTCATCCAACCACAGCGGCTGTTTGTCATCGCGCAACCGCCAGGTCAGCGGGTGTGTTTCGGGAGTGCGTATAATGTCTTTAATCATTGATACTGCTCCAGTAGCGTCTCGATATCTTCAGGCTTTAGCTGACTGTGTGTGTCCTCATCAATCATCATGGTCGGCCCTTTATCGCAGTTGCCCAAGCAGCAGGTCGGCAGCAGAGTGAAGCGGCCATCAACAGTGGTTTGACCCGGCTTGATGTTCAGCTTCTGTTCTATCGCGGCCTGAATACCCTGATAACCGGTGATATGACAAACAACGCTGTCACAATAACGGATCACATGACGCCCTACCGGCTGACGGAAAATCTGGCTATAGAATGTGGCCACGCCTTCTACATCGCTGGCAGGAATGCCTAACACTTGCGCGATGGCGTAAATCGCACCGTCTGGAACCCAGCCGCGCTTCTTCTGCACAATTTTCAGCGCTTCGATAGACGCGGCGCGCGGATCTTCGTAATGGTGCTTTTCATGCTCGATCGCATCACGTTCTTCCGCACTCAGTTCAAACGCACCAGCGCCGCTCTGAGGAGTGGCTGCATTGATAGGCTTAAGCGCATCGTTGACTGCGTGATTGTCTTTTTGAGAGTGCATAGTTAGCGGTCCACATCTGACATGACAAAATCGATACTACCCAGATAAACGATCAGGTCGGAGACCAGGCTGCCACGGATCACCGCCGGTATTTGCTGTAGGTGCGCAAAGCTTGGCGTACGTACCCGGGTGCGGTAGCTCATGGTGCTGCCGTCACTGGTCAGGTAGTAGCTGTTGATCCCTTTGGTGGCTTCGATCATCTGGAATGATTCGTTGGCTGGCATCACCGGCCCCCAGGAAACTTGCAAGAAGTGGGTGATCAGCGTTTCGATATGCTGCAACGTGCGCTCTTTCGGCGGTGGCGTGGTCAGTGGGTGATCGGCCTTGAACGGGCCTGCCGGCATGTTGTTCAGGCATTGTTCGAGGATACGCAGGCTCTGGCGCAGTTCTTCCACCTTCAGCATCACGCGGGTGTAGCAGTCGCTGTGGCCGTCGCCAACCGGAATTTCAAAGTCGAAATTCTCATAACCGGAATACGGACGCCATTTGCGCACGTCGAACTCGATGCCAGTGGCGCGCAGGCCTGCGCCAGTGACGCCCCACTCCAACGCTTCTTTAGCGTTATAAGACGCCACTCCCACGGAACGGCCTTTCAAGATACTGTTCTTGAGTGCCGCCTTGACGTAGGAATCCAGGCGTTTCGGCATCCACTCAAGAAACTCGCGCAGCAGGCGATCCCAGCCGCGTGGCAGGTCATGCGCCACGCCACCAATGCGGAACCAAGCCGGGTGCATGCGGAAACCGGTTATCGCTTCCACCAGATCGTAGATTTTCTGACGATCGGTAAAGGCGAAGAACACGGGAGTCATGGCACCGACGTCCTGAATGAAGGTGCTGATGTACAGCAGGTGGCTGTTGATGCGGAACAGTTCGGACAGCATCACGCGGATGGTATCAACACGCGCCGGCACCTCGATGCCTGCCAACTTTTCAACCGCCAGCACGTAAGGCATCTCATTCACACAGCCGCCGAGATACTCAATGCGGTCGGTGAACGGAATGTAGCTGTGCCAAGACTGACGCTCACCCATCTTCTCGGCACCGCGATGGTGGTAGCCGATGTCAGGTACGCAGTCGATGATCTCTTCGCCGTCCAGTTGCAAGATGATGCGAAATGCCCCGTGTGCCGAGGGGTGATTTGGGCCAAGGTTGAGGAACATGAAATCCTCGTTCTCGGTGCCACGTTTCATGCCCCAGTCTTCCGGCTTAAAGGTCAGTGCTTCCATTTCCAGATCTTCTTTCTGTTTGGTCAACACGAAAGGATCGAACTCGGTGGCACGTGCCGGGTAGTCTTTACGTAGCGGGTGACCCTCCCAGGTTTGGGGCATCATGATGCGCGTCAGGTGCGGGTGCCCATCAAAGGTGATACCGAACATTTCCCAGGTTTCGCGCTCATACCAATTGGCATTCGGGAATACCTTGGTGGCAGTGGCCACATGCAGGTCTTTTTCAGACAACGCCACTTTCAGCATGATGTCGCGGTTGCGTTCAATAGAAATGAGATGATAGAAAACAGAAAAATCCGCAGCAGGCAAACCATCGCGGTGGGTGCGAAGACGCTCGTCCACGCCATGCAGATCGAACAGCATGACGTAAGGCTTCGGCTGTTTTCTCAGAAACGTCATGACTTCCAGCAACTGGTCAGGTTTGACCCATACCACAGGTATTCCGGTACGGGTGGGCTGAATAGTGAAGGCTTCCGGCCCAAAACGGTTGCACAGTTCGCCGATCACCGGATCGTCAAGATGATCTCGGGTTTGCCAGGCAGACAAGGCGTCGTGCGTCGTTAAATCTGTCATAATTTTTTTCACCACACTAAAGGGTCATTTCGCCGCAAGTTTTACTTTTCGCTGTGTTAACCAATAGCGCACACTACTCAGATGGACGTCTTAAATCTCGTCAGGCGTGCGAAGGTGGGTTACCGCAATCCGCTCGCCGCGTTTACGCTCTCTTTCAGACTGCATGTTGGCGCGGTAAACGCCCTGATCGCCGACTACCCACGACATCGGGCGGCGTTCTTTGCCAATGGATTCTTGCAGCAGCATCAGCGCCTGCATGTATGCTTCTGGACGTGGCGGGCAACCGGGAATATACACGTCAACCGGCAGGAATTTGTCCACGCCTTGCACCACGGAATAGATATCGTACATGCCGCCGGAGTTAGCACAGGCACCCATTGAGATTACCCATTTCGGTTCCAGCATCTGCTCGTACAGGCGCTGAATGACCGGAGCCATTTTGGTGAAACAGGTGCCAGCCACCACCATCAGGTCAGCCTGACGTGGCGATGCACGCAATACTTCTGCACCGAAACGCGCCACATCATGAACAGCGGTAAACGAGGTCACCATCTCCACGTAACAGCATGAAAGGCCGAAGTTATACGGCCAAATAGAGT
>Ga0308160_10005020_pt1 | contig 13914 bp, 14 predicted proteins | sample PhyFR1_FD_201036 | JGI IMG/M metagenome (GOLD analysis project Ga0308160, IMG submission 201036) | Phyllosphere microbial communities from UC Gill Tract Community Farm, Albany, California, United States - DLSLF.R1 | ecosystem: Host-associated > Plants > Phyllosphere > Unclassified | place: USA...
TGGTGCCCCGGACGTTGCGTTCCCGCGTCTGAACGCCCTGGCGTTCTGGTTCTTCCTCTTCGGCTCCACCATCGCCGTATCCGGCTTCATCACCCCGCAGGGTGCTGCCAGCTTCGGTTGGTTCGCTTACGCACCGTTGTCGAATACGACATTCAGTCCGGGTGTCGGTGGTGACCTGTGGGTCTTCGGGCTCGCGCTCTCCGGTTTCGGAACCATCCTTGGTGCCGTCAACTTCATCACCACCATCATCTGCATGCGCGCTCCGGGCATGACCATGTGGCGTATGCCGATCTTCACCTGGAACACCCTGGTGACGGCAATCCTCGTCCTCATGGCCTTCCCGCCGCTTGCAGCTGCACTCTTCGCCCTTGGCGCTGACCGCCGTTTTGGTGCCCACATCTTCGATCCCGAAAACGGCGGCGCCGTCCTCTGGCAGCACCTGTTCTGGTTCTTCGGCCACCCCGAGGTGTACATCATCGCCCTGCCGTTCTTCGGTATCGTTTCCGAGATCTTCCCGGTCTTCAGCCGGAAGCCGATTTTCGGTTACAAGGGCCTTGTCTACGCAACCATCGCCATTGCAGCTCTGTCCGTGACCGTGTGGGCCCACCACATGTACGTGACCGGTTCCGTCCTGCTTCCGTTCTTCGCTTTCATGACGATGCTGATCGCAGTACCGACGGGCGTGAAGTTCTTCAACTGGATCGGCACCTTGTGGCAAGGATCCATCACGTTCGAGACGCCTATGCTCTGGAGCATCGGCTTCCTGGTGACGTTCCTCTTCGGTGGCCTGACGGGCATCATCCTGGCATCGCCGCCGCTGGACTTCCACGTTTCCGACTCCTACTTCGTGGTCGCCCACTTCCACTACGTGGTCTTCGGTACCGTCGTGTTCGCCATGTTCGCCGGCTTCTATTTCTGGTGGCCCAAGTGGACCGGCAAGATGCTGAACGAACGTCTCGGGAAGATCCACTTCTGGCTGCTGTTCCTCGGCTTCCACGGCACGTTCCTGATCCAGCACTGGCTGGGTGTTGAAGGTATGCCGCGTCGCTACGCCGACTACATGCCGCAGGACAACTTCACGTGGATGAACCAGTTCTCCACTATTTCCTCCTTCGTCCTGGGCGCTTCGCTGCTGCCGTTCTTCTGGAACGTCTACATCACGTGGCGCAGCAACAAGAAGGTTGAAGTAGATGACCCGTGGGGCTTTGGTGCTTCGCTGGAATGGGCAACCTCGTGCCCGCCGCCGCGCCACAACTTCACTTCCTTGCCCCGTATTCGCTCCGAACGCCCGGCCCTGGATCTCCACCACCCGGAGTTGGCCCAGGTGCACACCGCCGAGGCTCCGTCACCCGCAGCAGCAGTTCTGGGTAACGCCGACCAGAGGGACGTCAGCAAATGAAAATTGAATCGTGGCTCTTCGGAGCCGGAGTCTTCTTCTTCGTACCCGTAGCGATTGCGTACGGCTTCCTGACCGAATGGTCCGAGTGGGTTGGCGTGCTCGGCATCCTGCTCGTAGGTGGCCTCGCAGGCATGATCGGTGCTTACCTTGGCTTCACAGGCAAGCGCATCGGAATGCGCCCGGAGGACCGTCCTGACGCAGAGATCCACGAGGGTGCGGGGGAGCAGGGTCACTTCAGCCCCTGGAGCTGGTGGCCCCTGGTTCTTGGCCTCTCGTGTGCAGGTGGATTCCTCGGCTTGGCCGTAGGTTTCTGGGTAACCTACGTGGCTGGTGGCCTGGCCATCGTTGCCTTGATCGGCTGGGTCTTCGAATACAGCCGCGGCGACCACGCCCACTAGCAGTTCCAGAACGGCAATAAGGATGGGCCCTACCAAAAGGTGGGGCCCATCCTTATTTGTGTATTCAGGGTTCTTTTTCGCGTCCGGCATCCCCGTGTGATGGGTGGTCCGCGCGCAACGTAGCCTCAGCGGGCCTCAGGAGCCTCCAGGACGGAGGAAAGAGCAGCAAGGGCATTCCGTGCCGTCCAGAGAGTTTGAGAGTCCGTGAGCGCATCGGGGGCGACCTCAAGAAGAACTTCACATCCGTGGCCGAAGTCCTCCGTCATGACCTCGAGCAGAGATCGGGCGTCGACCGGCTTGCCGTCTGTCTTCCGGATTGTCACGGGCAGTCCTGTCTCCGTGACGGCACGGACAAAAACTGCTGCCGCGCGGGCATGTAGGCCGATCTCAGCGGCGACTAAGGCTTTCTGCTGCGGCAAGCCAGCTCCTTTGCTACGGCGGTTTACTCCGCCAGGAAATGATCCATACAAGAGTAGCCGCCATCCCGTGAAGCCCACCAGTTCAATGTCCGCTGGTCTAGACCTGTGGCTGTCTGTCTTATCCTTGAAACATGACTCAATTGCTGGATTTCTGCTGTGGCTGACGCAGCCGGCATTGCTGGCGAGATTGACCGTTCCAGCAGCACGCCCATCTACATTCAACTGCGTGAAATCCTTCGTACCTTCATTGGGCAGTCGTGTCCGCCGGGTTCGGCCCTTCCTTCCGAACGGGATCTCTCGGAGCGCTTTGGCCTTGCACGCATGACTGTTCGACAGGCAATCGATGCGCTGGTCGGCGAAGAAGTCATAGAGCGCGTCGTAGGCTTGGGAACTTTCGTGAGGAAGCCCAAGCTGGACCTTCAGGTGAAGCTGACCTCCTACAGTGAGGAAATGCAGCGGCGCGGCATGGTCCCGGCCGCCAAGGTTCTGAGTTTTGAACAGATTGCAGCCAGTGCGTTTCTGGCGCGGGAACTGCAGCTCGACGAGGGAACGCCCCTGGTTCGGTTCCGGCGGCTTCTCCTGGCCGATAACGAGCCCATGAGCGTGGACGAGAACTTTATTCCGGCACACCGCGTTCCAGGACTTCTCGATGAGGCCCCGCCAACGTCGCTGTACAACGTTCTGAGCGAACGGTATGGCCTGGTCATGGAGTGGGGCGAGGACATGATCGAGGCAACGGCTGCGTCACCGTCCACTGCAAGGTTGCTGAACGTGGACGTCGGATCGCCGCTGCTGAAGATCCAGCGCCATGCCTTCGTTGCGCGCGCAATGGTGGACTATTCCGTCTCCTACTACCGTGCGGACAGGTACAAGCTGTGGGTTCCCTTGCAGCGGCCCGGAGTGCGTCCTACGCGCAACTATGCATCGGGATACCGGACCACTCAGTAGAGCTTGCCCGGCGCGCCGTCGGGTGGCTGTTGGGTGGCCGTCGGTTGGGCCTCCGCACCATCGGTGTGGGACTGGACATCCGACCCCTTACAGCGTTCTTTGAGATCCAACAACAGAAGGGGCACAGTCCGCATGGACTGTGCCCCTTCTGTTGTCGAGGTCCGGGCCGTTAGTGGCTCAGGCTCTTTTGCTCGTCGGCCGCTTCGATGGCCTCGTGGTGGCCATGTGCGTGCGCGGCTTCAAGTTCCGCAGGCGTTGCCGGAGCAACGCGGTCTTCGAAGAACCAGCGGGAAAGCGCTGCACGGCGCTTTTCCTTGCGGGTTACTACGCCATGCTCATTCGGCTGCGCCGGCAGGGGAGCCGGTGATTCGAAGCCTACGAGCTTGTAGCGCTTGTACTCGTCCAGGGGTGCGTGGACTTCGATGAACTCGCCGTGCGGGAGCCGAACGATACGTCCGGTTTCGCGACCGTGGAGTGCAATTTCGCGGTCCTTGCGCTGGAGAGCCAGGGCAATTCGCTTGGTGACGATGAAGGCGATGATCGGGCCGATGAAGAACAGCGTCCGCAACCAGTACGTCACGTCATTCAGTGACACGTGGAAGTGAGTGGCAATGAGGTCCGAGCCGGCCGCGGCCCACATAACGCAGTACCAAGTGAAACCGGCCACGCCGATCGCAGTGCGGGTGGGTGCATTGCGGGGGCGGTCCAGAACGTGGTGTTCACGGTTGTCCTTGGTGACCCAGCGTTCGATCCATGGGTACATGAACAGAACGGTGAAGATGATTCCCGCAGGAACCAGGGCCGGAAGAAGCACGTTCAGCGTGAGCGTGTGTCCAAAGACGATCCACTCGAAGTGGAAGTTGTTGATGACACCCGGCATAAGGCGAAGGGCGCCGTCGACGAATCCGATGTACCAGTCAGGCTGGGTGCCGGCCGAGACAGGGGAGGGGTCGTAAGGCCCGTAGTTCCAGATCGGGTTGATGGTGAACGCTGCCGCCATGAGCGCCAGAACACCGAACACGATGAAGAAGAAGCCACCGGCCTTGGCCGCGTAAACCGGGCCGAGGGGGTAACCGACGACGTTGCCGTCGTTGCGGCCCGGGCCAGGGTACTGCGTGTGCTTGTGGACAACCACCATGAAGAGGTGGATCACGATCATCAGCAGGATGAGGGCGGGCACCAAGAGGATGTGGAGCACATACAGGCGGCCGATGATGGCCGTACCCGGGAACTCCCCACCGAAGAGGAAGAAGGAGATGTACGTTCCGATGACCGGAATCGACTTGATCACGCCGTCGATGATGCGCAGGCCGTTACCGGACAGCAGGTCATCGGGGAGGGAGTAACCGGTGAAGCCGGCAGCCATGGCGAGGATCAGCAGGACGCCGCCCACAACCCAGTTCATTTCGCGGGGCTTGCGGAAAGCGCCCGTGAAGAAGACACGCAACATGTGAACGCCGAGGGATGCCACGAACAGCAGTGCTGCCCAGTGGTGTACTTGGCGCATGAAGAGACCGCCACGGACATCGAACGAGATGTTCAGCGACGAGTTGTAGGCAACAGACATTTCGACGTTGTACAACGGCGTGTAGGAACCCTGGTAATGGGTTTCTGCCATGGACGGATCGAAGAAGAAGGTCAGGAAGGTACCCGACATCAGCAGGATGACGAAGGAATACAGCGCCACCTCACCGAACATGAACGACCAGTGGTCAGGGAAGACCTTCCGGCCGAACTCGCGCAGGATGCCGGAGCCGCCAACACGCTCGTCTACAAAGTTGGTGAAACTACCAACCTTGGTCTTCGGAACGAAGGGGGCTTCAGCTGTTGATGAGGCGCTCATGCTCGTCACGCTCCCAGTAACTCGGTCCTACAGGTTCTCTGAAGTCGCTGGTAGCGACGAGGTAGCCCTCTGCATCAACCGCGATAGGCAGCTGGGGAAGCGGACGGCTGGCCGGCCCGAAGATGACCTTGCATTCCTGCGTGAGGTCAAAGGTGGACTGGTGGCACGGGCACAGAAGGTGGTGCGTCTGCTGCTCGTAAAGAGCGACAGGGCATCCGACGTGCGTGCAGATCTTGGAGTAAGCAACGATTCCGTTGTAGCTCCAGCTCTCGCGTCCCTCGGAAGGATTCAGCGAGTTCGGGTCCAGACGCATCAAGAGGACAACGGCCTTGGCCTTCTCGTTCAACTTGCCCTCGTGGAGCTCGTTGAGGCCCTCGGGGATAACGTGGAAGGCCGAGCCGATGGTGACATCGGAGGCCTTGATGGGTGTGCCATCGGGGTCGCGGGTCAGGCGCTTGAGCTTGCCGCCCTCCGGAGCCCACATGGTGTGCGCCAGAGCCTTGTCAGGACGCGGACCCAAGTCGCCAAAGATGGCAAGAGCGGGCAGGGGAGCCAAAGCGACAGCACCAAGAAGGGTGTTGCGGATCAGCGGGCGGCGCTTGATGCCGGTTTCCTCGACGATGTCGTCGACGATGCGCACAGCTGCCTGGCGGTCCTCTTCGGTACGGATAGCGTGGCGCTCTTCAGAGACTTCGTGATCGGGCATCAGGGCCTTGGCCCAGTGCACGATGCCGGTGCCGATACCGAGCATCGCGAAGGCCGTGCCGAGGCCCAGAAGAAGGTTCTGGGTGCGGATGGTTGCAATGGTGGTGTCGTCGCCAAGGTCAATGGCGAAGTACGCCACCAGGAAGACCAGCGTTCCGATGACGGAGGTGCCAAACAGAATGGCTACCTGACGCTCGGCGCGCTTTGCGGCTACCGGGTCCGTGTCAGCCAGGCGCAAACGATGCGGAGGGAGTCCAGGATCCTGGAACTTCTCCACCTCATTCTGACCAGCCGTAGCTACGGTGCCCGAGTGGTTCGGACTGCCGTCACTATGGTTGCCCATAATTCGCCTCATCCTTCTCTCGTTGTCTCGGCCGGGGCCGAGTTATTTTCAGTTTCAAACTGCTGATCGTGCAGCAGAAGTTTTCGTTGCTTCGCGATCAGGACGTGCGGGACGTCAGCCAGATCGTGAATGCGATGATGACACCCAAGCCGGCAACCCACACGAACAGGCCTTCGGAGACCGGGCCGAGGGATCCAAGGTCAGCGCCACCCGGCGAACCATTGGCTTCAATGGTCTTCAGGAAGGTGATGATGTCGCGCTTGTCTTCAGGGGTGACGTTCGAGTCGTTGAACACGGGCATGTTCTGCGGGCCCGTGGCCATTGCCTCATAAATGTGCTGTGAGCTGACGCCTGCAAGAGCCGGAGCGAACTTGCCTCGTGTCAGGGCTCCACCAGCAGCAGCTGCGTTGTGGCACATGGCGCAGTTGACGCGGAAGAGTTCGCCACCCTTGGCAGCGTCTCCCTTGCCATCGAGGAGGTGTTCCTCGGGAATGGCCGGACCTGCGCCGAGGGATGCAACGTAGGCAGAGAGCTGCTTGGTCTGCTCTTCATTGAACTGGGCGGGCTTCTGCTGGGCCTGCGGGCCGTTCATCTGCATGGGCATACGACCGGTACCAACCTGGAAGTCAACCGCAGCAGCACCCACGCCGACCAGCGAGGGGCCGTCCTGGGTTCCGCTGGCACCCATGCCGTGGCAGGTGGCGCAGTTGGCGGCGAAAAGCTTGCCGCCTTCTTCTACGTCACTGGCGCTGTAGCTTGTGGTGTCGGCCTTGGCCTGGTTGACAGATGTGGCAACGGCGTACAGCCCACCAGTGAGGAGGAGGCCCATCAATAGCAGCGCTATGGCTGCCAGTGGGTGACGTCGCTTCTGCGAGAGTGCCTTCACGTGGTGGTTCCTTTATTCGATCCTGCGTCGGCTCCGTGAGCCGCTTCTTGAAATTCTGCCTCTTGTAGAATAAGAGTCAAGCCGGGCTTACTTGAGGACGTAGATGACCAGGAAGAGGCCAATCCAAACAACGTCAACGAAGTGCCAGTAGTACGAGGTGACGATTGCCGACGTCGCTTCAAAGTGTCCGAACTTCTTGGCCGCAAACGCACGGCCGATGATGAACAGGAAAGCGATCAGGCCGCCGATGACGTGGAGGCCGTGGAAGCCCGTGGTCATGTAGAAGGCGGAGCCGTAGGCATTGGAGGACAGGGATACGTGCTCGGATACGAGCATGGCGTATTCCGTCGTCTGCCCGGCAACGAAGAAGGCACCCATGATGAAGGTGAGGGTAAACCATTCGGTCATGCCCCAGCGGGTGAACTGCAAGAGCCCGCCGGTGCGGCGGGGTTCGAGCCGCTCGGCGGCAAAGACGCCCATCTGGCAAGTAAAGGAACTTGCCACAAGGACGATGGTGTTGACGAGCGCAAACGGGAAGTTGAGCTTGGCCGTCTCCTCGGCCCACATCAGTCCTGATGTGGAGCGCAGGGTGAAGTACATGGCAAAGAGGCCGGCGAAGAACATCAACTCACTGGACAGCCAAACTACGGTTCCAACAGAAACCAAGTTAGGGCGGTTCAGCGTCGGGTGCGCCGGGGTACTGGGGGCATGGGTCGCAGATGTCACAAGGACATTATGTCTGTAAAAGTCCAGAGTTCCCAATGCAAACCACCGATTCGGGAGACTTTTTCTACAAAGACGCGAAATCGCGCGGAAAAGTTCCCGGCGTGGTTCACATTGGTCATCGGCGTGGCTGGCTCGATAGCATCAGGGAGTGACTTCTCCGGCATCGGCACCTGCAGCCAGCAATACCTGGCCAGGGCTCATCTCAGCACTGATCAACGGCGACGACCTTGCAGTGGACAACACAGCGTGGGCCATGAACACGATCATGTCCGGAGAAGCTACGCCATCGCAGATTGCAGGCTTCCTGGTGGCCTTGCGGGCCAAGGGCGAGACCGTTGAGGAGCTTGCTGGTCTGGTGGAGGCCATGGTCCAGCATGCCAATCCCATTTCGATCTCGGGTGAAAAGCTGGACATCGTTGGAACCGGCGGGGACCGCCTCAACACTGTGAATATCTCCACAATGGCGGCACTGGTGGCTGCGGGCGCCGGAGCCAAGGTTGTAAAGCACGGCAACCGGGCTGCTTCATCGACCTCGGGCTCGGCGGATGTCCTGGAGGCACTCGGTGTGCGCCTGGATCTGTCCATCGACCAGGTGGCGCGCAACGCGGAAGAGGCCGGAATCACGTTCTGCTTTGCTCAAGTCTTCCACCCCTCGTTCAGGCACACGGCAGTCCCTCGGCGGGAATTGGCCGTTCCTACGGCGTTCAACTTCCTGGGTCCCATGACCAACCCCGCACATGTCCAGGCATCTGCCGTGGGCGTGGCCAATGCGCGGATGGCGCCCCTTGTTGCCGGCGTGCTGGCCCGCCGCGGTAGCCGCGGCCTTGTGTTCCGTGGAGATGACGGGCTTGATGAACTTACGCCAACGGGGCCATCCACGGTGTGGGAGATCAGGGACGGTTCCGTGACAGAAGAGGTGTTCACACCTGCCGAGCTCGGTATCAAACCGTCCACCGTAGCGGACCTCCGTGGTGGGGACGCCACGGTGAATGCTGGCGTCGTCCGGGAAGTGCTTGACGGCAAGCCCGGTCCCGTCAGGGACGCGGTGCTCCTCAACGCAGCTGCAGGGTTGGTGGCATTCGATCTCCACGCTGACGGAAGCCTGCTGGACCGGATGCGGGCTGCCTTCGGCAGGGCAACTGAGTCGATTGATTCCGGGTTGGCTGCCGGAGTGCTGACCAAATGGACGGCCCTCAGCCAAAGCTGATTTGGCTCACGTTCTTCCCGTGCGCAGGCTCAGTCCTTATTCGAAGCCGAGGGCAAATGCGGCGTCAAGGTCATGCTGTGAGTAGGCGCGGAACGCGATGTGCGTGGTGGTATGGACCACTGAAGGCACCTTGGACAAGCGATCTGCAATGACGTCCGCGAGATCCTCGTGCTTGGACACCCGGGCAACAGCGATGAGGTCCCATTCGCCGGTGACTGAATAGACCTCGCTGATGCCTTGGATGGCCGAGATTTGTTCGGCGGTTTCCGGGATGCGCGAGGCATCGGTCTTGATCAGGACAAAAGCGGTGATCACGTGGGGCCTTTCCGGAAAAGCATCGTTGCGGACGCTCCCCAGCCTAGTGCATGTGCTGGTTGGAGGATCGGATCAGGCTCGGCGTTGCCGGCTTGCCGACACCCGACGGACCAACGCAAGCACCGCACGGAAGCCAAGCAGGAAAACACCCAGGCTGATCAGCGCAACAATGACAAACGGCAGGACGACGGTTTGTCCCGTCACGGCCCTCAACATCATGCCGACGATCACGGCCGCGAGCCACACTGCCACGCCGGATGGCCAGACGGCGAACGGCGCACGCCACACCCGCAGGACAAGCCAGCCGAGCAACGCGCCTACCAGGAACGGCCATGCTGTGATGAAGGCGCCGGAAATAATGTCTCCGCGGGCATGGGCGTCACGGCCGATCGCAGCGAACACGAGAATCAGCAGAAGATCGGCGGCCGCGGCTGTAAGCCAGGATTTCGAGGTTGAAAGCATGATCCTGACAATATCGGGGGAGGAGGGCCACCGCGAAGTTGAGCGTTCCCCGAAAGTCGGTGTGCGGTGGACACTTGCGTGTAGTGCACCGCTGAGGCGACGATGACCGGGAGGGGCCGACAGCAGCCCCCGCTCCGGGAGGTCGAATGAAACTGCTCCAGGTGGCCCAGCACGCCGGCGATCTGCAGCGGGCAGCTGCCTTCTACTCGGCACTGTTGGGCTCGGAACCGAAGGCGCTGTTCGACCCTCCCGGACTTCTGTTTTTCGATGTTGGCGGCGTGCGGCTGCTTCTGGAGGAGGCCGCGCCCTCATCCCTCTTGTATCTGGAGGTAGGTGATCTCCACGGCTTGGTGTCAGGTCTTAAGGAGCGCGGCGTCCGGGTCATATCTGAACCCCACATGATTTTCGCCCACGAAGACGACCTTTTGGGTCCTGCGGAGTCGGAGGAGTGGATGGCGTTCATCGAGGACAGCGAAGGCAATACGGTCGGGCTGGTCAGTCGGGTCAGGCCGGCGGGCGACTGACCTGGATTGGATGGTGCGCCCCCTGTTGCGACACTGTGCGTTGGGTCCGGCGTGCCAGTCTCCACCCGCCGTCGGGCATTGTTTGGACGAAACGGGGCTATTAGCCTCGTGTGGGGACGATCGGTTCCCAAGACCTTTGGAAGGTTGGCAGGATGCAGAAGATTTCCACTTGTTTGTGGTTCGACGGCCAAGCGGGGGAGGCAGCGGAGTTCTACACGTCGACGTTCGCAAATGCGTCCATGGGGCAGCCAATGCCGGGTCCCGATGGCACGGTCATCATGGTCGGATTCGAAATCGGGGGCCGGGAGTTCATGGCATTGAACGGAAGGCCGGGACTTGGCTTCACCGAGGCCATCTCCTTGGTTGTGAACTGCGAAAACCAAGATGAGGTGGATCGGTACTGGGACGCGCTGGTTGATGGGGGAGAGGAGGGCCGGTGCGGGTGGCTCAAAGACAAGTTCGGTGTCTCCTGGCAAATCATCCCGACCGCAATGCCCGAGTTTTTGAACGGTCCGGATGAGGCCGGATCCCGCCGTGCCATGGAGGCCATGATGACGATGGGAAAACTTGACCTGGCGGTGCTGAAAAAGGCCTACGACGGCGACTAGAAAGTTTGGGGGACAGGCGCCTCTGGGCGCTGTTAGCATTGCCGCACGGTGACGTGCGCACCCTTCATAACCATGAGGAGAACTGACTGATGACCACCCGCCTCAATCCATACATCTCGTTCCTCGACAACGCCAGGGACGCAATCAATTTCTATGAGTCCGTCTTCGGCGGCGAATTGACTCTTAGCACCTTTGGAGACTTCCAGGCCAGCCAAGACCCTGCGGAAGCCGATAAGGTCATGCACGCCCAATTGACGACGCCGAACGGCCTGACGCTGATGGCGGCAGATACGCCCAACGGCATGGAGTACAACCCGGGTAACAACATGTCTGTCTCCTTGAGTGGTGAAGCTGCGGACGAAGCGGAGCTGCGCGGCTACTGGGAGAAACTTGTCGACGGCGGCACGGTCACCGTGCCGCTCGAGAGCGCTCCGTGGGGCGACACCTTCGGCATGTGCGTGGACAGGTTTGGCATCGCATGGTTGGTCAACATCGCCGGGGAACAACAGGCCCAATAGCGCCACTCTCCATGCCCGCTACGGCCATGCCGTAGCGGGACGCGACAGGGATGCCCGTCCGGATAACCGGACGGGCATCCTTTTTGATTGCTGCTCCGGATGCGACTGACTCGCTTGTCACATAGTCAGTTGATAAAGTCACTAAAGTCGCAGGGTTGTCATAAACGAGACAACACTGTCAAGTAAATAACGGGCTAACTCTTTGTAACTGAGGCACCTGAAGCTTGTTTGGATAGTCCCGCGGTGATAGCGTTTCGCTGGCTGGACATATGGGGGATTCGGCAAGCATTTGACTAAGACTTTTAGCGGCCCAATCATCACTTGAAATTCTTCATTAACCCAGGGGAAGCAAATGAGAAGAACTATTGCGACAATTGTGCTCGCAGGAACTGTCATGTTCGCTGGAGCCACGTCCTCCATGGCCAGTACCTACCCGGCGCCCGGCAATGAGCAGGGAACCGTTTCGGACGGCACGATCGATCGTGGTGAAACGATCACCTTTTCAGGCGGCGGATACATCCCAGGCGAGACTGTCAACGTTAGTTTCGAGAAGAGAGGTGGCCCGCGGGGGAGCGCCCCAGCCAACTTCGCCGTCATCGCCGACGGCAATGGCACCATCTCCACAAACATAACCTTCGACAACGCCGGCAATTACATGATTTCCGCCGTCGGTGCCACATCCGGCAATATTCGTTCGGCGCGCGTGGCAGTGAACAACGGCAACCACGGACGCGGAAATAATGGCAATGGCAAGGGCGGCTCTGATTTCGTTGCCGTCTCCAGTGTTACTGATGCTGGAGCGGCAGTTGGTGTGGCGGACTCGAGTGCCGACTCCGGCATGGTCATATGGGGGCTGGTTGGTGCCGGTGTGCTGGCGGCGGGCGCGGCGTCCGTGGTGGTCGTGCGTCGTCGTGCGGGTACCAGTACGACAGATTAGAAGACTTTCATAACGCGGGGTGGGTGTTCCTTGAGGGATCACCCACCCTGATCACTTTCAACATTGGAGTGAATTCCCGTTTTGATTTCTTTTATGCGTTCGTGCGAAGACCATCGCTGCGCATTCTTTGTTATTACTGATTTCGTCAATATAACCGGATGACTGTAGTGCCGGGCGACCCTCTGGTTTCCAAGCGGCGACTCGATGTGGCGCATCGTGGCGGTAACCGCGGAGGCGCGGGACGGGCGCGAAGATCGGTGTAGGCGGGGAGCGGAGAATCATCCGTCTAGCCGGGCTCTCTGAGACTTTACTTTACATAATGTAGATTATCGGCGTTCGAGACTAGGGGGTAGAAGTAGCTTCGAGAACTCCCGACTTCAGGATTTCGTTTCCTAATGCCTGCCTGCAACACAAACCCCGTCACTGCTGCACTAACTCTTCGGCGGTATCGCTGTGGTCACGTTGAGGAGATGAATACGGTGGAAAGACGGCTGGTCAGAGACGCTCTGCGCATCGGGGTGTTGGTTCCCTGATGACTCGAGTTCTGGAATCAGGTCCACGAAGCGAACTACGCGTTCGGCTCAGTGAATCGGTGGGTGCATTGCTTTGGCTGTTGTGGCGGCCTTCTTCCATGACGATCCTCCTGGCATTGCTGGCGGTGCTGCTTCGCGTCTACGGCGTCCAGCAAGCCAATGACCTGTTCATTGACGAAGTAACGTATGCGGAAATGGCCAGGCAGATGGCGGAGGGCCAACTTCCGTCTATTCTGGGGTCTCCTTTCTTCCTTCATCCCCCGGGGCTGTTTGCGCTCGACGGAATGGTCATTAGAGTGTTGGGGCTAGGTGGCGGCCCCATGGACCTGGCCCTGCAGTTGCGGTGGGTCAACGCAATTGTGGGCGTCATGACGGTAGTCGTCTGCGTTCTGCTGGTGCGCCGGCTCGTCGGCCTGGTACCTGCAGTTTTCGCCGGTGCGATCCTGGCAAGTGACCCGTTTGTGCTGCGCATGGACGGCCGATTGATGATGGAGACCCCAGCGGGGCTGGCCGTACTTACAGGTTGGCTGCTGGTCCTGATGGCTCTGGGTCAAGCGCCAGGTCGCCGGCGTGTGCTGCTGGAAGTTGCCGGCGGATTCGCTTTTGGACTGGCTTTGGTGACCAAGGACATGACTGTCATGTTCACGGTGGTTCCTCTCCTGTCTGCCGTGCTGTGGCGTCAAACGCTCCGAGCAATGACCGCCATGAGGATCTTTGCCTGTGCACTGGTCCCCTACCTGGTGTATCTCTGCGTGATTGCCTCTGCAGGTTTGCTTCCTGCGTTCGTGGACCAGAAGACAGTAGGTGTCCTCAGGATTACCGGTGTTATGCAAATGACCGGCTTCAATTCAGTGACGGGCACGGACCTTACCGGACGTCTCGTGGAACTCGCCGGCCGGTTTGGCACCAGTTACATACTCCTTGGACTTTCGCTGGTGTCCGGCGCACTGGCGTCCTTGTCCCGGGTCCAAATTCGCCGCATCATCGGCGTGTACTCGTTCATCAGCGGCATCGTTGGCGCATATTCCGTCTTCTTCGGGGCTGCCGAGGAGCAGTTCGGCTATTGTGTGGTGCTTGCCTCCCTGATTTCCACTCCTGTCGCCGCGACCATGGTGCTCGAACGGCGACCCGCAGCCCGAACTT
>Ga0308160_10005021_pt1 | contig 13912 bp, 11 predicted proteins | sample PhyFR1_FD_201036 | JGI IMG/M metagenome (GOLD analysis project Ga0308160, IMG submission 201036) | Phyllosphere microbial communities from UC Gill Tract Community Farm, Albany, California, United States - DLSLF.R1 | ecosystem: Host-associated > Plants > Phyllosphere > Unclassified | place: USA...
CGCGCTTAACCGCCGGGGGGGGGGGTGCCCGCGGCCCCCCCGCCTCCTGTCTGTCTGCGGGTCGGGTCAGGCGATCCGCTTGAACGCCTTGTCGACGTAGCGGTCGACGGTCGCCCGAGCTTCGCGCGCGTAGCGGTCGATCGACGCGGTGCGCTCCGGGTCCGGTGCGTACTCGCGGCCGAGCCGAGCGGTGGCCGCGGCGAGGACGCCGTCGGTCAGCTGCGGGTTGAGCGGCAGGATCGGCCCCTGCGTGTGCGTGCCGAAGGAGTCGCCGACGATCGCGCCCTCGACCGGGGCGCCCGCCTGGTTGCCGCCACCGGAGACGACGTCGGCGAACGGCCGGACACCGGCACCGAGCTCGATGCGCGTCGCGTGGTCCTCGAAGCCGGCGAGGCGCGTCGGGGCTCCGGGGAGCAACGGGTACGCGGTCTCGAGCACGAAGTAGTTCACCCGACGCTCGGCACCGCGGACGGCACGCGCGTCGAAGACCCCGAAGCCGGTCACGGGAGCACCGTCCGTCGGCACGACCTCGGTCGTGGCGAGGTCGAACCCGCCGCCGACGGCCACGACGGGCACCCCGGCAGCGGCGAACTCGCGGAGCGGCGCACCGATGCGTGCGATGTCGTCACCGAGCGACCGCATCGCGCTGAGCGGTCCGTTGCCGATCACGACGACGTCCGCCGCTGTGGGGAGCTCGTCACCCGGCGCGTACTCGAGCACCTCGGTGGCGATGTCCGCGGCTGCGGCACGACGGACCAGGGCCGCCACGTTGCCGCGGTCGCCCGAGACGCCCATCTGGCGGGGGTAGACGTGCAGGATGGTCAGCCGATCGGCCGTCATGCGGTCTTCTCCATGTCCGGGTGGCCGAGGGCCTTGCGGGCGATCATCATGATCTCGTAGTTCACGATGAAGTTCTTCGTCCCGGAGGTCGTCGAACCGAGCTGCTCCATCTGCTTGATCGCGGCCTCGACGTCGGGCTCGACCCGGCCGATGCGGACACCGGCGTGCTCGAGGGCGATCGCGATCTGCCAGGCCTTGTCGCCGGAGACGACGTCGACGTGATCGAGCTTCGAGAAGTCGATGTCGTAGATCCAGGAGATGTCCGGCGTGCCCTCGTCGATCGCCATGAGCACCTGTTCCGGGTGGTCCGGCAGGGCGTCGAGGTTGAGCTGGAGGCTCGCGGCGTTCTTGAACATCGTGAACTCGGCGGACTCGCCCGCGATGGGGAGTCGCTCACCACGTCCGTACGCCGGCTTCATCGTGCCGAACGCCGTCGTCACGGCGTCGGCGCGGAACTGCGCACCGAGTGCGGCACTGGCCGTCGCGGTGGCCGCTGCCGCGTCGACGGCGTAGTGCAGCCCGCGAGCCGGCAGGCGGACGGGGATCTCGGCACCGTCGAAGCGGATGGTCGCACCGTCGCCGGTGTTCACCACGACCTCGGCGTCGGCGACGTTCGGCACGGCGTCCTGCCGGTCGAAGTCGTCGGCGTTCTGCAGGCCGTTCGGTGCGGCGGCGACGACCTCGGCGCTGGCACCGAAGCGCAGCACGCGCTGGCCGTCGGTGCCGACGTACGCGTCGAGGAACTGGTCGTCACGGTTGGTGATGACGTTCGCGGTCGACAGGGCCGCGGTGTCGAGCATCATCGTCGCGACGCGTTCGGTCTCGAAGAACCGGTAGAGCTGGTCGACCTGGACGTTGAGCATCGTCACGGTGGACGGCGACAGGATCCCGGCGAGCTCGACCGCGAAGGCCTCGTCCACCTCGAGGATGCCGATGTCCGCCTTGAGCTTGCCGGTCAGCGACACCTCGGACAGCAGAGCCGAGGCGATGCCCTGCGGCAGGTTCGCCCCGGACGGGTTCGTGAAGACCCGCAGCCCGTGCGCCCGCACGATGTCGGAGATCATGTGGGTCGTCGTCGACTTGCCGTTCGAACCGAGCACGAAGACGACGCCGTTCGGGAACTGCGCGGTGACGTGCTGGAGGAAGTTCGGCACCAGCTTGAGCACGATGTACCCGGGGTAGGCGGACCCCCCGCCCCGCGCACGTGCGAGGGCACGGAGGATCCGCCCGACGAGGATCGGGATGACGAAGCGCATCGGCCTACTCGAGGTAGTCGCGCAGCGACTGCGACCGCGACGGGTGGCGGAGCTTCGCCATCGTCTTGGACTCGATCTGACGGATGCGCTCACGCGTCACGCCGAACGTGTCACCGATCTGGTCGAGGGTCTTCGGCTGGCCGTCCCCGAGACCGAAGCGCATGCGGATGACGCCCGCCTCACGCTCGGAAAGGGAGTCGAGCAGGCTCTCGAGCTGCTTCTGCAGCATCGTGAACCCGACCGCGTCGGCCGGGACGACCGCCTCGGTGTCCTCGATCAGGTCGCCGAACTCCGAGTCGCCGTCCTCACCCAGCGGGGTGTGGAGCGAGATGGGCTCGCGGCCGTACTTCTGCACCTCGACGACCTTCTCCGGGGTCATGTCGAGCTCGCGGGCGAGCTCTTCCGGAGTGGGTTCGCGACCGAGGTCCTGCAGCATCTGGCGCTGGACGCGGGCCAGCTTGTTGATGACCTCGACCATGTGGACCGGGATGCGGATCGTGCGGGCCTGGTCGGCCATGGCACGGGTGATCGCCTGACGGATCCACCAGGTGGCGTAGGTCGAGAACTTGAAGCCCTTGGTGTAGTCGAACTTCTCGACCGCACGGATCAGGCCCAGGTTGCCTTCCTGGATGAGGTCGAGGAACTGCATGCCGCGGCCGGTGTAGCGCTTGGCGAGCGACACGACCAGGCGGAGGTTCGCGCCGAGCAGGTGCGACTTCGCGCGCTGACCGTCGCGGGCGACCCAGCGCAGCTCGCGCTCTTCCGGCTTCGAGAGCCCGGTCGAGTGCTGCAGCTTGTCCTCGGCGAACAGGCCGGCCTCGATGCGCATCGCGAGCTCGACCTCCTGCTCGGCGTTGAGGAGGGCGACCTTGCCGATCTGCTTGAGGTAGTCCTTCACCGGGTCGGCGGTGGCACCGGTGATCGTCGTGGAGTAGACCGGCGCCTCGTCGTCGTCGGACTGCGAGATGACCAGCGCACCCGCGGCGACCGCTGCTGCGGCGTCCGGCTTGGTGTCCTTCTCGTCGGTCTCGGTGTCGGCGTCGTCGGTCGCGTCGGCCTCGGCGACCGGGGTCTCCTCGTCGATGTCCTCGTCGTCGGCCTTCTTCTTCGCCTTCGGGGCGGCCTTCTTCGGGGCGGCCTTCTTGGCGGTGGTCTTGGTGGCGCGCTTCTTCGGCGCGGCCGTCCCCTCGGCTTCCGCAGCGCTCTCTGCTGCGGTGCCCTCGGGCTCGGTGTCCTTCGTGGGATCGATCGTCGTGCTCCGGGCAGCCATGCGATCACCTCTCTCGTCGTGCCACGTTCGTGGGGTCGTGGCCTCCCTCGCCGCCCAGGGCCTGCGCCGCGGTCTCCCGCGTCATCAGGTCCTACCGTTCCGGGCAGCACTAGGACCCATGTCAAGTCCCCCGGTTTCTGCGGCGCACTGGAGTGCTCCGAGACACAGGAGGCCCGAACGGGTCCGCGTTCATTATTGCACGCTCCGCTTCCGCAGGCGCGCAACGAGTGCAACCCAGAGCGGCCCCACCCGTATTCCGTCCTGGGCGTGCAGCACCCGGCGCGTGCGACGACGGGCGTGCAGCAGCATCACGACGCCGATCCCGACCACGACGTACTGCACGGTGAGGGCCAGCCGGAAGTTCGTCCACGCGAACACGGTCTGCCCCGACGCCGACGACGCGAGGTCGAGGATCGTGCCGATCAGGAACATCATCACGAACGCGGCGAGGAACCCGCCGACGTTGACCACGCCGTTCGCCGACCCGAGGGAGCCGACGGGGTTGAAGGACCGCGCGAAGTCGAACCCGATGAGCGACCCCGGCCCGCCGATCCCCATCACGACGACGAGCACGATCAGCAGCCACGTGGGCGGCTGCCCGGGCCACACGAGCACGGCGGTCCACACCACCGCGAGGGCGACGACGATCCCGAGCACGAGGTTCGACCGCCGCAGCGGGAACCGGGCGCAGAGCACGCCGAGCACCGGCCCGACGACGAACCCGGTGACGACGATCACGGTGAGGAAGCCAGCCGCCTCGGACGGGGAGTACCCCAGCCCGCGCAGCATCGGGACTCCCCAGAGCAGCGAGAAGACCGTTCCGGAGGACTGCGTGACGTAGTGGGACCAGAAGCCGAGCTGGGTACCGGGACGCCGCAGCGCGTGCCCGAAGGTGTGGAACGCGCCCCGCCAGGTGTGCGGCAGTGGGATCGTGTCGGTGCGCACCGGCACGGGGCCGTTCCGGACGAAGACGAACGCCAGCACGAGCCCGACGGCACTCGCGGCCGCGGCGACGCCGAACGCCGGCGACCACCCCGCGGTGTGCAGCAGCACGGCGAACGGGAACGCCGACAGGATCTGCCCGACCTGGCCGAGGTTGCCGGTCCACTGCGAGATCTGCGGCAGGATCGGCCCGCTGAACCACATCGGCACGAGGCGGATCACGGAGATGAAGGTCATCGCGTCCCCGGCGCCGACGAGGACACGCCCCGCGATCGCCGGCCCGATGGTGGGCGACACCGCCACCACGGCCTGGCCGGCGACGAGCAGCGCGGCCCCCAGCAGCACGAGTCGGCGCGGCCCGACGCGGTCGAGGGCGATCCCCACCGGGATCTGGAGTCCGGCGTAGACGGCGATCTGCACCACCGCGAGCGTCGACAGCACCGCCGCCGACACCGCGAAGCGGTCCTGCGCGTCGACCCCGGAGACCCCGAGCGAGGACCGCTGCACGACCGCGAGGACGTACGCCAGCACCGCGACGCCCCACACGAGGAAGGCGCGGCGGGAGTTCACGTGACCAGGCTAGCGGGGGCGGCACCGCCGCCGGGACGGGCTGTGGAGAACGTGACGAGCGCGACGGACGGGTGTCGCGCCTCCCGTCCGACGGTCCAGGAGGCGCGACCCGCCTCCGCCACGTCGGTGCGGCTGATCGGTCCGGCTAGTCGCCGCTCGCGTCGCCGTCGGTGCGGCGGTCCGCCAGGAAGCGTTCCAGTTCCGCGGCGATCGCGTCCGCAGTGGGGACCTGCCCGTCGACGCCGGTGAGCGGCGACGCGATCGGGTTGCCCTCCATGTAGGTGTCGTGCCGTTCCTCGAGGACCCCGACCAGACGCTGCAGCTCCTCGTTGCCGGCGACCTGCTCGTCGACGCGGGTGCGGAACTCGCGTCCTTCTTCGCGCAGCTCGTCGGAGGGGAAGATGAGGCCGGTGGCGGCGGAGATGCCGGAGAGCGCCGCGACGGCAGCGTCGGGGAACTCGGTGTCGGACAGGTAGTGCGGGACGAGCAGGACGAGTCCGGTGACCTGTTCGCCGAGCTCGGACAGCCGGTGCTCGACGAGGTGCAGGACGTTCGCGGGCGCCTGGGTCTCGGGCTTCCAGACGCTCATCTGCTCGACGAGGTCGGCGCGCGTGCCGGAGACGGTGAGGCTGATCGGGCGCGTGTGCGGGACGGGCATCGGGATCGACTGGACCCAGGTGGTGTCGGCGACCCGGAGCTGGGCGGCGAGGTCGGTGACCGCGCGGACGAACCGGTTCCACTGGAAGTCCGGCTCGTACCCGGAGAGGAAGAGGAACGGCTGGCCGATCTCGTCGCGCACGAGGTGCAGCCGGAGCCGCGGGGGCTCGACGGCGGCGATGTGGTCGTGCTCGAACGTGATCACCGGACGGCGTGCACGCCAGTCGAGCAGGACGTCCGGGTCGAACTCGGCGACGAGCTCCGTCTCGAGGCCGTCCAGGACGGCGGTCGTCACCTGCGCCACGGCCGAGCCGGCATCGGCGAACCCGGTGAGTCCGGCGATCAGGTGCAGCCCCTCGGGGACGGACGGCGCGTCCTCGGCGAAGGTGTAGAGCTCCTCGGGGTGGTTCACCGTCCCCATGCTAGGCGGGGAGCCGGTGTCCCCCGGTGCCGGGCGGCCACGCCGACAGCGAACACCTGCTGGATAGGGTTGGGGCATGGTCCGACCGACGCTCTCCACTGACTCCTCCGCTCCCGCCTCGATCTCCGCCGACGTCCTCGTGCTCGGTGTCCGGCCCGGGTCCGACGGCGCTCCCGCGACCATCGCGACGCCCGCCACGACGCCGTTCTCCGCGCTCGACGGCATCGACCTCGCTGCCATCGGTGCGACCGGTGCGAAGGACCAGCTGGTGCGCATCCCCGCCGTCGGTGTCGACGCGCAGGGCATCGCGCTCGTCGGGCTCGGCTCCGGCACCGACGCAGCGGCACTCCGCTCGGCCGCCGGCAGCGCGGTCCGCCAGCTCCCCCTCGCGTCGTCGATCGTCCTCGCGCTGCCGACCGACACGACCGAGCTCGTCGACGCCGCGCTCGAGGGCGCCGCGCTCGGTGCCTACTCGTTCACCCGGCACAAGGGCGCCGGCACGACCGGTCCCGCCCGCGGGGACCAGCAGGTGACCGTGCTGGCACCCTCCGCCGCGGCCGACGCCACCGTCCGCCCGGCGATCGTCGGCGACGCCGCCACGCTCGTGCGCGACCTCGTCAACACCGCTGCCGGTGACCTCGGCCCGGCGGACGTCGCCGACGTCGCCCGAGCGCAGGCCGAGGGGCTCCCCCTCAGCGTCGAGGTCCTCGACGAGACCGCGCTCGAGGAGCAGGGCTTCGGTGGCATCCTCGGTGTCGGTCGCGGCTCGGAGCGCCCGCCGCGGCTCGTCGTCGTCCGGTACGCGCCGGAGTCCGCGACGAAGCACCTCGCACTCGTCGGCAAGGGCATCACGTTCGACTCGGGTGGTCTCTCGCTCAAGCCGGCCGCCTCCATGCTCGGCATGAAGACCGACATGACGGGTGCCGCCACCGTCCTCGCCGCGACCGTCGCCGCCGCGCGTCTCGGACTCGACGTCCGCGTCACCGCGTGGCTGTGCCTGGCGGAGAACATGCCCTCCGGCTCGGCGACGCGCCCCGGCGACGTCCTCACGCTGAAGAACGGCAAGACCGTCGAGGTCACGAACACCGACGCCGAGGGCCGACTCGTGCTGGGTGACGGCATGGCCGCCGCGTCGCTCGAGCAGCCCGACGCCATCGTCGACGTCGCGACGCTGACCGGGGCGCAGGTCGTCGCGCTCGGCGACCGCACCACCGGACTCATGGGCAGCGACGACCTCGTCGCGCAGGTCCGCGCGGTCGCCGGGGCCGTGGCGGAGCCGATCTGGCCGATGCCGCTCCCCGAGGAGCTCGACGCCCGACTCGCGAGCGAGGTCGCCGACATGGTCAACGCCACCGTCGGCAACCCGGCGGGCGGCATGCTGCTCGCGGGCAAGTTCCTCGAGCGCTTCGTCGGCGAGGGCATCCCGTGGGCGCACCTCGACATCGCCGGTCCGTCGGAGAACAAGGGCGGCGGCTACGGGTGGCTCGGCAAGGGCGCGACCGGCGCCATGGTCCGGACGCTCATCTCGCTCGCAGAAGAGCTCCAGGCCAAGTAGTAGGTTTGACTCCGGCGGGACGGCGCGCTCGACGCGCCCCCGCCGGAAACCAACGGGACGGGACCGGAACCATGCGGTCCGACCGTCGGACGCCGCCGCCGCGGTGTCCAGTGGGGCCCGATCGGTCCCGACACGCACGAGGGAGTTGCACCAGGTGACGGAACAGACTTACGACGTCGTGGTCCTCGGTGGCGGCAGTGGTGGCTACGCCGCTGCGCTCCGGGCCGCCGAGCTCGGCATGAGCGTCGCGCTCATCGAGGGAGACAAGCTCGGGGGGACGTGTCTGCACCGCGGCTGCATCCCGACGAAGGCGCTGCTGCACGCGGCCGAGGTCGCCGACGCGACGCGCGACGCCGAGAAGTACGGCGTCATCGCCGAGTTCGCCGGTGTCGAGGTCCCGAAGGTCATCGAGTACCAGCAGGGCGTCATCTCGTCGAAGTACAAGGGCCTCCAGGGGCTCATCAAGGCACGCGGGATCACCGTCGTCGAGGGCTGGGGCCGCCTCACCTCGCAGAACACCGTGCAGGTCGGCGACCAGACCGTGACCGGCAAGAACATCGTGCTCGCGACCGGCTCCTACTCGAAGTCGCTCCCCGGCCTCGAGATCGGTGGTCGCGTGATCACCTCCGAGACCGCCCTGCGCATGGACTACGTGCCGAACAAGGTCGTCATCCTCGGTGGTGGCGTCATCGGCGTCGAGTTCGCCAGCGTCTGGAAGTCCTTCGGTGCCGAGGTGACGATCGTCGAGGCGCTCCCCCACCTCGTCCCGGCCGAGGACGAGTCGATGTCGAAGCAGCTCGAGCGCGCGTTCCGCAAGCGCGGCATCGAGTTCTCGCTCGGTGTCCGGTTCCAGGGCGTCGAGCAGCACGAGAACGGCGTGGTCGTCACGCTCGAGGACGGCAAGACCTTCGACGGCGACATCCTGCTCGTCGCGGTCGGCCGTGGCCCCGTGACGCAGAACGTCGGCTACGACGAGGTCGGCGTCGCGATGGACCGCGGGTTCGTCACGACGAACGAGCGCCTCGCCACGAACATCCCGAACGTGTACGCCGTCGGCGACATCGTTCCGGGCCTGCAGCTCGCGCACCGCGGCTTCCAGCAGGGCATCTTCGTCGCCGAGGAGATCGCCGGGCTCAACCCGGTCATCATCGAGGACAAGAACATCCCGAAGATCACGTACTCCGACCCCGAGGTCGCATCGGTCGGTCTCTCGCAGGCCAAGGCCGAAGAGCAGTACGGCGCCGACAAGGTGGACTCGTACGAGTACAACCTCGCCGGCAACGGCAAGAGCCACATCATCGGCACGTCCGGTTCGGTCAAGGTCGTCCGTGTGGTCGACGGCCCCGTCGTCGGCGTCAGCATGATCGGCGCCCGGGTCGGCGAGCTCATCGGCGAGGCACAGCTCGCCGTGAACTGGGAGGCCTACCCCGAGGACGTCGCGCCGCTCGTCCACGCGCACCCGACGCAGAACGAGGCACTCGGCGAGGCGTTCCTGCATCTCGCGGGCAAGCCGCTGCACGCACTGTGAACACCATGACCACCACCACGAACCACCCCTGCGAAGAGGAGTCCACCCGATGAGCGAATCCGTCAACCTCCCGGCGCTCGGCGAGAGCGTCACCGAGGGCACGGTGACCCGATGGCTGAAGAACGTCGGTGACCGGGTCGAGGTCGACGAGCCGCTGCTCGAGGTCTCGACCGACAAGGTCGACACCGAGATCCCGTCGCCGATCGCCGGCGTCGTGGAGGAGATCCTCGTGCAGGAGGACGAGACCGTCGAGGTCGGCACCGCGCTGGTGAAGATCGGCGACGGGTCGTCCGACGGTGGTTCCTCCGACGGTGGCTCCACCGAGTCGGACGAGCCCTCGAACGAGGCCGCTGCCGACGCCGAGGAGCCCGAGGCAGCCCCGAGCACCGAGCAGGAGTCCGAGACCCCTGCCCCGGAGCCGACCGAGCCCGAGCCGGCCCCCGCCGGTCAGACGCAGCCCGCCGCGCCGCAGGCCCCGGCGGCACCGCCCGCCGCTGCTCCGGTGCCGCAGGCCGCTCCGGTCCCGCCGCCCGCCGCTGCCCCGCCGGCAGCGGTCCCGGCTCCGGCCGCCGCTCCGGCTCCGGCTGCCGCCTCAGGTGGCTCGGCCGCCAGCGCCTCGGTGCCGAACCCGACGCAGGACGCCTCGGCCTCCGGCTACGTCACCCCGCTCGTGCGCAAGCTCGCGAACGAGCAGGGTGTCGACCTCTCGACCGTCACCGGCTCCGGCGTCGGCGGACGCATCCGCAAGGAAGACGTCCTCGCCGCTGCCGAAGCCGCTGCGAAGGCCCCGGCTGCCGGTGGCTCCGCCGCTGCGGCCCCGGCCGGTCCGTTCGTTGCCGAGGTGTCGCCGCTGCGTGGCACCCGCGAGAAGATGACCCGCCTCCGCAAGGTCGTCGCCGAGCGCGCCGTGCAGTCGATGACCTCGACCGCGCAGCTCACCAGCGTCGTCGAGGTGGACGTGACGAAGGTCGCGCAGTTCCGTGACGCGCACAAGGCCGAGTTCCTCGAGAAGACCGGTTCGAAGCTCTCCTTCATGCCGTTCTTCGCCCTCGCGGCGTCCGAGGCGCTCAAGGCGCACCCGAAGATCAACTCGACCGTCGAGGGCGAGGAGATCGTCTACCCGGAGACCGAGAACGTCTCCATCGCGGTGGACACCGAGCGGGGCCTGCTCACCCCGGTGATCAAGGACGCGGCGTCGCTCAACCTGGCGCAGTTCTCGCAGTCGATCGCGGACCTCGCCGAGCGCACCCGCAACAACCAGCTCAAGCCGGACGAGCTCGCGGGAGGCACGTTCACGCTGACGAACACCGGTTCGCGTGGCGCGCTGTTCGACACCCCCGTGGTGTTCCTGCCGCAGTCGGCGATCCTCGGCACGGGCATCGTGACGAAGCGTCCGGCGGTCGTGAAGGTCGACGGGCAAGAGGCCATCGCGATCCGTTCGTTCGTCTACCTCGCGCTGTCGTACGACCACCGGATCATCGACGGCGCCGACGCGTCGCGCTACCTCGTCGCGGTGAAGAACCGCCTCGAGGAGGGCAACTTCGGCCCGAACCTCGGGTACTGAGCCCAGCGCTCGTCGTACTCCGGACGGCCCCGATCCCACCGTGGATCGGGGCCGTTCCCCGTTGCCGGCGTGTTCAGCCGATCGTGAAGACCACCGCCGCGGTCAGCCCCGCCGCGACCACGACCCCCACCAGCGCGCGTCGGAACGGCAGCCGTCTCCCACCGCCGATGGGGAGGCCGTGCTCGACGACCCCGCGCAGCGCCGTCTCGAGGGAACCAGCCGGCCGCCGTGGCATCGCCGTGCGCTCGGGCAGCCCGACGAGCAGGTCGTCCGACGGCCGTTCCCAGCGGATCGGGCGCGGCGCCGCGGCCGCGCGGACCACTGCCAGCGCCGCACGCACCGCCGTCGTGTCGCCGTCGAGGGCCTCGGCGAGGGCACCATCGACGGCCGGACGGTCCGGCGCGCGTGCGTCGGTGCGCTCCCACACCAGCCGGGCCGCGAGGACCAGGACCCTCGCGCCGCTCTGGTCGGACCGACGGACGCCGTCCGACCCGGGTGGCCGGTCGCACAGCACGACCGCACCGGCATCGTCCACCAGGACGTCGTCGAGCCCCGCGGAGCCGATCTGCACCGCGCCGGACCGTTCGGTCACCGCGAGCTCGAGCATCGGGACGGTGAGCGTCACGGCGACACCGGTGGTCGGCGTGCCGAGGGTGTCGAGTGCCGCGGACAGCACCGTCCCCGCGGGACGGAGGACATCGACGGCGAGCCGTCCGTCCGCCAGTCGGCCGACGTCGACGACCGGGACGAGGTGCCGTGCCGAGGGATCGGGGGCGACGGCGGCGCGGTCGGCGACCCAGGTAAGGAACGGCTGCTCGTCGTCCACCGCGTGCCACCGGACGTGATCGGGGAGCGTCTGCATCCGGATAGCCTGGCCGGGCCCGACCAGCCTCCGGCGGACGGGACGCCGTCCTGTGGAGAACGCTGTTCGCCCACAGCCAGAGCATCGACGGTCCTCGGAAGTCGGGACAGGCCGTATCCTGGTCGCATGGCACGCAGCAGTTCTCAAGGTACGACGGCGAAGGAGCCGGGTCGTCTCAAGCAGATGTACCAGGTCTTCACGATGACCCGTCGGGCGGACCCGAGCTCCGTCTGGTGGTTCGCCCTGGCGTTCGTCGTCCCGGTGGTGCTGGGCGTCCTGCTCGCCCTGCTGCTGCCCGGGCAGAACTGGCTCGCGATCATCCTCTGGATCGTGGCCGGCGTGCTGCTGGGTGTGCTGCTCTTCCTGATCGTCCTCGGTCGGCTGGCCGAACGTGCCGCCTACTCGCAGATCGAGGGGCAGCCCGGTGCCGTGGGTGCCGTGCTCTCGAACTCGCTCCGCCGTCAGTGGCGCTCGAGCGAGATGCCGGTCGCGGTGCACGGTCGTTCGCAGGCCGCTGTCTACCGGGCCGTCGGCACCCCGGGTGTCGTGCTCATCACCGAGGGCCAGCGCGGCAACCTCAACCGCCAGGTCGACGAGGAGCGCCGCAAGGTCCAGCGCATCGTCCCGAACGTCCCGGTGCACGTCGTGCACGTCGCCAGCGGCAAGGACGGCGACGGTGACGACTCCGTGACGCTGCACAAGCTCCCCCGTGCGATGAACAAGTTCAAGAAGGCGCTCAACCGCAACGAGGTCCTGGCGGTCGCGAACCGGCTCGACTCCCTCACGCAGAGCCCGGCCGCGGCGATCCCGAAGGGGATGGACCCGATGCGGGCCCGCGCGGGACGTCCGCGCTGACGGACTCTCCCACAGACGACGAACGCCCCCGACCGTGCCAGGTCGGGGGCGTTCTGCGTCGTCGGGCCGCGTGGCAAGGCGGGCGGTGGCGCGGGTGGGGGTCGCATCGTGCGAGGTCCGCGCTGCAGCGTGCGAGGTTCCGCGCACCGTGGGACGGCCGGTGGCTCCCACCGAGGACGGAACCTCGCACCGAGCGACACCGAGCGACACCGAGCTGCACCGAGCTGCACCGCGCAGCCGGGAGCGGCACCGAGCCGCCACGGCCGCAGCCCCCTCAGCGCCGCACCAACACCGTCCCCGCGATCCGGTCGTGCGCCCCCCGGCTGTCGCGGTCGATGATCAGCGCCGGTACGACCAGGCACAGCAGCACCGTCCGCACCACCGGCCGCCAGACCCCGACGTACCCGCCGCGCATCGGCACCACCCGGAGCCCGACGCACACGTGCCCGAACGACCCCGACAGCAGGCAGATGAACAGGATCTGCAGCACGGCGAAGATCGCGATCTGGATCCACGAGTGCGCGATGTCCCCCGAGCCGTTCACGGGCGACCACACACCGGTCACGTACGCCACGAGGTCGGCCAGCGCACCGTCGATCAGCAGGGCCACGATCCGGCGGCCGATCCGTCCGACGCTGCGGGGCCCCTCTTCCGGCAGACCGAGGTCCTTGCCCGGCCAGCCGTCGGGATGCCCCGATCCCCCGGAGGACGACGCGGACGACGAACTGGTGCTGCGGGCCATGGTCCCAGCGTAGGCGAACGGGTCGACGTAACACGCACGAAACAATCCAGTCATGTCCGGGAAACTCGGTGTCAATAGCCTCGTCGGAGGGTGCCGAGATGGACCCTCCGACATCACCCAACCCATTGGAGATCGGCCCACATGTTCAGCGATTCCTCCGAGGTCCTGGCCTTCATCAAGGACACCGACGTCAAGTTCCTCGACATCCGGTTCACGGACCTGCCGGGTGTGCAGCAGCACTTCAACATCCCGGCCTCCACCGTCGACGAGGACTTCTTCTCGGTCGGCCAGCTCTTCGACGGCTCCTCGATCCGCGGCTTCGCGTCGATCCACGAGTCCGACATGCAGCTCATCCCCGACGTGACGACGGCGTACATCGACCAGTTCCGCGCCGAGCGCACGCTGATCATGATCTTCGACATCTACAACCCGCGGAACGGCGAGATCTACGGCCGTGACCCGCGTCAGGTCGCCAAGAAGGCGGAGAAGTACCTCGCGTCGACGGGCATCGCGGACACCGCGTTCTTCGCCCCCGAGGCCGAGTTCTACATCTTCGACGACGTGCGCTACTCGGTCACCCAGAACAAGTCGTTCTACTCGGTCGACTCCGAAGAGGGCGCCTGGAACACCGGTCGCGAGGAAGAGGGCGGCAACCTCGCCAACAAGACCCCCTACAAGGGCGGCTACTTCCCCGTGTCGCCGGTCGACAAGACGGCCGACCTCCGCGACGACATCACCCTCAAGCTGATCGAGGCGGGCTTCGAGCTCGAGCGCTCGCACCACGAGGTGGGCACCGGCGGCCAGCAGGAGATCAACTACAAGTTCGACACGATGGTCCACGCCGCGGACG
>Ga0308160_10005022_pt1 | contig 13911 bp, 9 predicted proteins | sample PhyFR1_FD_201036 | JGI IMG/M metagenome (GOLD analysis project Ga0308160, IMG submission 201036) | Phyllosphere microbial communities from UC Gill Tract Community Farm, Albany, California, United States - DLSLF.R1 | ecosystem: Host-associated > Plants > Phyllosphere > Unclassified | place: USA...
TCTCTTTTTTACTGCGCCGCGTTTTCCGCGGCTTCCTGCGTCGTCTTCAACTACTTGATTTCGTTGTCGTTTTCGCGAGGGACCGAACTATAACAAAGCACCTGCCAGACTGGCAAGGCCTTTTTGCGGCACTGCGGTAATCGCGGCGACACTGTCGAGCTAGAAACATTATTATTGGCATCTGATCAATATCTCTACTCTGCAATGTCTACTTGCCCTGCCCGCATCAAACTCGTCCCGGCACTGCTGGCCTCACTGTCCTCGACGGCCTTTGCGCAGATGCCAGTTGAGCCACAAACGCCGGTATCGGTCGTTGTCGTTACCGGGAGCCGCGCCGAGCAGGCCAGTTTCGATCTCCCCGCCGCGATTGACGTGGTCGATGCAGCCCGTATCCGCGACAACCAGCCGCGCGTCAATCTGTCGGAAGCCCTGGTGGCCGTCCCTGGCGTGGTGGTCCAGAACCGCCAGAACTATGCGCAGGATCTGCAAATCTCTTCGCGCGGCTTTGGCGCCCGCTCCGCCTTCGGCGTACGCGGTGTGCGCCTGATCACCGATGGCATCCCGGCGACCATGCCCGACGGCCAGGGCCAGGCGGCCACCTTCAACCTGGACATGGCGCAGCGTATTGAAGTCTTGCGCGGCCCCTTTTCCGCGCTGTACGGCAATCATTCGGGCGGTGTGGTGCAGCTGTTCACGCGCGATGGCAAAGGACAGCCGGAAGTCGAATTCAGCGCCATTGGCGGCAGCGACGGCATGCGCAAATACGACCTGAACGCTTCCGGTCAGGCTGGTGCAATCGGTTACGTAGTCGACGCGTCCCGTTTCGAGACCGATGGCTACCGCGCCCACAGTGCGGCGACGCGCGAACAAGGCTATGCCAAGCTGACGGTTCCGACATCGAAGGACGGCAAACTGACGGTCATTGCGAACTCGCTGCACCAGCGCGACACGCAAGATCCGCTCGGCATTACCTGGGCGACCTTCCAGCGCGATCCACGCGCAGGCGAAATCGACACCACGGACACCCAGTTGCCGCAGCGCACCCTTGCCGATCGCTACGACACGCGCAAAAGCATCGACCATCAGCAAGTCGGCCTGCAGTGGCAGCAGAACTTCGGTACAAACCGTCTGCAGCTGACCGTGTATGGTGGCAACCGCGAAGTGATTCAGTACCAGTCCTTCTCGCGCGGCTTCCAGGCGCCGGCCACCCACTCGGGCGGCGTGGTCGACTTCGACCGTGACTTCCACGGCGTCGATCTCAACTGGCGCGACGTGCGCACGTTGGCCGGCGGTACTCTGCGCACTACGGTAGGTCTGGAATATGCCAGCTCCGAAGATTCGCGCCAGGGCTACGAAAACTTTGTCGGCGACCAGTTCGGCGTACGCGGCCGCCTGCGCCGCGACGAGCAGAACGAACTGTCCAGCCTCGACCCCTATGTGCAAACCGAGTGGGAAGGTGGTCAGTGGGTGCTTACTGCAGGGCTGCGCCGTACCTCTTTGGATATCGACGTAACGGATGCCTTCCTCAGCAACGGTAACGACAGCGGTGGCGTGGACTACAGCGGCACCGCTCCCGTGCTCGGCGCCCTGTATAAATTGACGCCGAACCTGAATCTGTATGTCAGCGCCGCGCGTGGCTTCGAGACCCCGACGCTGAACGAACTGTTTTACTCGGGCACAGGTGGCGGCTTCAACTATGGCCTGCGCCCGAGCCGCAGCACCAATCTCGAAGCCGGCCTGAAAACCATACTCGGCGCCGATGCCCGTCTCGACCTGGCCCTGTTCCAGGTACGCACCGACGGCGAACTGACGGTCGATGCATCCAGCGGCGGACGCACCAGCTACCGGAATGCCGGCGACACCCTGCGCCGCGGTGTCGAACTCTCCTTCGACACGCGCTTTGGCCCCGGCCTGAACGCGCGCGTTGCCGCCAATGTGCTGCGCGCCGTGTATGAAGACGGCTTCGGCACCATCCCGGCGGGCAACCGTCTGCCCGGCGTGCCGCGCGCCAGCTTCTACGGCGAACTCGGCTGGACCGCCGCCGACGGCAAACTCGGCGCCGCGTTGGAAACGCTCGCGACGGGCAAGGCGCACCCGGACGACGCCAACGTCGCCACCCCGGCGCCCGGCTATGGCATCGTCAACGCGCGCGTGCAGGCACGCCAGGAAGTTGGTCAGTGGCGCTTCAAGCAGTTTGCGCGCCTGAACAACGTGTTCGACCGCGACTACATCGGCTCGGTCATTGTCGGCGACAGCAACCGCCGCTACTACGAACCCGCACCCGGCCGCAACTGGGTGCTCGGTGTCAGCGCGCAGTACCAGTTCCGCTGACAGTCCCGCTGACAGCGCCATTGGCAGGCTGATTCAGGCTGGAGTCGGGTTCGCCCCTGGCTCCGTCCTGGCTCAGCTTGAAACCCGGATACAGCCGGGCCAGGGTGGCGTCGGTCACGCGCGTTACCACCGCATTCACGCTTGCCAGTGCTGCCTGCAGATCCGGCGCGGCGCGTACGGCACGCCACAAGGCAGGCAGATCACCGCCATGTGCTTTCAATGCTTCCTCGACTTCCGCCTGCCAGAAAGCCGGCGCCTCGCTTGCCACATAGTTACCGCGCCCGCGGCCGAAGTGGGCTACCGCCAGATAGCGCAACACCGCACCCACCAGCAGCGTCTGCAGGAAAGCATCGGCAAACTGCACCGCCGCCTGATTGCGGTCGGACTGCTGGTTGAAGCCCCAGGCTGCGCCAGCGGCCGTCAGCCCGCCGACGATGGCCCCCAGCAGTGCTCCGCCGCCCAAGGTCAGGCCGCCTGCCATCAGGTCGGCCGACAGCCCGGTGGCCGCGCCCGACACCACCGCGCCCAGCAGCCCGGCCTGGGCTTTGTCGATCGGCGCGCGCACCGCAAAGTTTTCGCGCACACGGGCATTGACGGCTTCCGCCTCGCCCGGATCGACCTTGTGCAACACCAGCATGCGCATCGTTGTCTTGTTGATCTCCCCGTTCAGGCGCTCGACCAGCGCCGCCATTGCCGCTTCCTGCCGTTTTTGCTCGTCCTTGCCCAGACCAACGGCCTTGAGCGCGGAACGCACCACGCCACGCCCTTCTTCGCGCACCGCTTCGCCGTCGCGTGCCGCACTGGCCACCTGCTCGGCCGTCATGCGCAGGGCGCTGGCATAGCGTGTGCGGTTGCCGGCTTCCCACGCGGCGCGCAGGCGGGCATAACCGGCCTGTTTGTCCGGTTCGACCAGTGGCGCCACCGCCTCGTAAAATACATGCTCGTGCACCCAGCAGCGCGCAAAGGCATCCAGCGCCAGCACGTCGCGCACGACCGAATAGCGTGCCAGGTGCTGCTTCCATTCCCTTTCTTCTGCACTTACTTGCGCGCCCGGCCGGGGCGGCCCCATTCCATTAAGCAGCACAACCACCGGCTTGCCCAGCCATTCGAGGATATGCATCTCTGCTGGTAGATAGCCGGCGTCGCCCGGAGGTTCCGCTGAATTGACGAGGTAAAGCACGATATCCGCCTCGTCCTTGGCCGCGCGCAAAGCCTGTTGACTCAGCCAGAACGGGCGGTCGCGGTAACGGTCGAACACTTCACGCAGAAACCAGCCGATCGGGTTGCCGGCCATGGCCAGGCGCTTGAGCAAACGCACCGAATCGCCGAAGCCGGGGGTATCCCACAGCAGCAGGGTGTCGCCGGCCGGGCTGGCTTGCAGCGGGTGGGCTTCCGCAAACGTGGTGACGTGGGCGGCATCGCGCACTTCGCCCACGTCCACGCCTGTCATGGTGCGGGCCAGCGTGGTCTTGCCGTTGTTGGTATGCGAAACCAGTGCGAACTGGATTTTGACGGGCACCTCGTTCATCGCAGCTCCGGCAAATTGAGGCCGGCGCCGAGCTCGATCGGGTGGCGCTCGGGTTGCAAGAGATTCACTACCGTGGCGGCAGCGCCATGAAAGCTGCAGAACTGGCGCCACAAGGCAATACGTTCATTGATGCGTGTGTCGGCGCCGGCCTGGCCGGCCGCGCGTTCCAGCATGCCGGATTCGTCGAGCAGTACGGCCACGCCACGCTTGCTGTGACGTCCGAGGTAATCCAAAAAGGCGCCGTGGTTTTCCTTTTCCGGCGTGGCGGCCAAATTGAACAGGGCGGCGGTGACGGTGGCGCCAGCGCCGTCGGCAAGGGCGTCGTGCAGCGCTTCTTTCGGCTCTTCGCCATATGGCACGGTCGGACGCAACAGCACGCGCGCCTGGGCGCCCAGCGCCATCGCGGCCACGGCCCACAGGCCACGGTCACGCGCTTCGTCGAGCGTAAAGCTGTAGGGCAGCACGCGCAATACAGCCGGGGTACCGGCGCCAATGCTGTCGGCCAGCTTGCGGAAGTAAGGATGTTCGAGGTCGAGCGGAAAGCGGCGCGCCAGGCGGCCTGCACGCAGTCCGGCAACGGCGGCCAGCACGATACGCGGCAGTATCACCAGCAGCAGGATGGTGGCGCCGTACAGGTGAACCCAGCGCTCGCCCGCGCCGGCGCCGGCGGCATTACCGAGTGCATTGCCGACCGAAGAAGACAAGGCGCCGGGTGCGGCAGCCGCCGCGCCGGGCAGTGCGCCGGCAACGGCGCCTGCGCCCGTGCTGATAACGGCATGGGCGTTAAAACGCAGTGCTTCGATGTCGGCCAGGGTAAAACTTTCCAGGAAAGGAAAGACGGTCAAGGCCGGTGTGAACAGCCAGGACAGCAAGGTATGGACCTGGACGGCATCGAGGAAGGTGCTTTCCCAGCCGGCAGTGTACTGGGTCAGCAGTCCCCGGGCATACAGCGAGATGACGGCCCCCAGCGCGAACGCGGCGGCCGACAGGTGCACCGTGCGCGACAGGCGGGCACGCGTCAATGGCTCGCTCAATTGGGCCCACTCGGCCATGAAATTGCCCATCCCCGTGGCCAGGGCGGCTGGCAGCTTGCGCGGCGCCACCGCTTTGCCCACGCTCAGGCGGCGCAGCAAGCCCTGGCCGGCCCAGCCGCCTTGTCGGCCCGGCACCAGCGCCCATACCAGCAAGACCACATAGACCAGCACATTCCAGCCGATGATGAACAGCAGCGGCGCCGACAGCAAATCGACGCGGTGCGGATCGGCGATACGGTCGAGCAGCGCGCCGGCGAACAAGGCCAGCAGCGGCAGCGCCGCCCAGAAACCGGGCTGGCCGAGCGCGCGCTTCTGGAAAGCGGCAAAGGCCGGCGTGCGCTCGGCCAGCCGCTTCAAAATCTGTTCCGAGCGCTGCTGCAAGAAATGGTCTTGCGTCACCGCGCTGTTGCTGTCGGATGCCTGCCAGGCTGCCAGCTCGCGTGCGCTGCGGCTGGCGTACTTGCGGTCATCCTCGCTCAGCACGGTGTGCCCGGCGTCGGCGGTTTCGATGGCGCGCACCAGTGCGACGCGCCTTGCTACCTGTTCGTTCATGCGTTTCCCGTTTTATTGGATTGGCAACATTACCCCGTATTGTGCCGCAGATTGGCCGTGAGCCTCAGCACAAGCCGTGCATGTGGCTCTCCTTCCCTTCTCCTCGATGGGTCCAGGCGGACTTTGCCATTCCATCGAGAACCTGACAGTTTGCATAGGTAGATTTTCACCGCCGACCATCGATACTCGTCGATGTTCCCGTTGTTCGGCCTGTTCCTGACGCAGGTCTGTCTTGCGCGAGGTGCAGTATTGGACGCGCCGCCGCCGACATAAACTAACGGGACAATTTGTAACTACAAGGTGTATGCTGTAGCAAGATCAGGGTATGTCAAGCTTATAAAAACAGTCCATAAAGTAACGGCAGCTGCGTGTATGCGGGGCGCCAGTTACGGACCCAGGAGACAACATGTCGAGGTTTGCCGTTGAACACGTCAAGCGCGTCCGTTCGGTCGTCCACGAGCGGATCGGTAACGACCACTTGGGCACAGCGAACCGGATCACCCGGTCCTGGATCCGATGTCTGAACGATTACCAGCTCGACCCGGGCACCTGCGCCGAGCCCGAAGTCGTCGCCTCCATCGAATTGCAGGAGCGGCAGGCGCGCCTCGCCGACATCCAGGCGGTCGCCAAGGTCGAGATGGCCAACCTCTACCAGCAACTGGCCGGCTCCGGCTACGCCATCATGCTCACCGACCGCGAAGGCGTGCTGCTGAATTACTTCGGCGACCCCGCCTTTACCCATGCCGCCTCGAAGACCGGGCTGGCCCAGGGCGCGGTATGGAGCGAGCGCGTACAGGGCACCAATGGCATGGGCACCTGCCTGGTCGAGCGGCGCCCGATCACCGTGCACCGCGACGAGCATTATTTATCGCGGAATATCGGCCTCAGCTGCGCCGCCGCCCCGATTTTCGACCATGAAGGCGAACTGGTCGGCGTGCTCGACGCTTCCGGCGAATCGCGCCTGGCCCAGCAGCACACGCTGGCCCTGGTCTGCATGTCGGTGCAGATGATCGAGAACCGGGTCTTCCTGCACCAGTTCCGCCATGACTATATTCTGCGCTTCCATAACCGGCCCGAGTTCGTCGGCACCCTGCACGAAGGCGCCATTGCCCTCAGCTCCGAAGGAAAGGTGCTGGCGGCCAGCCGCGGCGCCCTGTTCCAGCTCGGCTTCGGCAGCCCGGCCGAGATTGCCGGCCGCGACATCGGCGAACTGTTCAATGTCACTTTCCCCGGTCTGGTCGACAGCAGCGTGCGGCGTGCCTTCCACCCGGTGCCGATCTTCGAAGTGCGCAACAGCGCACGCTTCTTTGCCGTGGTCTACCAGCCGCTTGGCACCAGCGGCGGCGGTGTAAGGCGCGCACCGCGCAGCCTGGCCAGCACCAGCGCCAGCCCGCACACACCCAGCGCGCTCGACACCGTGCAGTTCGGCGACCCGGTCATGGCCGGCCATGTGGCCACCGCGCGCCGCATTGCCGAGCGCAACGTGGCCGCCGTCCTGCTGGGCGAAACCGGCACCGGCAAGGAAGTATTTGCACGCGCCATGCACCTGTCCGGGCCGCGCGCGTCGAAGCCTTTTGTGGCAATCAACTGCGCATCGATTCCCGAGTCCCTGATCGAAAGCGAACTGTTCGGCTACCGTTCGGGCGCGTTCACCGGCGCCAGCAAGGATGGCCAGCGCGGCAAGCTGTTGCAGGCGAACGGCGGCACCCTCTTCCTCGACGAGATCGGCGACATGCCCTTTACCCTGCAGGCGCGGCTCCTGCGCGTGCTCGAAGACCGCGAAGTGGTGCCGCTCGGCGGCGAAGCGCCGGTCAAGCTCGACATCCGCCTGATCAGCGCCACCCACTGCGACCTGACGAAAAAAATCGCGGAAGGTGAATTCCGCGAAGACCTGTACTACCGGCTGCAAGGCGTCACCCTGCGCCTGCCGCCCCTGCGCGAGCGCGCCGATCGCCGCGCCCTGATCGCCTACCTGGTGGCGCAGGAAAACGACGAAGGCAGCGTGGTGGAACTCGACGAACCCTTGCTGGCCGCGCTGGACCGGCTGCGCTGGCCCGGCAACGTACGCCAGCTGCGCCACCTGCTGCGCAGCATGATCGCCCTGCGTGAAAGCGATACGCTCGGCCTGCGCGACCTGCCGCCGGAGTACCGGCTCGACGTCGACGATGCCGCGCCTGCGCTGGTCCTGGTTCCCGCATCCGGCGCCGCTGTCCACCTGACGGCGGCGCCATGCGACGACGGCGGGTCCGGCGCGCAGCCTGCGCTGACCGCGCTCGAAATCGCGGAACGTGACGTGCTGCAGCAGGCGCTGGAGCGTCATGGCTGGAACATGAGCGGCGTCGCGCGCGAACTCAACATCAGCCGCAACACCCTGTACCGCAAGCTGCAGCGCCTGAATATCCAGCATCCCGACAAAACACTGTTTCACTGAAAGCATGTGCAATCCTTTCCAGGGCAAGGCAAAGCAAGCAGCATCCCGGCGCGGCGTCGACGTCTGCCTGCCCTGGGTAGCGTCGAGTCCTTACACACGTAGAGCGTGTGAAGAAATCGTCAGGGCAAGGGATACGGCCTACCGGCGCCGAGTCGAAGACAGTACGACTGTACGGCGAGACGAGGCAACGCAGCCATGGCGATTTTTTCACACGCTCGAAGTCAGTGCACATGAAGTCAATACCAGTATTCAGAGGATTTGTCAGACGCTGTTAACCTGTCCGTGGAGACCGCATGCGTAATTCGTCCGTCCGCCTTTCACCCACCCTGCTGGCTTGCCTTGCAGTCTGTGCTGCCTTGCTGTCCTCGCCGCTCCTCGCGGCCCCCTTCGCCTACGTGCCGAACGAAGGCAGCGGCACGATTTCCGTGATCGACACCGCGAACGACCAGGTGGTGGGCGAGATGCCGGGCGGGACCAAGCCACGCGGACTGGCCGTCGGCGCCGACGGTCGCCGGCTGTATGTCAGCGACCAGCCGAACAACCGTCTGCAGGTGGTCGACCTGAATACGCGCAAGCTCGGCACGGCCGTGGCCCTGGGTGAGTCGCCCGAAGGCGTGTCGATTTCGCCCGACGGCCGCTGGGTCGTGGCGGCGATCGAAGGCAAGAACGAGATCGCCGTGACCGATACCCGTACCGGAAAGTTGGCCTTTGCGATTCCCGTACATGGCAAGAACCCCGAGCATGCGGTGTTCAGCCCGAACGGGCGCCTGCTGTTCGTCAGCGCCGAGGAAGGCGATGCGGTCGATATCGTCGATTTTGCCAGCCGTAAGCAGGTGGCCCAGGTTGCCGTCGGAGCACGCCCGCGCGGCATCGGCTTCCTGCCCGACAGCAGCCGCGCTTATGTTGCCACCGAAAACGCCAACGAAGTCTTTGTCATCGATACCAAAACCTATGCCATTGCCGCACGCATCAAAGCCGGACTGCGCGCCAACGGGATTGCCGTACATCCGGGTGGCGGCCAGGTGTATGTATCGAATGGCGGCGACGCCAACGTATCGGTGATCGACACCGCCAGCAACCAGGTCGTGGCCACGATTCCGGTTGGCCAGCGCCCCTGGAACATGGCCCTCACGCCCGACGGCAAGAAACTCTATGTCGCCAACGGGCGCAGCAACAATGTTTCGGTGATCGACACCGCCAGCCGCACCAAGCTGCGCGACATCCCGGTTGGCAAGCTGCCCTGGGGCGTGGTGATCAAATAGGCACCTGGGTGGGAGTGCCGGTTCCGGGGTCGAGGCCGGGGCCGGGGCCGGGATCGCATTCGAGTATGCATACGCGTGCAGTCGGTATCCATTCGCCAGCGTTTGGTATTGATGTTCCTGGCGTGCGGCGTTCGGCGTTCGGCGTTCGGCGTTCGGCGTTCGGCACAGTAGCGTGTCGCCAGCCAGCGTTCAGGGCGGGCCAAAGCTGTCGACGTCGACGCACACGGCGCGGCGACGCGTGGCGGGAATCGCGGACGCCTGCAGCGCCGCCGGCCCCCGCAACAAATCGATCACCAGGGCGGCCGGATTGCAGCCGAGCGAGGCATGCAGGCCGGCATAAGCAGCCGTCAGGCGCGGGTTCACGTCGAGCACCACGGTCCCGGCCGCATTGCGGATGAAGTCCACCCCGACATAGCCCCACAATGTGGGCAGGGCGGCGGCCACCCCTTGCGCCAGGCAGGCCAGGGTTCCGTCCACATCGGCCAGGCCATTTACGGTACTGCCGAGAAAATGAAACCGGTTATCGCGCACGGCGACACGCTCACGGTTGCAGGACAATACCCAGGCTTTGCCGTCGCAGCACAGCAGGGACAGACTGCCCAGCTCACCGGCGACGAAAGGCTGCAGCACATAATCTTGTCCGGCATGGGCGCGGATGTGCGCGAGGGCCGCCGCGCGGTCGCTGAACAGGCGGGTGTCGAGGCAGCCGGCGCCGTCATCCGGCTTGACGACCCAGGCACCCTGCCCGTCCGGCAGGTGTGCATGTGGACTGTAGGTAGGCACGGCCGGAACGCCGGCGTGCAACAAGGCGCGCGCCATCTCGCGCTTGCTGGCCGTCACGCGCACGGCGCCCGGTGCGCTGCCCAGCAGCACCCGCTTGCCGCGCAGGATGTCGCGCGATAGCCCTTCGAGCAAACCTTCGGACTCCAGCGCCAGCGGCCAGACGGCATCGGCCGCCTGCACACAGTCGGCGAAGCGTTCGTCGAACGCCCTGCCGTTTGGGACTGGGTGGGGACTCCAGGCAGCCCCGTCCACAGCCGGCATGGTATGCAATTCGACTCCGGGTATGGCGCCCAGGTCGGCAAGCAAGGCCTGGAGCAGCATGCCGCCCTGCTGCGCCAGTGCGCATGGCACAGCGCGGGCACCCGGACCACCGGCGATCGCGTAATCGAATGCGAGAACTTTCAAGCGCGCCATGGCGTTCTCCGGTGATGACGTGTCCGCGCCTGCGGTCGTGCCAGGCCTAGCGCTTCGGATCGGCTACCTTGACCAGGGTAAGTGTTTCTTCTAAAACCGGTGGACTGCCGGGAGCGCTGCCGGGTCCTCCGGTGCCGGGCCTGGGCGCCTTGTCTGCCTTCCCTGCAGACGCCGGCCCGGTTGCCGCAACACCGGATGGGGTAGCGTCGTCGGATGGGGTAGCGCCGGATGTCGCAGCGCCAGATGCCGCAGCACCGGCGGCAGCAGGCGGCCGCTTGGCCACCCTGGCGTCGGCCAGCGCGCCGGCATTCGCCTCGGCGTGCACACCCGCCCGCGCGTCCGCCGTTGCATTGATGGTCCGCCCGCTGCCGCTCGTCCCCAGCGACGTCGACAACTGGTAGACGCCACCCGGCACCGCATCGCTGAGGATAAAGGTGTAGGTCTTGTGCACATAGGCCTCGAAGCGCGCGTGCAGCGGGTCGTCGAGGTAGGGCTGGATGCGTACGGCCTGCCCTTCGTAGGACTTGCCTTGGAAGTTGATGGTTTGCTTGCTCAGCTGGGCCGCGTTTGCCAGCGCCATGCGGATGCGCTTGCGGAAATAGGTACTGGAGCCGCCGGTCAGGCGTTTCATTTCCGCGATGTCGTGTTCGAGAAAACCGAGCAGGACCGGGTTGCCGTGGGCATCGTCGATGTCAGGCAGTTCGCGCTTGCGTTCGCCGGACAGAAAGCGCAGGCGGGCGTGCATGTGCCCGTCTTCTTTGGTCAGGTCGAGCTCGACCGTGTCGGTGAAGCCTGCTTCGATATTGCTGACCTTGCGAAAATCATAGACCAACGCCGCCGGCGCCTTGGTCCGCGCCAAGTGGTCGGTCTCGAACAGCAAGACCTCGGCCGGAGATACCGGCTGAGCCAGGGCGGCGCCGGCGCTCAAGACCGCTGCCATGACAGGCGCCATTAAAAAGATGCGCGCAAGCGAGGCATGCCGCGGCCCCGCGCCCCTGCCGCGCTGTTGCTGGATGCGGATCATGGTGTCCTCAAGGTGGGGAAGACTGGGGCGGCGGCAGTGCCGACAGCGGCACGCCGTATTGTTCGAGGATCGCGTCGATCTTCGCGTGGTTGGTATCGATCAGCCGGTCGATCGTCTGGCGGAACGCCTTGTCGGCATGGCGCACGCCCATGGCGATCTCGAAATCGAACTTCATGCCCGGACGCGACTGTAGCGGGATGGCGACAATCGGTGCGCTCTGGGTTTTTTTGGCGAAGTAGCCGGCAATCGGTCCCCAGGCAAAGGCAACGTCGATCTTGCCGCTGGCGAGGTCTTTTTCGACGATTTCGCCCGGATACTGCTCGGCGTCGCCAGTCTGGCTCTGGTACCAGTTCACCTGTTCCATCAGGCCGTTTTGCAGCAGCCATTCGGTGACGGGAGAACCGGCAAACACGCCAAAGCGCAGTTTCTTGCGTTGTCCGGGATCGAGCGCCAGCAAGTCGTCCAGGCTGCGCACGCGGTCCAGGCCATGCCCTTTGACGTAGGCCATGGCGTAGCTGGAGCGATAGTAGGAATGCGTATTGGCAGCCAGTTCGAAACCCTTGGCCACGCCGGTAACGAGATCGCACTTGAAGCGTTCGGCGTGTTCTTCCTTGGCGCGCAGGGTATTCCGAATGAAACCCATGCGCTGCGGATACCAGACGTGTTCCAGCTTCCAGCCCAGTTGCTGCGCAAACAGCGCGGCGATCTTGTTCTCGAAGCCATCCCCGGCCCGGTTCGACAGCGGCAGGTTGTTCGGGTCCTGGCAGACCCGCAAGACCTTGTCCGCGCCTGGCCCCTCGGCTGCGTCGGCAGTACCGGATTGCGCCAGCGCCGGTCCGGCCAGGCAAGCGAGCAGGCCAGCCAGCACTAGCAGGAGACGCGGTCGCCTCATTTGCCGATCTCCTGCAGCCGGCCCGGCTCGATCGCGCCGTCGGAACGCCCTTTCAGGTAAGCGTACAGGCTGTCGATGTTCTCGGTCACCATCTTGCTGCCGTCGAAGTTCGGCATGCCTTTCTCGATGCGGCCTTTCAGCACCACGACCTTGAACTGCTCCTTGTTCAACACCTTCAGGCTGTCGACCAGCGAAGGGCCGACCATGCCTTCCTGGGCGGCGCCGTGGCAGCGTTCGCAGGCCATGGCGCGCCAGGTTTTCCAGCCGCTCAGGGTCTGCGAATCGACCTTGTTGCCCTCGGCAACCTTATACGGCGGCGTGTCGGCGGCCAGCGCCGCATTCGGCATCAGGACGGCGCTGATGCCCAAGGTAAAACCCAGGGCGGCGACCCACGCCCCTTTTTTCGATAATGTCATGTCGTTTCCTGGCAATGCATGGGCGCGGCAGCCGGCATCCCTGGCCGGCCACCGGCGCCCGGTTCATTGAAGCGCACGGCGGCGTGGAGCCGCCGTGCAGCACAGCATGGCGCCGTGAGGCGCGGCCAACAGGTGTCGGGCGAGGCCGGACCAATCAGCGGTCCGGCAGCGCGAACACCGTCAGCACGCCGCCCAGCTCGGTGTACTTGGCCAGGTCCTTGTACCCGCCCACCGCGCCCAGGCCTTCGGTGCCCTTGGTGAGGCCGGCTGCAAGACCGATCCCGGCCCAGCCGCCGATGCCCGACAGCACCCCGATGTATTGCTTGCCCTTGTATTCCCAGGTGTGGACGTTGCCGATGATGCCGGACGGGGTCTTGAACTTCCACAACTCCTTGCCGTTGTGGTCGACCGCCTTGATGTGGCCTTCCAGGGTGCCGTAGAACACCACGTCGCCGGCAGTGGACAGGGCGCCGCTCCACACCGAGAATTTCTCGGGCTTGGACCAGACGATCTTGCCGGTGCTGGCATCCCAGGCGATGAAATTACCCAGGCCGCCATGGCTGTTGGGCGCGGCATACATCGAGAGGGTCGAGCCGACATAGGGCTGGCCGGCCGTGTACTCGATCTGGAAGGGCTCGTAGTCCATGCACACGTGGTTGGTGGGTACATAGAACAGGCCGGTCTTGCGCGAATACGTGGCAGGCTGCTGGTCCTTGGTGCCGAGCGCCGATGGGCAGATGCCCTTCGAGTTGAAATCCGGGCCGTTCTTGTCGGTGCTGTACTTGGCTACCACTTGCGGACGGCCGCTCTTCATGTCGACGTGGGTTGCCCAGTTGACCTTGGGATCGAACTTTTCGGCTACCAGCAGTTCGCCGCTCACGCGGTCGAGCGTATAGGCAAAGCCATTCCGGTCGAAGTGCACCAGGGCCTTGCGCGCCTGGCCCTTGACCTTCATGTCGGCCAGGATCATTTCGTTCACGCCGTCGTAGTCCCACTCGTCGTGCGGGGTCATCTGGTAGACCCATTTGGCCTGTCCGGTGTCGAGGTCGCGCGCGAAGATGGTCATCGACCATTTGTTGTCGCCGGGGCGCTGGCGTGGATTCCAGGTGCTCGGGTTGCCGGTGCCGTAGTACACCAGGTTCAGGGCCGGGTCGTAGCTGTACCAGCCCCAGGTGGTGCCGCCGCCCAGTTTCCACTGGTCGCCCTGCCAGCTTTTCAGCGACGAATCGGGACCGATCGGCGCC
>Ga0308160_10005024_pt1 | contig 13904 bp, 12 predicted proteins | sample PhyFR1_FD_201036 | JGI IMG/M metagenome (GOLD analysis project Ga0308160, IMG submission 201036) | Phyllosphere microbial communities from UC Gill Tract Community Farm, Albany, California, United States - DLSLF.R1 | ecosystem: Host-associated > Plants > Phyllosphere > Unclassified | place: USA...
CCATTTCCCCTAAGCTTGCGTCACATCCGAGACACCCATGTTTCTATACCATCTTCTATTCTTGGCATTCGTCCTGCCGTACCGTAGAGTACTGCAGTGCCGAGCCTTATCGGCTTGGTGCTACAATCCAGTCTCGCATAATGTCGCAGTATCTTATCAATACTTTGATACCTCAATCTCATCTCGGACCACATTATCCGTACCCCTCCCCCCTCTTTGCTTTTATTTCTTCGAACTGCCGGTCAATTCAAATACATACTAATATCCTAGACTCTCCACCTCAGCATGTCACTCACTATCCCCCGCCCTACCGAGCGAGCATCCGTCATGCTCCCCACCGTCACTTGTTCTTCATGTTCAGCCCCCATCCCTCTCAGCTCACTAGGCGACCATGTCTGCCTCCCTCCAAATCGCGCGACTGGTTCGCGAGCTGTCCCCCGACCTTCTCAGCTATCGATACCTTCTACAAGACCTACCGCTAGATCACCACTAGCTGAATCTTCACCTTTAGGTCGTTCGGAACCAAGCTCGAGCTCGAGCGCTAGTAGTAGTTCTCGACCTTTTGCTGGTCCATCAAGTGTTTCTTCCGGTAGTGGATCTGGGTCCGCTAGGAGACAAGCACCTCCCGCCCTCGACATCCCACCTCGTGACTTCGCCGCAAGGGCTCCAAGCCCATTATCGGGAGGAGGTCAATACCTCACTGAACCTCCTACCGCATCTTCTTCATCGCGCACGCCCTCACCCACCAACCCGTTCTTCCCCCATCACACTGAAGGCGACGGAGTAGTCGTTCATGGATTGGGATTAGGAGTTGGGGGGAGTAGTAGAAGGGAAGGACCTTATCCTACGGATCGACCTTTACCTGCTGGTATCACCGGTCCTGGATTACAAGATGGAGCATCCGGAATGGCTGGAGTTGGGAGAAGGGCTTTCGCAGCTGCTGCTTGGGGAGTAAGGGCTGGCGTGGCAATGGCTCATGCAGGTGCTCAGAGGGTATCACCAGTGGAACAAACATTCCAGCAACAACAACAGAATCAATCTAGTTCGCCTGCGACATCACATGTTCCACTGGAACCTCCTTCGAGACCTACAGAACCCAGGGCGCGATCACCATTCGGTAACGGCCAAGGAAACGTCATGTTGCCAGTCCCTAAAGTGACTGGTGAAGACCATCGGCCGAGGGTACCACTCGCCAATCGACCTTCATATTCCCGTAATCCCAGTATGTCATCCACCTCGACCCACGTTCCATCACACGAGCGATCCTCATCGGCAATGTCTCAACGATCAGTCACTGCTCCTTTACCCAGTACCCACCGACGAGCGGAATCAAGTTCATCTTCCGGAAGTAGGGATGATTCAATCTCTCAACTTCTTCGAGCTCGAGCCGATCCTACACAACAACAGGAAAAGAAACCTGCGTTCTTTGAGAAATATAAGCAATTAGTTGGTGTCGCCGATGGACGAGGATCGCCAATTATATCTCTTGCAAACCCCGACAAGATCACGAGTAGTCCCGAACACGCTACTCTTCGGATCGAGGATGAAGATGATGACGATGATGGAGAATCGGCATTACCTTGGATGAAAGCTACTCCTAACCCTTCACCTTCCATCCCACAAGTACCAACCTCAAGACCGACACTTGCACCTCGATCCGTTTCACAAGTCCACTCGAGACAACATACATTGGACAGTTCTTCTGGACACTCCTCCTCCTCTTCCCGGTCTGGTGGGAACGGTGGTTCAGGACCTGAGTCAGAAGAAGTGGTAACCCCCTCTCAGAGCTGGGAGGGAAGTCTGGTCGATCGCGTAGGTGGGTTAGCTAGGAAAGTTGGGGATAGGGAACTTGAAAAGATTGGAGAGGAGGAAGAGGAAGAAGGGGATAGAGTCGTATTCAATACTGGTCTACACCCAAATTCACCATATCGACCGTCAACCTCACTTGCTCGTCGTGAACCCGAAACCAAAGATACCCCCGCCTTCCCACCTCATGTCCGATCACATACTGCCCCTACACCCCGGCCATCTCTGGGTCAAAGGAGCGGTAGTAAACGTACGAAACAATGTCAAAACTGTTTAGAAATCGTCGGTGGAACCCGTCGATTTGTTGAACGAGATGGTATTGTCTTGTGTGAAAAGGACTGGAAGAAACTCTATTTACCAAGTTGTCGGAGATGTCAATTACCCATTGAGAAATCTGCTGTTTCGAGCTCGGATGGACAATTGAAGGGAAAATGGCATAAAGAGTGTTTTAGTTGCACGAAATGTAGTATGCCATTCGAGGGGGATAGTTTCTATGTTCTCCACGGTAAACCATGGTGTCAATATCATTATCATGAGGAAAAGTGAGTCCCCCTTCCCCCTTTCGTTTACGCAATACTAATGGAACAGTGGTACATTATGCGCATCAGCATCATGTAAACAACCAATTGAAGGTCCATGCCTCTTAACTCAAGATAGGCGCTATCACCCCGGTCACTTGAATTGCGATAAAATAGGATGTCATTCGAAAATGGACGAATACTATGAAATTGGGAAAAAGAGGTATTGCGAGAAGCACGTTGCTTCAGTCCTGGCTGGACCAGGATTGGGTGCAGGGTCTAGGAGGGCGGAGAAGAGAATCACGAGGTTGGTAGAATTACCTGTTGGTGGTTTTGGGTTGTAGGTCCAAGCGATAGCTAGTCCTGAGAGGGAGTTGGAAGGACAATAATGTTAAATGGACAATTTATAGTGCTTCATATTAATTATCTGTCGGTATATAGTATGTCACTGTTATGTACTCTAGTATATCTTGGCAGTCCATCGTCTGCTGCCCGTTCATCCAACATGCGTCTCGCGACGCGTTGATTCCAGTAAACTCATGTCGTGCCTTGAAAGATGATCGGATCAATCTTGATTCTGTCAGTGGACAACTACTCTACTCGTACTCGTGACAACCACCATCGGAAGTAGGCAAGATGCCTAAACCATTGACCCCAACTTCATCACAGGAGATCATATCCATCTCTCCCCCGACCTCTCTCAAGCCAAGTTGCAATGATCGAGGCAAACCGATTCGCACAAGAGCTATACCTTTCGGAAAGCAAAAGCCCGCTACTCCATCGCAGTCAAAGACGATATCTCATATGTCAAATTACGCTTCCTCCTCAACTTTCAATCCCTCTTCAAATACATCAACGACTCTCCCCACTCCGAAAACATTCAAACCGAGTATAGAATTAAGAGGAAAGATCGTTGAGCATGTGAAGGCTGATAAGTATTTACAACAAATTGGACATGTACCTACTCCTGGTGATCCTTCCAAATCACGGGGCACTGGTGAGGCTGGGAGGGGGGATAAGAAGGAGAAGAGGAAAGAGAGGGAGGAAGAGGTTGAGAGGGAGCGTAAGAGATTACTAGCAGGAGATGGGGATGGGAATAGGGAGAGGACAACTCAGAGAATGGTATGTTCACTCCTTGACCTTTTCACGCTGTCGACTCTCCACCTTTTTGCCGATCAGAAATGGGCCAAAAAGAGCGTAGCTGATTCTTAGATGTCAACCCTAGGAAAAGGTTCTAATCCAATAACAAACTCAGATCTCTATACACGGTAAGTCCCCTCTCCCACCATCCCATCATCACGCGAGTGTGAACTGGGCTGATGGGATAGGACAGACCACTTCGTCTCGAGTGCTACAGGGCATCAACAATCCAATTCAGGAGGTGGGAGTGCAGGTCAGGGAACTTATTGGGAGGTCAGGAAAGCAAAGATGGCAGAACAAGCTAGAGAGGGTGTGAGTGCTCCTTCTTCCTTCCTCTCCATCCTCGTCCACCATAAGCGCTTTCTCCCAGCGTGCCCGATCGGCTATGAAGTCTGGCAGACATATGCGACAAACAGCTGACTGGCAGAAAACAGCGATTCTTTCTGGATGTATCTTCTACCTCAACGGATCTACCGGGCCTAAAGTCTCGAATCTACAATTACAGAATATAATAACGAGTAATGGGGGTACATTCATGTAAGTCCCACCCCTAATCCACTGCCCCAATCCGCTACGTGGATCCCGTGGTGTGGAAGATACAACAGACAAGAGACTGATAAACAGACCGATGCAGAGTGGATCATGTACCCATATCATCGCCAACGGTGGGTTATCGGGTACAAAGACACAAAAATGGATAGATGGACAAGGATCTAGGGGATTGGCAAAGCGGATGAAGGTCGTTACCACCGATTGTAAGTCCTCTTCCTCCACGATGCCCTCTCATGAAATCTGCGAAGAGGAGAAAGCTGACGAGAAGGGATATTGGATAGTGTAGCCAATGGGAAACGGGTCTCGGAAGCTGCCTATGGAGTGATAAAAGATCCTGTAAGACCCCTCCCTAGTCTTCAAATAAAGGCTGACGGAGTAGACACAAAACAGTTTGCTTGGTGTTTTCGGGGTGAAGCCGAAAATCGAAACCAAAGAGACTGCCGCCGTTGATGAGCAAGAGGATGATGCCGATATCCAGGTGATATCTTAGTTGTCCCTTCAATCACATTCCCACCCCTGCCTCACTAGACTTGCCAGCCTTGCTTGTTGTATCTCCATCGTTGTCTTGCTGTTGTAATGTCATACATATATTCGTAACATGCCATACTGGAACTCCATCTACTTCCCATCAAAGGTGTCTCCCAAGACAGTCCCAAGACTAATCCTCATCCTCATCACTCTCCACAACCCTCTTCTGCCTTTTCTTTTCTTTCCTCCTTACAACATCCGCAGCTTCACGCTCAGCATCATCCTCATCCTCCCCTGCTTCATCATCGTCCAAATATCCTACATCCCTTCCTTCTTTCCTTCCGCCATCTGAATCACTCTCGCCAGCTCGGTCTGCGTCTTTCTCCATCGCTCGGCCTCCGGCGTTGAATGCTGCTCCGCCTCCTACGCCGTGGGCTATTCCGTTTGGTGGTCTGATAGGTCTGGGGTCAGAGTTTCCTCGGCAGAGGATCTGGATGAAAGAAGTGAGGGAGATAGGAGAGATGGACGAGATCAAGAGGTGTGTTTAGTGCGAGGGGACTCACTTTGTTTGTGTAGATTGTTTCAGTCTGATTTCCTCACATGCATCTTTCCAGCTATCAATTAGCTCTTTTAATTCTCCGCAATTATATTAGCTTACTCGCAATATACGTCTATTGCTGATGATAAATCTACAATCAGTCACCATCACGTCCAGATTCAAAATATGGCCTACTATTGATAGGACTCGAAAACCTCTGTCCACATTCTTTACAATTCAAATGCCCATACATCTCTTGTTTATCCCTTCTCATCAGCTTCCCACTCGAATATGGAGGACGTACATCTTCACAGAAACTGAACGGTCTCGATGACAGAATACACATTTGAATGATGTAGCTCTCTCATCAGCGTCACTAATCAATAGGGAGAAGAAGAATTACCTAGAGGATCTGCCCTCTTCTTTGCCATTGGCTTTGACGATGATTTACGTTTACCCATATTGGAAGTTGCTTATTGCACAAGTAGATGCGAGACACTCCTTGGTAAGGAGACTAGAAGAGTGATTGCAGTATTACGTAAGACATCGCAGGAACGGTCTATCTGAGCGAAAGGATGTTTGAAAAGCATGCATTAGATGTATAGTAAATCACCTGCACCTATGTACCGAATCATCGACTCCGCAAGAGCGACCATGGACCTCGTTAGATCCTTTTGTTGACGAAATGAAACGAATGCAGCTCTTAGTGGAAACGGGAGGGGCGTTGTGTGTGTATATGTTGAACTTAAAGGAAGCGATACGGGTGTGTCAAAGCTAGGTCGATGCTCATCTTATATTCTTTAGCCTTTCTCGTATTTTCACATTCACACTCTCACTTTCACTTTAACCATGTCATATCTGTCAATTCATACCAGGCTTTAGTAATCTATCACTCCATCCGACCCGACTGATTCAGATCACTCTCTACTTCAATCAACAATCTAGACCTACCTATCGGATGGATTCCATTTCACACTAGTCCCCTCTGTATTTTCATATATATTACTATACCATACCCCTTTACATACACCTATACCTTTTACGACGCGCAGCATGCCTTCCACCTTAGATACCTACACTCGACCACCACACATTCACGTAGATGGCCACGACCTAATTCAACACTCATACAAGACAGTACCCGATTACAGAGGCGAATCATCTTCATCACGCTCCACATCCGCTATTATTTCTACTCCACTCGGTTCTTCTGAGAATCTGAATGAAATGGTCCGAGTCGCGTCGGATCTGGATACTGTATCGGGGGAGAAGGTGGGTAGTACTCGTAGTGTAAGGCGGACTGGAATTGGGGAACATGAAAGGACCCTGTCGTGGGCTCAATCACAACATGATCAAGTGGGGGATGAGGATAGGTTACTGAAACCTCCAAGTCAGGAACCTACTCGTCGATCAAGTATCTGTACGTCTTCTCCCCTTCGTGGTCATCACCTGACATATAGCACTGGAACAACCAGCCGAGCTAGACACCACTTCTAGACGTACTTCTCGCTCATCAATCGATCTTAATACCTACAAACTCGCACGTAAAGTCCGCCGGACTTCTAGCGCATTATCTGCAAGTATCAATTCTACATCCTCTGACTCGGAATCCGATCCTACAACCCTCTCACCCGCGGAGTTGGGTGCACGGATAATAGCAAGAGAGAGGGATCAACGTGAAAAGAGATTCAAGATCATGGAACGAAAGGCTTCGTTAATAAGGGAATCTATCGAAGAACCTCCTATCGAGGTGGAGTCGGAGGTGGTCAGATCTGTGGTGACGCCAAAGCCAAAGGAAGCAATTGTATCGATATCGGAACTTGTTAATCGACACAAGGAAGCTATGGCGAAACCTACCACTGCAGTGAAAAATCGAGCGAGAAAAGAACTTGGGATGCCGACTGCTAAAACCCCTGCATCCATCACATCCACTAGGTCAAGCAAGAAATCATCCGATACACCACTCGCTCGACTACGTGGGGGAACGCCAACGATCCCAGCTAGGACGAGTAGTACGCCGGATGCTGTTGTTGGTGTAGTACCGCCGAGGACCTCGAGCAAGACCGATATCGCTTCCTTGGCCCTCGCTCGTTCTTATTCCGATAATCAATCCATCGCCACCGGGACAACAGGCACAGGGAGTGTTATCCGAGACGCTCTCCTCGCGCAACAAGCACTGGAACAGCTCGAACTGGCGGACAGACCGATCTCGAGATGTAGTCGTAAAGTCAGTTTTCAAGATGGTCGATCTCCATCTCGCTTGCGGAAAGAAAGACCGTCCATGGCGCCAAGTCGGGAACACCTGGCCGCTGCTTCCGTAAAAGAGGACGAGGAACAAGAAGCACTAGCAGTAGCCCTGTATCTCAGATCACCCAACCTGAATCGGTATTTCAGTTTCCCACGTCAATCCCCCGATCCGCCCCTTCGAGTCTCAGTCGCCGAAGTCGGTTCTCTAACAGGCGCACCTGTCCTCCTCTTCCTCGGTTTAGGATGTGTACGATATCTCACCGCCTTATTCGATGATCTTGCAAAAGCACTTGATTTGAGGTTGATCTGTATTGATCGGTGGGGATATGGGAAGACGGATATGGTTGATGAGTCCAAAAGGGGATTAAGGGAATGGGGGGCTATTGTGGAGAGGGTTGTGGATGAGATGAAGATCAGGCAGTTCTCGGTCTTGGCACATAGTGCAGGGTGTCCTTATGCTTTTGCAGCTGCAAATCGTATGAAGGAGAGGGTGGTGGGCAAGATACACTTGCTTGCTCCGTGGGTCGGGACCGATGTGGATAATAGTACGTCTACTCGTCTGCCTTCATTGTTCCTAGGATCAGGACTGACAGCAGGCTACAAATGGCTCAAATGGGTCCCGAATGGAATCATCAAGTCCGCAACAGCGGCCGAATGGAAACTCCAGTCCTACTTCCTTGGTAAACCCCCACCGTTAACATACAGTCCAATAGGCTATACCGCCCAAGCAACCTCTTCATCAGCCTACCTCCCCCTCGGATCCGCCCGAAACGCATCGATGCTATCGGTAGCTGGTTCTCGTAAACCAAGTCTACTCCATCGAGCCTCTAGCATAGTGCTACGGACAAAGAACAATAATCTCAATACAATCGTCGAACCGGAATATGTGAATCTGGCGGAATTGACTGAAGTTCAATCGGGGATATTACCCATGCGACCACTTGTTTCTGCAAAAGCGAGAAATTGGAAAGGGATAGGCAATGATGTTCCGAAAGTCGATAAGAAGGATCTGACGAGGTTGAAACCTCCCGGAAGGGATATTCATGATCCGTGGAAATCGAAATCACCTTCTAGGAATAGTTCAACTTCGTCCCTTCATCGAATACCTTCTACCTCGAATACACCTCGACCACTTGACTTCGGATTAAGCGAGGGGTTTGATACATTTCCTTCGGACATGATTCCCAAACCTCTCGGCTCGACACATAGTCCTTTACCGACGCCGAAGAAAAAGGGATTCACCGCTTATTCCTATTCATACTCTTACTCCTATTCCCGCTCACCAACCGCTTCAAGCAGTAGGATCCCCACACGACCCGATTCGCCTAGTCGTCCGTCCGGCCCTTCATTTGGGGTAGCACTCCAACAAGCTTCCCATGCTGAATGTGAGCCTGGGACTACCTCTGATTTATTATCAATAGTTCTTGGTCGGCAACACGCCAACAGGCCATGGCAATATGCGTTAAATTACGCGGATTTCAGTTTACCAGTCAAAATTTACTGGGGCCAGGACGATGATAAGATTAGTGAGAAAAGTGTGAGGTGGATGGAAAAGACTATGATGGCTGGTGTCGAGTTGCTGGTGTTAGAGGGGGAAGGGCATAATTTAATGACTTCAAGTGGGGTCATGTTGAGTGTATTCCAGAGTTTGAGAGAGGAAGTGACGGCTGCTTCGTTAGGTCCTCAGCCTGATTTGAGATTGTATTAGTCTTGTATATTTACCTATCGTATAATTGTTTGCTTTGCTCCATGTATAAACCCACTTGTCAGGCGCTGTTGCTCGTTTATTGCTCGTGCCTCTTGAACATCGGTTAGTAGATTGATGATCTTCCGGAGTTAGACAGGAACGATTCGGCCGAGTCATAATCCTTAATCCGTTGATCCGCCTTATCACAGGTTTTCCAATTGTTGATCATATAAGTACTCACTTACTTTCCAATGCGGATATCCGTCAACTGTACATATACCTACCATCGGCATGGGCAATAGATAATAGACAATACATCATCATATAATATACATACAATTCAGCAGCATCAATAATTGTCAATAATGACAAAATCACCACCCACATCACCCCTCCACCGCCCCGTATCCCCCTTCCCACCACTCGCACCGATCCTATCCCACTTTTCGACGAATCGGAACCTTCGCGATGATGGATATGACAATTACCCACCACCACTCCCTCACGATCAGGCGGAATTGGAGAGGAGAATAACGGGCGATCCGGGAATAGTGGGACAGATGGATAATGAGGAGATTGGACCGCCGCCTGAGGGGGGTAGGGAAGCTTGGTGTTGTGTTGCGGCTGCTTTCTTTTTGCTATTTACGATCTTTGGCTTCTGTGAGTCTCTCATCCTTCATTCGAATGAGAGCGGGCTGATGATAGTCACTTCATTTGGAACTTTACAGGAATATTACCTAAATCATCAATTGAGGGATCACACTAAATCGGATGTAGCGTATGTCTCCCTCTCCAATTGTGATGCATGCAAGCTGATAGTCAGGTGGATATCATCAGTCTCATCATTCGCTGTATTCGCAGGATCTTTATCCGCTGGACGATATTTCGATTCCCACGGATCATTCACTCTTACCATGACTGGAACGATCTTATCCGTCTCTTCACTGGTGGCTATTGCATTCTGTAAAGAATACTATCAATTCATGCTCGCTCATTTACTATTCGGGATGTCGGGGTCGTTTATCTATTCACCAGCGACAGCTGTGAGTGGGCATTGGTTCCTCCGGAAGAGGAGTACGGCGGTTGGTATCGTCGTATGCGGGAGTGGACTTGGGGGAGTTATTTATCCGATCGCATTGAGGAGGTTGTTTGATCAAGTTGGTACGTCTTTCCTCGCTGTATCGTCAGAAGGATGCTCATGGCAGGATTCCGAAATACGTTATTGATCATTGCTGGGATGAACGCTGTTCTCATGGTCCCCTCTTGTTTCTTTATGAAAGCTCGTCTTCCACCCAGGACGCCACCTCCTTGGAAGAGCTTGAAGAGACCATGGCAGGATCCACGATATGTCTGCCTGGTTATTGGATCATGCTTGAATATGATGATGTACGTCTTGTCCTCCTATATCACTGACAATTAGTCTACTATCACCATACTTCAACGTCCCCCTCTACACCACATCCAACAACACCTCACCTACGATCACTTACTACTCTGTAGCTTTCGTACAAGCTGGCTCATTCATCGGTAGGGGCGCCTCTGGATTCATGGCGGATGCTTTCGGAGTATGGAACGTATTCATCGCTTCCGGCCTTTCCCTCACCATCACCCTACTCGCTTTCTGGACGGGTGTACCACTACCAGACGCAGTGGTTGTAATTGGGATCTTCACATACGGGATAGCGAGTGGAGCTTGGTTAGCACTCGTAGCAGCCAGTTGCGCCAGTATATCCCCAACTCGGGAATTCGGAATGAGGTTGGGGATGTTATGGTCTTGTACAGCTCTATTACAGACGTTCGGGCCAGTCATCTGTGGAGGTAAGCCCTTCTGTCTTTCGTGATGGAAGAAGCTGATAGGTAGCTCTTGTAACAGAGGGAAACAATCGATTTACGTACGCTGCGATCTTTTGTGCGATAGCGGCGCTGTTTGGGACTGTTATTACCATTGCGCCGAGGTTGTTGGAGATTATCAAGGCTCGGCGGGCACAGGAGGAGGACGGGGAGAAGAATGAGAGTGGAAAGACTACTCCTGCGTGAGGGTCTGCCCTTTCCATATTCAGTTGTACACTAGCCGTGAGGCATTAGCATTATGAGCATCAGCATCATCCCATGGATCAGCATGGTCACTCTAAGTCTACGTTGGAGGAGACATGGATTTTCGTTCGGTCCAACTTCAGATTCGGTTAGTATAGTTGGTGGTCCCACATGTTGGAATGCGAGGACTCCTGAGCAATCTCCCCCCACGCCGGGCTGGACCTCTTCGAGGATTCGATTGACGATCCTCTTGAGAATTTCGACACGATCCTCCAATCCCAATTGTTCCAGATTCAATTGTGAGGTCTTCCTGCGAATCCACATTCCTGTCGTAATGCTGCATGTCCGGCCAATGATGTACATCCTATCCCCCGCCCGTTCCATCCCTCTATATAGTCGCCCTCTTTGCCTGGTACTCCTGGTTCTCCTTTTCTCGAATTTCCGTTAACCTCTTCTTCTTGTCTGCTAGTAGGTATTCCCTGTTCATCAGTCTCTATTTCTATCTTTGTGTGTGTTGAAGCGGGGTACGTACTGCCTCTTTTCCATCTCGAATACTCCGTAACCTAATAATCCGAATGCCGCTGTTGCTGCTACGTGTCCTAGTGGTGCTGTCTGTTAATACTGGATTCACCATAATGGACAGAGGTAGAAGACGTACCATCAAACATATTCCTCTTCTGTAATCCCAATTGGAAACATCTTGCTCCGAAACCGAATGCTCCGAAACCGATAACACTACTGATTAATGACATTGTAGTTGGTGGTTGGTGGTGGTTGATGATACTCGCAGTGAACAGTAGAGCAGGAGTTGATTCAGTGAAGTGAGTGATAGGCGCGGTCAGATGAGTTTCTTAAACCTTTATCCTTATTGGCTAGAATGAAATAGGCGTGAGACTGAGACATGAAATACTTCCGTGCCGTTACACTCCGACATCCCATCCACAATCGACGAGTAAAGAAGTGATTAACCATAAACAACTAATATACAATGAGACCATCAGCACCAGTACAGGGCGGTATGTCAGGGGGTAAGCTTTTCGACACAAAGGTGTCGGGTCCAAGCTGACAAAATAGGAAAGACCTTCGTATGTCAAAGGACAACGGGAGGGATCGTACTAATATTCTAGATGGGTTGGTGGGGAGAGATGGGCGGTCCTAAGCAGAAGGGTGTTGTTCAGTACAGTACGTGCCTTTCTACTTCTCGTCATGGAGGAAGGAGGGAAGGGGGGTAGGAAGGGAGGAGAGCAGCAATAGGGAATAGAAGAGAAGAAGCAAAAGACGAACACGAACTGACAAATAGCCCTATCGCCATACCGTCAAAAAGCACTTTCCGGCATGTTGCACGGATACGTCTTTGCTGGATTCAGTCGATTCATGCACCACGTCCCATACTTTATCATCCCTGTTTCAATCGGTAAGTCGACGTCCACTTTTGAAGGATCGATACTTGGAAAGAGATAGAAGGGGGACTTGGGATGAGCGCACCGATAGAGTGAAACAAGGGCAAGGGGTGGATCGGAAAGAGATGAGGACTGCCTTCTGCACTCCGGAATACACGAAGGCTGAACTCGGGGATCTTGGCTGGGATCTGAAAACAGAAGCGAGAAACAGAGCTAATAAACAGGTTACGCAACCTACACCTGGGGTGCCCAGAAGTAAGCTTTCACGCCTGCTTCTCCTGAGGGTATAGCTGACAGCAGGTACGCATACTACAACTCGAAAGAGGGACATCACGCTATGGCTGCCGAGCATGGTCATTAGGTTGTAGGGATGTAGTGAGGAGGGTAGAGGCATGTATCCATTTACCATCTTGCGCGTCTCATTACGAAACCATTGCTCGACGGAACTGACCATTGAATCACGAGAAGACCGTATGGGGATTGGCTGAACTAGAAACGTCTGTCTTGTTACCATTGGCAATCGGGATCCGCCGTCTCCCTCGAGCCACTTAGACGATAGCACGGACATCAATGGCCACACCGGAAGTGGGCCGCAAATCGTGAACAGGTCAATACGCTATCGACTCCCACTACAAAGCATATGCTGCATGAAGACCGACGATATACATAATGGCACAATTTCTCGAGATAAACAAGTGCGGATCAAAACAGATGAAGAGGAAATACAAAAACTAGAAGAAGGTGCACTGTTCACAGCCCCGCGATAAGAAGAGAAATCAGGGGAGCCGCTCGGACCGTCCATGGATATGTGGCGGTGCCATTATGTCGAGCTCGATCTCCGGGTGCGGTTGCGAAACAGGCTCAGTTCGGGGGGCTGACTTCGAGCGATTGGTATGACAAATTGCACTCAGAGACTCCTTGGCCGATCGTATTCTGGACCGGGTCGAGGCCCGAGGATCGGGCTCGGTCGGCTCTTGAGCTTCACCACGCTGGCGTTGGGTCAAGGCAGCCTTCTTTCGGTCTCGACTATCGTCGAATTTCGAGTGGACGAGGAGCCCAGCCACACCGACCGCGGCCACACCTCCCAACGCAAGAAGTGCGGCTCCCACCGGGCTTAGGCCAGAACCATTGATCCCGCCGTCTCGTGGTAGCAAAGACGGTCTATGAGTTAAATATGGGTTTTCAATCCAGATAAAACACTCACCCGCCTTGCCCATACGATCCGGTGATGTAACCTGCAGTTCGGTAATCCGGAAGCGTGTTGAACCCAGACGGCAAAGCCGCATCGGATGGTGATTCAGTGTCTCTGTAGAGCGAGTGCAACCGGTGCAAGTCGGCCGCAATCGTCTCAACAGTGACCTCGCGTCGCGACTCCTGAGGGTCGGATTCGGAAATCGCAGGGACAAGGGAATCGGACGACTTGTCAGTTGGTAATGGTGCCATGGAAAAATGTGTGATCGGTATGAAAATATCGATTGTGGAGTATGAAGAGTGGAGATGATGAGAGTGGGAAA
>Ga0308160_10005025_pt1 | contig 13903 bp, 11 predicted proteins | sample PhyFR1_FD_201036 | JGI IMG/M metagenome (GOLD analysis project Ga0308160, IMG submission 201036) | Phyllosphere microbial communities from UC Gill Tract Community Farm, Albany, California, United States - DLSLF.R1 | ecosystem: Host-associated > Plants > Phyllosphere > Unclassified | place: USA...
GTGGTGAACGGGTAGTCCGCGATCTTGGGCTTCGCCGCGGACATCGCCGCGATGAGGCTGGACTTGCCGGCGGAGGGGTACCCGACGAGCGCGACGTCGGCGACGGTCTTCAGCTCGAGGAGGACGTCGCCTTCCCAGCCGGGCGTGCCGAGCAGCGCGAACCCGGGGGCCTTGCGCTTGGTCGAGGAGAGTGCCGCGTTCCCGAGGCCGCCCTGGCCGCCGGGGGCGACGACGAACTCCATGCCGGGCTCGACGAAGTCGACGAGTTCGACGCCGTCGACGTCCTTGACGACCGTCCCGACCGGGACCGGCAGGATGAGCGTCTCGCCCTGGAACCCGTTGCGGTGGTCGCCCATGCCGAAGCCGCCGGTGTCGGAGCTCCGGTGCGGTGACCGGTGGTACCCGAGCAGCGTCGTGATCTGAGGATCGGACACGAGCACGATGTCACCACCGTGTCCGCCGTTGCCGCCGTCGGGGCCGGCCAGCGGCTTGAACTTCTCGCGCTTCACGGAGACGCAGCCGTTGCCGCCGCCGCCCGCTCGCAGGTGCAGTGTGACCCGGTCGACGAATGTGACCATGGACGCTCAGCCCCTCTCTGGATCATGGAACTCGGTTGTACGACAGCAGGGGGCGGGCCGAAGCCCGCCCCCTGCTGGAAAGACGTTGTTGCTACTCTGCAGCAGCGACGATGTTGACGACCTTGCGGCCGCCCTTGTTGCCGAACTGCACGGAGCCGGCCTCGAGGGCGAACAGCGTGTCGTCGCCGCCACGACCGACGTTGGCGCCGGGGTGGAAGTGCGTGCCGCGCTGACGGACGAGGATCTCGCCCGCGAGGACGACCTGGCCGCCGAAGCGCTTCACACCGAGACGCTGTGCGTTGGAGTCACGACCGTTGCGAGTGGAACTCGCACCCTTCTTGTGTGCCATCTCTTCTTCTCCTCGATGCCTTACTTGATGCCGGTGATCTTGACGCGCGTGAGCTCCTGACGGTGCCCCTGACGCTTCTTGTAACCGGTCTTGTTCTTGAACTTCTGGATGATGATCTTCGGACCGCGGAGGTTCTCGAGCACCTCGGCCGTCACCGTGATCTTCGCGAGCGACTTCGCGTCGGAGATGATCTTCTCACCGTCGACGTGGAGCACCGCGGGAAGCTCGATGTTGCCATCCTTGTCGGCCTTGACCCGGTCCATCGTGACGATGGTTCCGATCTCGACCTTCTCCTGCCGTCCTCCGGCGCGCACAACTGCGTAAACCACTACGTACCCGTTCTTTGGGGAGCGAAACGCTCCGACTGACTGTTGCTGGAAGTTACTGCTCGGAAAGGCTCGAACACGTGGGACACCTTGATGGCAGAAAACCGTTGGGCGTGGCATTGAAAACTCAATGCACACCAACGGTCGAGTTTACTTCATCGTGCAGTCCAGGTCAAACCAGTGGGCACAGAACCTCGTGACCGAGGCTGTTCCTCACGGCTCCCACACCGGACGCACTCGACCAGTGTACCCCGGGGGCTCCTGAACGCCGGCCGGGTGCCCGGCGCGTCCGACCACGGACGGGAATCGCGCGAGAGGCTCGATGGTTGGATGGAGGCATGACGGTGCTCATCGATCCCCCGCTGTGGCCGGCGCACGGCACGCTCTGGTCCCACGTGGTGAGCGACAGCTCCCTGGAGGAGTTGCACGCCTTCGCCGGACGCACCGGGCTCCCGCCGCGATCGTTCGACCTCGACCATTACGACGTCCCCGCCGAGCGCCATGCGTCGCTCGTGGCGGCCGGCGCCGTCGCGGTGACCGGCGGCGAACTCGTCCGTCGACTCATCGCCAGCGGCTTGCGCATCACCGCACGCGAACGGCGCGCCTCCCGAGGAGACGCGCCGTCCTGATGCGACCGGACTATTCGGCCTGACGCTGCGCGCCGTCCGAACCGACGGCCTGTCCGCCCGCGAGTGAAGCTGTCGACACCCGGCGGCTGCGGCCGCGACCCTGACCCGGCTGCTTCGGCTCGGGGAGCGCGTCGAGGACGGACTCGAGCAGGTGCTCGGGGTCCGCGACGGCCGCGCGACGCGGCTTGTCGGCGACGGGTGCGATCGGCAGGTCGAGCAAGGCCAGCGCCGGGGCCGCGGATTCGCTCGGCGCCTCGGTGGGGCGTTCCTCCGAAGCACCCCGGCGGGACCCGTCACCGCCGCGACGGCGCGGTTCGCGCTTCTCGCGCCGGCTCCGACGACCGTCGTGCGACCCGGACTGATCCTCCGGTGACGTCGTGGACTCGTCCGCGACCGGCTCCTCGGAACCCTGCGCCTCGGTGTGCTGCGACTGCGTGTGCTGCGCCTCGGCCACGACGGCGTCGGCCACGGCCTCGGCGGCGGCGAGCTCCTCGTGGTGCAGCGTGCGCGCCGCGATCAGGGCGAGCGCGTTCTTCGCGTCGTCGGTGATCCCGTGCGTCTGTCCGGCCGGCTTCTGCTGGGCGCTCTGGCCGTTCGAGGACGGCTGGCCGCCCTGGGACCCGCCCTTGCCGCGCCGACGCTGCTGCTCCGGCTGCGGCGTCTGGCGGTGCTTCACGACGGGGTCGTGGTGCACGACCACGCCGCGTCCGGCGCAGACCTCGCAGGGCTCGCTGAACGTCTCGAGCAGGCCGAGGCCGAGCTTCTTACGCGTCATCTGCACGAGACCGAGCGAGGTGACCTCGGCGACCTGGTGCTTCGTGCGGTCGCGGCTGAGGCACTCCACGAGGCGGCGCAGCACGAGGTCGCGGTTCGACTCGAGCACCATGTCGATGAAGTCGACGACGATGATCCCGCCGATGTCGCGCAGCCGCAGCTGACGCACGACCTCCTCAGCGGCCTCGAGGTTGTTCTTGGTGACCGTCTCCTCGAGGTTGCCGCCGGAACCGACGAACTTCCCCGTGTTGACGTCGACGACCGTCATGGCCTCGGTGCGGTCGATCACGAGGGATCCGCCGGACGGCAGCCAGACCTTGCGGTCGAGCGCCTTCTCGATCTGCTCGGCGATGCGGTAGTCGACGAAGGAGTCGCCCGTGCCGTCATACGGCTCGACGCGCTCGAGCAGGTCGGGGGCGACACCGCGCAGGTAGCTCTGGATGTCCTGCAGCGCGTCCGAGCCCTGGATGACGAGCTTGTGGAAGTCCTCGTTGAAGACGTCGCGGATGATCTTGATGAGCAGGTCGGGCTCACTGTGCAGCAGTGCCGGCGACTGGACCGTCTCGATCTGACGGGAGATCTCCGACCACTGCGACTTCAGCCGCGTGACGTCGAGCGTGAGCTGCTCCTCGGTCGCGCCCTCGGCGGCCGTGCGGACGATGACGCCGACGTTCTCCGGGAGGACCTCCTTGAGGATCTTCTTCAGGCGGGCGCGCTCCGTGTCGGGCAGCTTGCGCGAGATGCCGTTCATCGAGCCGTTCGGCACGTAGACGAGGTACCGACCGGGGAGCGAGACCTGACTCGTCAGGCGCGCACCCTTGTGTCCGACCGGGTCCTTCGTGACCTGGACGAGGACCTTGTCGCCGCCCTTGAGCGCGAGTTCGATCCGGCGGGGCTGGTTACCCGTCTCCACGGAGTCCCAGTCGACCTCGCCGGAGTACAGCACCGCGTTGCGTCCGCGACCGATGTCGACGAACGCCGCCTCCATGCTGGGCAGGACGTTCTGCACGCGGCCGAGGTAGACGTTGCCGATGAGCGACGCCTCCTGGCTCCTGGCGACGTAGTGCTCCACGAGCACGCCGTCCTCCAGCACGCCGATCTGCGTCTTGCCGTTCTTGGAGCGGACGACCATGACACGGTCGACCGATTCGCGGCGGGCGAGGAACTCGGCCTCGGTGACGACCGGACGACGACGACCGGCGTCGCGTCCGTCACGGCGACGCTGCTTCTTGGCCTCGAGCCTCGTCGAGCCGCGCACCTTCTGCGGTTCGGTGATGAGTTCCGGCTCGCGCGGCGTGCGGACCTTGACCACGTTGCGGGTGTCGGGGCGTGATTCGCCACCCCGCTCGCCCTGCTCCGGTCCGTCCTCGCCGGCACGACGACGCGTGCGACGCCTCGACGAGCTGAGCTCCGCCTCGAGCGGTTCGTCGTCGCGGTGGACGATCGGCGGCAGGTCGGGCGCCTGGAACAGCAGCATGGTGGTCGGTGGACGCACCGGTGCGGCAGGTGCCGACTGCTCGTCGGGCCCGGCCGCCTGGGCGTCCGTCTCGGTGCTGGTCGACTCGTCCGCCGTCTCGGGCGTCGTGAGGTGCTGGTCGGTCGGTTCGTGCTCGGTCCCCGGCGTGGCCGGATCCTCGGTGTGCTCTTTCACCATTCCTGGTGTACTCCCCTATGCCGGGTCGGTGGCCGCGCCACCCTCCGGTTCTTCGTCTCGTGCGTGCGGCCGCGGGTGCAGCCGTTCGCAAATCCTGTGTGATCGCTGGCTCTCGGAGCTCTCACGATCGTGCCGGCACGTGCCGGCGGGTCCTGGGCTCTCATTGCCCAACAAGCCTGTTGTGTCGTGCGGTCGAGCGCGGCTCGGGCACCACCCCACGATTATCGCACGAACAGGGCCGACGGTCCTGAGTACGGACCACCCGGGCATGTCCCGCCGCCGTTCAGGCGGGCGTGCGAGAATCAGGGCGTGTCAACTCCGGTCATCGACGCGCGCCCCAAGGGCCTCGCCATCTTCCTCATCGTCGCAGGTGTCATCGGGTGGATCGCGGCGTTCGCGCTCACCCTCGACAAGTTCCAGCTCCTGCAGGATCCGAACGCCCAGCTCGGCTGCAATCTGAGCATCCTCGTGCAGTGCGGGGTCAACCTGAACTCCTGGCAGGGTGCCATCCTCGGATTCCCGAACCCGATCATCGGTCTCGCCGCCTGGATCGCCCCGATCGCCGTCGGCGTCGCGGTCCTCGCCGGAGCGCAGTTCGCGCGGTGGTTCTGGATCGCCTTCAACATCGGGTTCCTCGGCGCCCTGGGATTCGTCATCTGGCTGATCTCGCAGAGCATCTTCGTCCTCGGCACGCTGTGCCCGTGGTGCATGGTCACCTGGTCGGTGACGATCCCCTCGTTCATCGCGGTGACCGCGTTCACCCTGCGGAACGGCATCATCCCGGCGTCCCCCGCCGTCCGCCGCGTCGCCGGGGTCGTGTCCTCCTGGATCGTGGTGGTGACGCTCGGGTGCTACCTCGTGGTGGCGGTCATCGCCCAGCTCCGCCTCGACGTCCTGTCCTACCTGTAGCCGGTGGCGGCCCGAACGGCCGCGGACGCGTACGACGAAGCCCGCCCCCGGAATCGGAGGCGGGCTTCGTCGTGCGGAGTCGGTGCGTCAGGCGAACCAGAGCGCGAGCTCACGGGAGGCGGACTCGGCGCTGTCCGAGCCGTGGACGAGGTTCTGCTGGACCTTGAGACCCCAGTCGCGGCCGAAGTCGCCGCGGATGGTTCCGGGCGCAGCGGTGGTCGGGTCGGTCGTGCCGGCGAGCGAGCGGAAGCCCTCGATGACGCGGTTGCCGGCGACGCGGATCGCGACGACGGGACCGCTCAGCATGAACTCGACGAGGGGCTCGTAGAACGGCTTGCCCTCGTGCTCGGCGTAGTGGGCGGCAAGGAGCTCGCGGTCCGGCTCGACCATGCGCAGGTCCACGAGCGAATAGCCCTTCGCCTCGATCCGACGGAGGATCTCGCCGGTCAGGTTGCGTGCGACGCCGTCAGGCTTCACGAGTACCAGGGTTTCTTCAACAGCCACGGTCAATCCTTCGCTTCTCGGTAGAGCGCCTGCTGACGCTCGATCTTGTCGCCTTGGACCATCGCATAGGTCCAGACGGCTGCGGCCATCCCGCCGACGAGGAACATCATCGGCACGAGCAGGCCGGTAGCCACGATAGCGGCTTGCACCGCCCAGCCCAGCCAATACCCCCAGCGGAATCGCAGGAGCGGGATCGTCGCGACGATGATCAGACACAGCACCGCTCCGCCGATCAACGCGACCGGGGCCGGGAGGGCCTTCAGCCCGAAGATGACGAGCGCGCCGAGGAACATGACGATCATCTCGAAGCCGAGGATGATCGATCCGAGGGTCTGCTTGATGCTCCGTGGAGCCCGACTCCGTGCCATGCCGCTCATGCGGTCGCCTTCCATTCCCGGTCGTCGGCGACCTCGATCGCCTCGCCCACGAGGGTGATCGAGCCGGTGATCACCACCAGCCGGCGCGGTGCCTCCTCAGCCCAGCGTCGTGCGTCCTCTGCGGCCTCGTCGAGCGTGTCGGCGAAGGTCGACGCCGGTAGTTCGAGCGATGCGGCGAGGCGCGAGAGCTCCTCGGCGGGGATCGCCCGCTCCGACTCCGACTGGGTGAAGAAGAAGCCGGATGCGGCGGGCGCCAGGGTCGTCAGGATGCCGGCGGCGTCCTTGTCCTGGAGGATGCCGACCACGAAGGCGATCTCGTCGACGTCGAAGTAGCTGCCGAGTGCGGCGACCAAGGACGCGGCACCGTGCGGGTTGTGCGCAGCGTCGACGAGCACGGTCGGTTCGGTGCCGATGAGCTGCAGACGTCCCTGGGAGGCGACCTCGGTGAGGCCCTCCGCGAGGACGTCCTCCGCGATCGGCTGGGTCGCTCCGCCGAGGAACGCCTCCACCGCGGCGATCGCGAGCGTCGCGTTCCGTCCCTGGTGGTCCCCGTAGAGCGGGAGGTACAGCTCCGGGTAGGTGCCGGCGCGTCCTCGGACGGTGATGAGCTGTCCGCCCACCGCCACGGCGTCCTGCACGAGGGCGAACTCCTCACCTTCGAACACGGCCGGGTCGTCGACCGCCGCGGCGGCGTCGACGATCGCCTGACGCGCGTCGGGGTGCTGCGCGGCCGAGACCACCTGCGCCCCGGGCTTGATGATCCCGGCCTTGGTGCGCGCGATCTCGGCGATCGTCTTGCCGAGCCGCTGCACGTGGTCGAGATCGATCGGCGTGAAGACGGCGACCTCGGCATCGGCGGCGTTCGTCGAGTCCCAGGCACCGCCCATCCCCACCTCGACGACGGCGACGTCGACGGGGGCGTCGCCGAAGCAGGCGAATCCCAGGACGGTGAGCGCCTCGAAGAAGGTCAGCGCGGGCTCACCGGCCGCCGTGAGCTCGGCGTCGACCATCGCCAGATACGGCTTGATGTCGTCCCAGTTCCTGGCGACGGCCTCGTCCGAGATCCGCTCGCCGTCGATCCCGATGCGCTCGGTGAACCGGACGAGGTGCGGACTCGTGAAGAGACCGGTGCGGAGCCCGTGGGCGCGGAGGATGCTCTCGATCATGCGGGCCGTGCTCGTCTTGCCGTTCGTTCCGGCGATCTGGATGATCGCGAAGGACGACTCCGGGTTGCCGAGGAGCTCGAGCGCCCGCTTGGTGGCACCGAGACGCGGCTGCGGCTGTGCCTCCCCCAGCCGTTCCAGGAGCTCGCGGTACACGGCGTCGGCGGCATCGGCCGAGGACAGCTCGTCTCCGGGGATCAGGTCATCGGACATCGGCGGTCTCCTCTGCGCGCGCGACGGTCACGGTGAAGGCTCCGCCGTTGCCGAACTTCCCGGCCGCGAACGACTGGGCGAAGCCCGACGCTCCAGCTTGGCCCTCGTCGTCGGACCAGGTCAGGGACGTCGCCAGGGTGTCGCCGGCGAGGTCGACCACGTCGAGGGCGCTGCGCACCGCGCGTTCGTCGGCGTCGTCCTCGAATCGGAGCTGCAGCCGGATCCGGTCGCTCACCTGCAGGTCCGCCGCCTTCCGGGTGTCCTGGACGGCACGGATGACGTCGCGGGCGAGTCCCTCCGCCTCGAGCTCGGGCGTCAGCGTGGTCTCGAGCAGGGCGAAGCCACCCGAGGGCAGGAGCGCGAGCGCAACGCCACCGGCGGCGCCCGACGAGGCCTCCATGACGAGCTCGTACTCGCCGTCGACGAGCTCGATGCCGCCGGCCGTGACCGTGCCGTCGACCTCGGACCAGTCGCCGCTCCGAGCGCCCTTGATCGCCTGCTGCACCGTCTTGCCGAGGCGCGGGCCCGCCGCGCGGGCGTTGATCGAGAGGCGCGAGGTGACGCCGAACTCGGTGCCGCTGGTGTCGGTCAACTCGGCGAAGGAGACGGCCTTGAGGTTGAGCTCCTCGCGGAGGATCGCCTCGAACGGTGCGAGCGACGCGGGGTCGGGCGTGACCACGGTGAGCGATGCGAGCGGCAACCGGACACGGAGACCGGCCTGCTTGCGGAGGGCGAGGGTGACACCGGAGACCTCGCGGACCCGGTCCATCGCCTCGACGAGTGCTGAGTCCTCCGGGAACGCCTCGGGCTCAGGCCAGTCGGTGAGGTGCACGCTGCGCTCGCCCGTCAGGCCGGTCCAGATCTGCTCCGTGATGAGCGGCAGGAGTGGAGCGGCGACCCGGCAGTACGTCTCGAGGACGGTGTAGAGCGTGTCGAAGGCGTCGCGGTCGAAGACGCCACCGTCGGTCGACCAGAAGCGGTCGCGGGAGCGACGCACGTACCAGTTGGTCAAGACGTCCGCGAAGTCCCGCAGCGAGGCCGCTGCGAGGGTCGCGTCGAACGCCTCGAGGTGGTCGGTCACCGTGACGACGAGCTCACGCGTCTTGGCGAGGATGTAGCGGTCGAGGACGTCGGTGGAGTCCGTGCGCCACTCGGCGTCGTAGCCACCAGGCACCGCCGTGTTCGCGTACAGCGAGAAGAAGTACCAGGTGTTCCACAACGGCAGCATCACCTGGCGGACGCCCTCACGGATGCCCTCCTCCGTCACGACGAGGTTGCCGCCGCGCAGCACCGAGCTCGACATGAGGAACCAGCGCATGGCGTCGGAACCGTCGCGGTCGAAGACCTCGTTGACGTCCGGGTAGTTGCGCAGCGACTTCGACATCTTCTGGCCGTCGCTGCCGAGGACGATGCCGTGGCTCACGACGCTCGTGAACGCCGGCCGGTCGAACAGCGCGGTCGACAGCACGTGCAGGAGGTAGAACCACCCACGCGTCTGGCCGATGTACTCGACGATGAAGTCCGCGGGGCTGTGCGAGTCGAACCACTCGCGGTTCTCGAACGGGTAGTGCACCTGGGCGAACGGCATCGATCCGGAGTCGAACCAGACGTCGAGGACGTCGGTGATGCGGCGCATCGTCGACCGGCCGGTCGGGTCGTCGGGGTTCGGCCGCGTGAGCTCGTCGATGTACGGGCGGTGCAGATCGGTCGGGCGCACGCCGAAGTCGGCCTCGAGCTCGTCCAGCGAGCCGTACACGTCGATGCGCGGGTAGGCCGGGTCGTCGCTCTTCCACACGGGGATCGGTGAACCCCAGTACCGGTTGCGGCTGATCGACCAGTCGCGCGCACCCGCGAGCCACTTGCCGAACTGTCCGTCCTTCACGTTCTCCGGCACCCAGGTGATCTCCTGGTTGAGCTCCTCCATGCGGTCGCGGAACTCGGGCACGCGGACGAACCAGCTCGACACCGCCTTGTAGATGAGCGGCTGCTTGCAGCGCCAGCAGTGCGGGTAGGAGTGCTCGTAGCTCGCCTGCCGCAGGAGGCGGCCCTGCGTCTTCAACAGCTGGGTCAGCGGCTTGTTGGCGTCGAAGACCTGGAGACCGGCGACGTCGGACACCTCGGGGAGGAACTTCCCGCCGTCGTCGACGGAGACGATCACCGGGATGCCGGCGGCCTCGCACACCTTCTGGTCCTCTTCACCGTAGGCGGGGGCCTGGTGCACGATGCCGGTGCCGTCCTCGGTCGACACGTAGTCGGCGACGAGGATGCGCCAGGCCTGCTCCATACCCCACTCGGCGTCGGCGTAGTAGTCCCAGAGGCGGTCGTAGGAGACGCCCTCGAGCTCGCGCCCGACGATCGTCCGGGAGACGGCGGCCTGCGCCTCGGCCGCGGAGTCGTAGCCGAGGTCCTTCGCGTAGTTGCCGAGCAGCGCCGAGGCGATGAGGTACTCGCCGCCGAGGACCTCGGTGTCGGCGTGGGAGGAGCCCTCCTCGCGGAGCACCGTGGCGTCGGGGGTGCCGTTCGGACCGGCCGGGACGACCGCGTACTCGATGTCGGGCCCGACGGCGAGCGCGGCGTTCGTCGGCAGGGTCCAGGGCGTGGTCGTCCAGGCGAGCGCGCGGACGGCGGTCAGTCCGAGGCTCTCGGCCTTCGGACCGACCAGCGGGAAGGTGACCGTGACGGTCTGGTCCTGACGGGATCGGTAGACGTCGTCGTCCATCCGCAGCTCGTGGTTGGAGAGCGGCGTCTGGTCGCGCCAGCAGTAGGGCAGCACCCGGTAGCCCTCGTAGGCGAGGCCCTTGTCGTGGAGCTGCTTGAAGGCCCAGATGACCGACTCCATGTAGGTCACGTCGAGGGTCTTGTAGTCGTGCTCGAAGTCGACCCAGCGCGCCTGGCGCGTCACGTAGTCCTGCCATTCCTCCGTGTAGCGGAGGACGGAGTCGCGTGCGACCTGGTTGAAGGCGGCGAGCCCCATCTCGTCGATCTGTCGCTTGTCGGTGATGCCGAGCTGGCGCTCCGCCTCGAGCTCGGCGGGGAGGCCGTGGGTGTCCCAGCCGAACCGGCGGTGCACCTGCTTGCCGCGCATCGTCTGGAACCGGGGGAAGAGGTCCTTGGCGTAGCCCGTGAGGAGGTGTCCGTAGTGCGGGAGGCCGTTCGCGAAGGGTGGGCCGTCGTAGAACACCCATTCCGGAGCGCCCTCGCGCTGGTCGATGGAGGCCTGGAAGGTGCCGTCGGCGGCCCATCGGGCGAGCACCCCCTCCTCGATCGAGGGGAAGCTGGGCGACGGCGTCACGCCGAACGCAGCGCCGTTCGACGCCGACTCGGTTGGGGTCGGTTCCTGGGACTTCGGGTAGCTCATCGTTCTCCTGGCAGGTCTCGTGGGTCCTGCGAGGACGCCGGCGTTGCCGACGCGGTACCACCCCGCTTGCCGCTCCACTGGAACGGCCGCTCTGCATCGGCTGTGACGGGCCTGACCCGCTCGGTTCTACTGGGCTCCCGCTGAGCGGTCGCTGTTCTGCCGAGGACTCCCCGGTGATGGCCGGATCGATGTCGATGGTCCCATCGTACAGCCTGCGGAGCGGCTCCGAGGAGGGTCGGCTACGAGGAACTCAGCCCGTCGATCCGGGCGAGGGCGCGGCCGTACCCGTCCACCACCGGAGCGATCGCGCGGCGGAGGTAGTCGCCGAGCTCGCCCCGGCCGACACCTGCGGCCGCCCATGCCCCGGCGCCGGCGACGATCGCGCCGGCGAGCGCCGCTGCGGCGGACCGGATGGTCAGCTCGTCGGCGCGGACGGCGAGGCGCGCGAGCGAGACCCGGAGCACGGCTTGGAGACGCAGCAGACGTTCGAGGCCGGACGCCTGCAGCTCCCACGCGGTGTCCATCAGTTCGATCTGCGTGAGCGCCCAGGGCACGGCGCCGTTCGAGCGCTCCTCGGCGATGCCCAGGAGCGCGGCTTGCAGTGACGGCATGGCGTCGGCGACATCCGTCGCAGGGGCGTCCCCGGCTGCGGCGAGCGCCCGTTCGAGTCCGGCGAGCGCGGCGTCGACGTCGACCCAGAGGACGTCGCTCTTGGAGCCGAAGTAGTTGAAGAAGGTGTTGCGGCTGACGCCGGCGCGGCTCGCGATCTGGTCGACGGTGGTGCCGGGGTATCCCTGTTCGAGGAAGAGTTCGGCGGCCGCCTCCTCGAGGACGCGTCGGGAGGATCGTCGGGGTCTGCCGACGGCGTTCCGTGCCGGTGGTCTCGCCATGGGGGCTCCTTCCGCCGCCTGTGAGCCTAGCCGTCGTGCGAGGGGTCGGGGCGTGGTGCCGAGGCTCTATGCTGGTTCCGAGACGGCGTCCAATAATTCGTCCGACGCCGCCACCGGGCCCTCAGCACCCGGTCGATCGCCTTCTGGAGTCCCTGTGCCCGCATCCCCCTCCCCTGCCCGTCGACGCCCTGCGTCCTCGCGTCGTCCGTTGCGCATCGCCGCGGCGCTCGTTCCGCTCGCGGTCCTGCTCGCAGCGTGTGCACCGGGGACGCCGGCCGCGTCGAGCACGCCGAAGGCCGGTGGGACCCTCGTCTACGCCAGCGGGGACGCCGAGCCCACGTGTCTCGATCCGCACGTCGGCGGCAACTACCCGCAGGCCCTGTTGAGTGCACAGTTCCTCGAGCCGCTCGTCTCCCGAGACGCGAAGGGTGAGATCATCCCGTGGCTCGCCGAGTCCTGGACGACGTCGGAGGACGGTCTGACCTGGGAGTTCACGCTGCGGTCGGACGTGACGTTCACCGACGGCACCCCGTTCGACGCGGCAGCGGTCAAGGCGAACATCGAGCACCTGCAGGACCCGGCGACGAAGTCGTCCACGGGCTACCTCGCGGTGGGTAAGGTCGCGTCGGTCGAGGCGGTCGACGCCACGACGGCCCGGTTCATCCTCTCCGCTCCCGACAGCGCGCTCCTGGAGTCGTTGTCGCAGCCGTGGACGGCGATGGAGTCTCCGACGGGGATCGCCCGCGGTGAAGCCGCGAACTGCGATGCGCCGGTCGGTACCGGACCGTTCGTCGTCGACGAGTGGGTGAAGCAGGACCACGTCTCGCTCGTCCGGAACGACGCCTACGACTCGGCACCGGGCGACGCCGCGAACGACGGGCCGGCGTACCTCGACGGCATCACGTGGCGCTTCATCCCCGACTCCGCGTCGCGCTTCGCGGCACTCCAGAGCGGCGACGTCGACATCATCGACAACGCGCAGCCCGACACGATCGCGCAGGCGAAGGACTCGAAGACGATCGTCGACCTGGACGCACCCCGCCCCGGTGCCTCGAACCGCATCGAGCTGAACGCGGGACAGGCGCCGTTCGACGACCAGCGCGTGCGTGAGGCCTTCGTGCGGTCGACGGACGTGAACGCCGGCATCGAGTCCCTGTTCTTCGGCACGGCGAAGCGTTCCTACTCACCACTGTCGAGTGCGGAGGCCACCGCCTACTCCGACGAGAGCCTGTTCGGCTACGACCTCGATGCGGCGAACAAGCTCCTGGACGAGGCAGGCTGGACCGAGAAGGACGAGGACGGCGTGCGGACGAAGGACGGCGTCCGGCTGACCGTACGGTTCCCCGTCAGCACGAACCAGTCGATCCCGGCCGAGCAGTCGCTCTTCGAGCAGATCCAGGCCGGAGCCGGCGACGCCGGCTTCGACGTGCAGCTCGAGCTGCTCGACCTCTCGAGCTGGTACGAGGCACTCGGATCCAACGCCTACGAGGCCGTCAGCGCTCCGTACACGAAGGTGGGACCGGACGTGCTCCGCGTGCTCTACGACTCCTCGGGCATCGTCCCGGCGCCGAGCGGCTACTTCGCGAACCACGCCCAGCTGGACGACCCCGCACTCGACGAGATCCTGAAGCAGGCGAGCGACACCCTCGATCCCGAGGAGCGGGCGTTCCTCTACGAGCAGGCGCAGCAGATCATCCTCGACGGCTACTACATCCTGCCGCTCTACGACCAGCAGAACCACTTCCTGCTGAGCACCTCGCTGCAGGGCGTCCGCGCGCTGCCGACGGTGTCGACGCCGGTCTTCGGGGACGCCTGGCTCGTGGAGTGAGCTCCGTCGGCCGCTCTGGACGCGACCTCCGCCGCCTGGCCGGGCGGATCGGGGCGCGTCTGGCCGGTGCGGTGTTCGTGCTCTGGGCGGTCGCGACGGTCACCTTCTTCGCCGTCCGGCTGATCCCCGGCGATCCGGCGCAGGCCTATCTCGGCGGCCCCGGCTCCCAGGCGTCGGCTGAAGCGCTCGAGCGGGTGCGCGAGCAGTACGGCCTGGACCAGCCGCTCCTCGTGCAGTACCTCGCGCAACTGGTCCGACTGGTCCAGGGGGATCTCGGCGAGTCGGCGTCCCTCCGCACGCCGGTGGCCCAGGTGCTCGCCGAACAGCTCGGCGGGACGCTGGTACTGGCGA
>Ga0308160_10005027_pt1 | contig 13901 bp, 13 predicted proteins | sample PhyFR1_FD_201036 | JGI IMG/M metagenome (GOLD analysis project Ga0308160, IMG submission 201036) | Phyllosphere microbial communities from UC Gill Tract Community Farm, Albany, California, United States - DLSLF.R1 | ecosystem: Host-associated > Plants > Phyllosphere > Unclassified | place: USA...
CCCACCACCACCCGTTGGAATCGGCGCCGTTCCCTTTCGAGCAGTATTGGCATTAACACTGGGACTGTTGGGAGTGTACTTGTTGGCAGGAACCGAAGCTGTCGAGTCGGAACGTCTGGGGAAGTATTCGTCCGAAGGATCCACAATCTTGTCTGGACTACCCCTCAATTCCAATCTAGCCAAATGTCCATGTGGACCACCTTCAGACTCGGTCGATTCGGTAGAAGCTTCCGATACCTCTGATAATTCCGATTGAGACTGACCCCTAGCCTTGACTGTATCCTCGTGAACCGAAGGAGCGATTGTCGTAGCTTGAGAAGCAACCGAGTTGGTTCGGAATGGTAACGAACTAGATCCATCGGCCAACAACGAATGGGGTCCTCCAGCTTTCGCATTTCCTTCAGCACCATTCGCAATCGAAGGAGCAGGCGTAGGGATCGTCGGTTTTGTACATAACTCAGGATGGGTATTGACATAGAGACGATAACTCATGTCGGATTTGTAATCAGGGATCTTCCATGGGAATCGCCTCAATGACATGCACATGAATATGATTGCGACCGACCAAACATCTGTAAGTCTTGGATCGTAGTGGTCCTTGTGCAGAACCTCGGGGGCGAGGTAAGGGTCGGATCCGACAATACCAGAAGCTGGGATTTGATGTTTACCAGGATAATGGAAGACGGCAGCTGTACCGAAATCGATCAACTTGACAATATTGTCGGTCGTCATGACGCAATTGTCCAGCTTGAGATCACGATGGGCGAGACCCATTTCGTGAAGGTAGTTGACACCGTCGATGATTTGTCGGAAAACACAATAGATTTCAGGTCGAGCCATTTTACCCGACATGACCACGGAAAACAAGTCATAGGGTGCGAATTCCATGATCTGATCATTAGCTACTGTTTTCTTGACCACAAACTCGACTGACCTCGTAGAAATGACCGTGATCATTGACAATATCCACAGTTTCGATGACATTGATATGACGAAGCGTGACTCCGACACAAAACTCGGCAGTGACCTTTCTCTGATACTCCTTTTCATTCTCCCCCTGCCTCCTCGGTCTGAACTCCTTGACTGCATAAGTCGTTCCACCCTGTTTCGAACTCGCCTTGATCAATCTGACTGTTCCCCCAGCACCTGATCCTAGGACTTTACCCCATTTCCCATACTTCTTGGATAGATGAGCATGACTCGCTTCGTGGAGTGATGGATGGGATAAAGCGACTACGGGATAGGGGACACCGGGGTAATCACCTGCGTTCTTGGGGGTAGCGATACCAGGAGTAGCAGTCGGGGTGATGGATGGTGAGGCCGGAGTGGATGCTTGTGGGTGATGGTGGTCGGCTTCCGTCATGTTCAACTGGGTCGACTGTCGAGAAGGAGCAGCTGAAGTCGTCCTTGAATCCGTTGGTGTCTTGTTTCCTTTCTTGTGACCAAAGAAACTAGCCAATGAGGAATGCGATTTCTCCCCTTCATTATCCCGATTATGATGTCGCATGAATCCCATCAAGTGGCTTGAATGTCCCACATGATCCTTGTCTTTTCCATGGAGCGAATCCGCGGGTGTTTGCGTGCCAGTAGCCGTTCCACTAGGTGCCGCAGTGGTCAAGCCGTGGAAACCACTCCCTCTCCGTTGAATACCAGGTGTAGCAGCTCCATTCCCATGTGGCCCGATACCAGGAGTCGAAGGACCAGAAGCATCATTCATGTGTTGGTTCAATGCCGAATTAGCCTGATCGGATCGATTCTTGGATTCTTTATCCCCATGATGACCGATATGGTGGTTCAAGAATCGTCTCAGATCGTGAAGAGGTCCATTGTGGTTTTTAGGATGTCGAGTAGCGGTAGGCGAAGCACCTGGACTGTTGGGTGCGGTTTTGCTAGCTCGACTTTCCGGGATCGCATTCAACGTCTCGTGTTTATCACGAGTAGCTGTCAAAGCGGGTGAGCCGGATTTAGGAGCGTTGTTGGGTGAAGCAGGCGTGAACGACAATCCAGAAGGGACATGCGCTCGATGAGGTCGTTCGCTGTGGTGATCAGGTTGGCTGTTTGGCGATACATCCCGACTACCAGAATTGGATGGAGCATGGTGTGACTGGGAACGCGTCAGTCCGTCTCCAGGCAGCAACAGTGAATGATGGAGTTGATTGAATTCATGAAACGCGTCATTGATACGATAACTTGATTTCCGATGGCGTAGTAATGGAGCAGCATATGACCACCCTTTTTGGGCTTTTGGCCGGGTAGGTCTGGGTGGGGAGGGAGGGGATATAGTCATAGCATGTATAATTGGTGGATGAGAAGGGAAGGGATGGTGATCAACGGCAGGTGAGGTGGAGGTGGGAGGGGTGAAACCAGTCTAGACTAGACTAGGCTGCCAAGAGAATCAATAGACAATGAGACAGACTACAAGTCTGGGCGGAGTGGGGGTTAAGGTGTAGAGTCATCCAGCACGGATAACTCTAGTATCCTCTCATTACTGAAAGGAGTTTTACTATTACGACCTGAACCACAAAGGATGTGATGTGTGTGTGATAATTGGTAATGAGGTGATCATCCCGGCAAGAACCGGAACGGCGATGACGAAGGTAGGTGGGGTGATATGATCTGTACGAGTCCCAATGTTGTAAACAGAATTAAGGCTCACCTCATCTCCACCAGCGCCAGAATTGGCCACGTTCGTCCTCCTACTAGGTGCCCTATTCAACGAAGCCATTGATCCATATCTCCCATTATTCTCCTCTCCAGGGGTATACGACTGAGTGACCTCGCTCTCGTTCCTACTAAGCGGTGCGCTTTCGGTCGGCTCTGGCGTGTGTCCTCTTGGGGTTCCACTGACAGGTGTGAGATGTTCTGGAGACGGTAGACCATCGTGGGCGGTGAGGTATTCTTGTCCACCGTGGGTACGGAGTGATAGTCGACGTTGATCATTTCCGTGGAAATCGATCGAATGAAGCGGGACCGCTGGTGATGAGGATAACATTGTCGATATCTGGTTAGGCGTATTATAAATCGGTAGTTGGCGGGATGGTACCGTAGACTATATAGGGATATGGGGTATTACAAACTCGAGAAATCCGGACCCGATGACAGTATTTGATGCGGGCAGTATAGTACGAATAGTACAGCCGACCAAGTATAGTCGTATACGATCCTATATGGTCTGGTCGTATCCTAAAGTTCCAAGCCGAGTTCGATAGCAGTAGTCTAATGGAGTATGCACAAGGTAGAGGAGTGATATGAGATGGAGTAGCGAGTATGGTGGTTATGCGGGTATAGTCCCAGGGGTGGATGATGATTGGCTCAAACGGGTTATTTTCCTTTCCCCTTCCGCGCGCCGAGCACCACTTTACCGAGGTGGGTTCTGGTTCTGGCTCTCGTCGTACAACCAGGTCGTACAAGCAAATGGCAGGTAGTCTATATGCAGTAGATACCAGAGGATTGGTACTGGCACTACTAGTCTAGTCGAAAAGTTTCGTGGTACAACAAGCATGCATGGTTTCCAGATCACACCACAGCCACTACCACAAAAGCAGAACTCGGTCATGCCGACTTGGCCGGTCCGCTCTCGCGCTCTCGCTTATGAACGGGAGATGTCATCACATCACATCCGCACGGGTGCAGTATGCCAACGGTATATTCTCGGCTTATACCAGTGTTAACGTGGGTGAAGCATGTACAGGTCATCCTTCTCGCGTAACCTTACCGCTCTTTTTGGTAAGTCGTACAAAAAGACCCTGCTGCTTCCATGGCCAAGGTGGAGTTGGATTTACTTACCCCGGGCCGGTGATGCGGTTAGAGGTGGATACCCCGATAATTACGGGATTCCCGATTTTCCACACTACTCAGCATATCTCGACGTAGTAGAGGCAATCTGACATGCAACTTAAACACTGGTTGGGTTAAGTCTCACAGCAGCATCTTCTCCCGGCAGATCACTTGCTATGCTATACCTCGCTGTCCTCGCAGCCAAGGTCCACTATCCGCCTCTACCCTCCCTACCTTACCCCGGTCTTCGGTCGAACAGACTCAAAGTGCCACACCCAAAAGCGGTAATCTCGGCCGTACGGTAAGAGTATCGCCTATTGATCACGTGACACAGCAGGTCATGAGGCTGATCGTGGTGAGCTGTGGTAAGTTACTATCCACATGATGGCCTGATAGAAAGGTCATGCACGTAGGCAAGTCCAGCATAGTACATATCGACCATTCCCAATGTACTAATAGAGATGAGCTATTGAGGGCACCAGGGAAGGCCGAGAAGAGAGGAAGGAAAGTGTGTGTGTTTGAAGGGGCGTTTTTATTGTTTGTTTGTCTTCCCCCTAATTCAAAGGGGGGTCGTCGATACAGACCATTTCTAACGATTACGATGATCAACAACACTTACTTTACCACTAACTTGCTACTATACTGCTTCTTTATCAAGTCAAGTCGAACAAACCAATTCCAACCACCCTCCGTTCGAAATACTTCCAGATCCTTTCACTACTCAATCTCCCTTGGTCCCCTTGTCGATCATCGAATCTCGAGCTTGGGCCCTTTGGAGTTATTCTAGTCTTCATTCAACCCTACCTGACTACCACCTTGATACCGATATATCAGTACGATCCCGACCCCTGGATCGACACTTGGCTTTCTTGATTCACTCTCCTCATCCACATCTCTAACTAGGCCAGGAGCCTACAAGTGAACAAACTCTTACTCGGGTCATACATCGCTAGACTGCAACTGGACCACGATCCGAAACGATTCACGTTACCCCTCCTTTCAGCGCTTGGACATCTCGTCCTTCAATCCAATACTAGTCGAATCCAAGTAAAACCACATCTCTGATCTACTTTACTCGATTCGAGTCGTTCAAGTACAGGACTCAAGATGCCAGACGCATTCGGATCATTCCACTGGTTATGTACGTACATCCCCCATCCCGTATGTGGGAATACACTGACGAACAGGTTCCCACGCGACCTTACCTCAATGTAACCTATTCTTCTCCCAATACTACAACGACCCAAGTCCGGATCTTACCATCCTATTCCCATCCAACTGTTCCTTCTTTGAGAATTACAATGTTGTAAGTCCTTCCCTTCCCTTCCGTAGCGTGCTTCATCTTCGAGGAGCGATTGGTGAAGGACGGGGCTGATAAGCAGACATCGACCGATTTCGCAGATGACCCAAACGTTATGGCTGCTAGGTCTGATGCGGGAGTAGGGATAGGATCAGATTGTCAGATCCCAAGAGCTGGTCAACAAGGTTCATTAGGTGATATCGGTATGTTCTTCATCCTTCTTCATCTAGGTTCATGGAGTGTATAGAGCGAAAGCTGATAGGTAGCATTGATCGTACTATCGGGAGTCTCACTCTTGGTTATTGGGTGCTTGACAGTGAGGGGGAATAAACGTATAGCAGCAGTAGGCCGTGTGGAATTGAGGACGTTGCTCGTGGTAAGTCACTTGAGAAGGGTTGGGGAGAAGAGAGCTAACGGAATAGGCGTACATGCTCAACCTCATTTTCCAGCTCCTCACCATAGCATCCTTGTTCGAACAAGGTCAGCTTTTTTAACCTGACGATCAATGTGAGTAGCAAGCTGATTATATAGGTACACTGATCCTTTCTGTACTTACAGCTATTCATCTGGCGATATTTGTCTTGGGGTATTGGTTATTGGTAGCCAATGCCATTGTTTCGACCCAATGGATCGAGTATGTCGTCTATTGCCATCACCCCCGCTCCCTACATCCCCGAATCATGACCACCACTCACACTCGTCCCAATCCACACACATCTTCCCTATCTAAAGTATCACGATGTCAAGTATGAACTAACAAAACAGCGACGGCACCATAACTTCCCTAGTCCCAACGGCAATAATCGGTCTACTCCTATTCGCTCCCACACTCTACATTTCCCTCGATACATCCCAAAATTGGACCAATACATTCACATTAGGGGATAATGTCGAAGCAAAGACTTTGTTTGTATTGACGTTGATTTGGCCTGCTGTGTATGTCTCCCTTTTCACATCTCATCTTCACCTTTCCCCTCTCCTCACACTGTATCTTAGCACTCTATGGAACTAGAGCTGATAAACAGGGCGGCAGTCATTTATGGGGTCTTGATGATTTACGTCTCACTCCGTATGCTCGGTGAGGTTAAACCAGCTAGTAAGTCCAGTTCCAGTCCCAAGTCCCACCCGCTACATCCTCTCCTTCCCTTTGAATGATAAATATCACCGCGATCTCCCCTCACTATACCATCCTTCGGACGAAGCTGATCAAGTAGTAATGTACTTCCTAGCTGGCCTCCTATTCGCAGGGAGTCAAGCGGTATTCTTCCTAGCTTCCCAACCATTATGTAACGTAAGTCCTTAGTTCAGGTTATCATAACCTTCTTTCTCTTTGTCCCTCCCCGATCCCCAATTTGCAAGTAGCATTGGCTGATGAACCAGGCTTCGGATCGAAAAATCAATAGTTCCTTCCTCGCTTGTTTACTCCAGACAGCCTCGATGATCATCATGTATTTCGCATGGGAGGTCAGTCTTTCTTCCCCTGCCTCTCTTTTTCCCCTCATCTGTATCCTTCTTCCGGGCTTCTGCCTCACTTCTCATCGTCTCATCTAGTTTCATCTCTCCACATTACGGAGAGCGGCTCCAGGCTGACAGAGCAGTGTATAACAGAAGACAATTGGCCACTTCCACATCAGAATCCGAATGATCCCTACAATTACGGAGCGGCCGAGTATGGTCAACCATACTAGTCTGGCCCGTTCTCGCGGGTGATCGTCGAAACAAGGTAGAGCGGGTGCTGGTTCCTGGGTGCTGGACTGTACGAGACGATACTTTACGATTTACTATACAATACATGATATGAATTCCATACCTTCACTCCAATTGTCACCTCTCCAAAGATCAGAACTGATCCGACGAGATCTAGCCTCAATCATCCTGACTCTCAACCATTCCTGCCAGCGGCCGCTATCGCGGTGCCTTTAGTCCGCCGACCCAAACTCCACCCCCTGAGCAAGATGTGCCCGTCCAGAATAATTGACCGTAGCACTACTCCACCTAACATAAAACTTCCAAGCATCTCCCCCACTCTCCCTTCCCCATCCCGTACTCTTGTTCCCTCCAAACGCAGCTCCAATCTCGGCCCCACTGGTCCCAACGTTGATATTGACGATCCCACAATCGGATCCTTCGGGTCCTAGCCATGTACCCATTGATTCTAGGGATGTTGTAAATAGTGAAGAGGATAGACCTTGGGGTACAGAGTTGTTTAGTGCGATTGCTTCGGGGAGAGTGGAAAATTCAGCTAGGTAGATGATGGGTGCGAAAGTCCTGCTGGGTCAGCAATAGCGAGCGATAGCGAGCGTCAATGCAGATGGTATCCCAAATACTCTGACAAGACAGTGCTTACTCTTCTTTCCAGCATGGATCATCCATCTTGGGCCTGACAATAGCAGGCCAAACCCAATTCCCTCCCCCACTCTCTTCCCATCCATTCACAGTCTCCAATTGGCCAGCATTATCATTCAATACCTCTCCGCCATTCTTCTTGATACTCTCCAATCGACTCGTATACTTTTCAACAGAAGAGGAGGTGTGTAGAGGACCAATCATGGTCTTTGGATCGAGTGGGTCCCCGATAGGCAGGGTTTGGGGGGTGGTATAGTTCTTCAAGAGCATGTTGGTGAACTCTTTAGCTATCGAGGTATGGAGATATACTCGGCGGGTGGATGTACATCTTTGGCCACTGGCTCGTCAGCTTAGTGTCTTGAACGCAATCAAAGACTTACGCAGTACCGACCGCTGCGAACAGGACAGCTTGAAGAGCTAATTTCAGATCGGCATCCTTGTCGACAATCACCGCTAATCATCAGTGATTGTGACATTTAGTCAAAGTGAACAGTAGCTCCAAACGCACCATTGTTACCCCCAAGCTCCAACAATACCTTTCCAAATCTATCCTGAACGACCTTTGCAACTTCCTTCCCGACTTTCTCACTGCCTGTGAAACTCACTACTCATCAGGCCTGTGCCCAAAGGAGTACGTACCAAGCGGGATATCTTCACTTCCCACAATCTCCTTCCCGACGTCTATATCACCGCATACCAGGGCGGCTGCTGCTCCTGGAAGTCCGTTCTTCTCCAGGATAGGTTCGATGAGTTTGGTAATTGCTATCGCGCATCTGACCTCAGCTTTTGTATTTTCAGTAGTCAGGACTGAACTCACAAGGGTGTTGTGGGAGATGGTTTCCAGACTGTAGAGTTCCCAGCTGCGAAAGCGACGCAGAAGTTCCAGCCGAATACAGCTACCTACGACGTCAGCTGTGTTTGTCTAGGCTGATTGACTGGGACTGACTGGAAAGTTGAAAGCCGTCAGGACACCGACAACACCCAGTGGGTTTGGGACTAGTCGTCAGGTCTCGCACCGAGACAGAATCAGCATGGGATCGACGTACTCTCGTAGATGACATGTTGTGGTCTTTCAGAGGGCAAGACACGTCCAGCCATTGACCTTGACAGACCAGTCGCGTAGTCACACTGCTGTCAGCTGATTCCTTGAACAGATATTCGGAGGAAAACAGAATAGCATACAATATCGATGAACTGACAAGTCAGCTTGATACCCCGATAACCGAGCCCAGAAATGACCTACCTCCTGAACCTCTCCTTTACCTTCACTCTTGATTTTACCCATTTCCAAACTAACCAAATCCCCCAGTTCCCCAACTTTCGCGTCCATGGCTTCCCTGATCTGCCTGATGATCTCACCCCTTTTCGGTCCTGGCATCCGTCGAATAGCTAGGGAGGCTTCTTTCGACGCTGCTATAGATGCCAGTGTTTCTTCTTTCGTACCCTACCATTAGCCATTATCAAGCAGTAGAGGGTGGACGTACGGTCATGATCCGAGCCAGTACCTCTCCGGTAGCTGGACATTTCGATTCGACGAGTGGACCAGATCCTTTCCATTGTCCATCATAAACCCCCGGGATAGCCGAGTCGGTAGGTAGATTGAGGGCAGAGAGAATTCTGCTCGCCCGACTTGATAGTCCTCGAGATGTGTTGTAGGAAAGATGGACTGGTATCCTGGCTCGAAGTAGTCTCATGGATGCTGTCATGGTGTTGATTGAGTGATGAATGGTGTAATTGTAGTCTGTCAACCGGACTCCTTTCTGCTAGTTGTTACTCGGACGTGTAAGAAGCGCTAAACGCGACGCGCTTAAGAGGATCCGCGGCGGATGGACTTGTTCCGCCCGGTCACGCCTGGCTCTATACTCTCCGTATCTTGAGGTCCTGACTATGATACCATATGGAGGGGGCATGAATCGTCTACCGTGCTGACCAACAATGCATGGATATATGATATAGTGCAGTGACAAAGTTGATTGTTGAAGTTGAACGGTCTCTGCCCATATCAATCACGTGGCTGCAACTCCACCCAGATGACGTCAGTTCAATTCAGTTGCTATAGTCCTATCCGTCTCATGCACACCCTAACAGTATACCTACCTGCCTTGCAATCTTGCCAATCAATATGACAGAAAAGCAGGCTCAGCCAGCCCCACTACCTCAATCAGTCCGCCTTCTACTGGCTCTTTCAGCTCTGGCAGCCATAAATAACCACCCACCCACTCGCTCATCTCAGAAATGGTATCAAGACAATACGACCCAATGGCTCCGATCAATCTGTAAAATCATCTCCATCCCTCACGCCTCGCTCCCACCATCCATCACTAGCGATGCAGTCCGCGAATCGTCTTCGGACCAGAAAGACGAATGGTCCCCCGACGAAAGGGTTCGGATGGCAGGAGTACTGGTGGAAGCTAGTCTGGCTGGTGATCCCGATAAATCCGACGCTGTCAAGGCTAAAGAAGAGAATGCGTTGAAATATACACCTCTTGCCAAAGCCCTTAGTCATGATGCGCTACAGTATCTGGGTCTGGAAGCTGGAGAGCTACTGGCGGAAGCAGAGAGGAATTTGGCTGGAACATTGTTTAAAGCTCTGAAAGCGGCTCAGGAAGGGTCGAGTGCGAAAGTGGAGGAGAGTAGGCAAAAGCAAGCACAAGGATGGGGAGGATCTCTTGGTCGAAAGCTGGGTAGGTTTTTCATCCACTTGTAGTAACCTCGCTGATGAAGGAGCTACAGGAGCAGGGGTAGTGGCAGGAGGTGTGCTCATCGGAGTGACAGGTGGATTAGCAGCACCGGCTATAGCTGCTCTCCTTGCCCCACTAGGTATAGGTGGACTACTAGCAGGCGGAGCAGCACCTGTTGTTCTAGGTACACTCTTTGGAGTAGGGGGAGGTGGTCTAGCTGGACGGCGAGTAAGGGAGAGATGGAGGGGAGTAGAGGAGTTTGGTTTCGTCGAAATTGGAGCCGGGACAAAAGCTACTACCGAGGAGGTCGAGAATTTGAAGCAGGCCAGGGAGAGATATCAAGCGAGAAAGAAAAAGGGCGAGGCGGAGGCAGCGGCAGCGGCAGCGGCGGAAGGTCAGACTGAGCAGGAGAAAGTGGATAGTGCAGCAGTCTTGGCTGATGAGAAGGGGGAGAAAGGAGAAAAGACCGAAGAAGAGGTATCTGCCGAAGTGGAAAAGGACCGACTAGCACTCGAAGAAAAATTACTCGGTCTATCACTCGATTCAGCTTCCAAATTGCCCGAAACTGACTCACCTCGACAATCACTCGATCAAGCTCCATCCGAAAAAGATATCGCCCAGGTCAATAAACCCCCTTCACTCACTGCAACGATCGTCGTCCCGGGACTATTGACCGTATCCAACACGGAAGCGATTACAGCTTGGCGAGCGATCTGCGCCCCTGGAGGAGAAGGGGTCATTCCAGCTATCGAATCTGGGTCAGAGGTGGAGAATCAGGGAGGGCTGGAGGCGTGGAAAGATGGAAGAGATGTTTACCTGCTTCGATTCGAAACTGCTGCGATGCTCAAGTCCGGCAGGGATATTGATCACTGGGGTGAGTCTCACTGTCACCTCGACACTGGTCGAGTGGTCACTGCTGATGGGTAGTCACTGGTAAACTGAAGTCCAAGATCAAGGGGGAAATCATCAAACGAACCGTTCTTAGCGCCTACTTTGCAGCGGTCTCTTTACCAATGTACGTCCCCATACTCACCAGGAGCTGACGTCAGGACAGCCTACTCCCTAGCATCAATGTCACTAGACAATACCTGGCAACAATCCCAGGACCGTGCCAAAAAGGCTGGCCGACTTCTTGGAGAAGTATTAGAGAAAAAAGTTCAAGGTGAAAGACCGGTCATCCTGGTCGGAACTTCATTGGGGGCATTGACAATCTTGACTGCTCTGCAGTACCTTGCTTCATTGCCTGGTGGGGATGTACCGGCCTATGTCGAATCGGCGTATTTGATCAGTCTACCCGCCGCTCCGAATCCAGAGGAATGGGCGAACGTGAGAAAAGTAGTGGCTAGGAGGGTGGTCAATGCGTATAGCGAGTCGGATTGGGTACTAGCTGGGGTTGTCCGGTACGCACAAGTCCATTTTTTAAGGGGGGGCAATTTCACTGATGACAGACTACACGAGGTAGTGACTCGAGCAGCGACCCTGTCGAGTGGGATCAAAGTAGCCGGCCTCGGACCCGTCAATCAGCCCGGTATACAGGATGTAGACATTTCATCAACGTTGAAAGGACATATGGAGATCCAAACCAAGCTTGCTGATATTATGAAGATTGTGAATGTGGATGCGTAGTACTGGTATGCATGTATAGTTGTATTGGGAATGAATGTATGAGCCAAGGCAGTGTACCCGAAATAGAAAATCGCTCAATTGATATGACGCTCTTGTTCATGCCGCATCTTCTATTGATCTACATACATTACATTACACTGCACTCCAACACGCCCTATACAACGTCCTTTGTACTGCTGGAACCAATGACAGTGGACCTATAATATCATGCTGTAGTACATAGACACCACATCTCCCATCAATCACGCCCACAATTACCGCTCACACGACCACCTTCGGCAGCAATGCCAATCCCTCGAAGTCGGACATGGATCCTACTCGCCGGTACCATAGTCCTTCAAATCGCAATCATCCGATCAGCAATCGCTCTTAAGCACGGCCTCACGCATGATGGTCAATACAACCCTCAAGGGGTCTACAAACGTGATCCATCGACCCAGACGTTGCTCACGCTCCCTTATTCTGAATGGTACAACACCTCCTCAGCCACATCTAAACCATTCATAGCATTCGGATACCTCCTACTCCTCTCTTTCTTGTTTTCATTCATCGGAATCGTCGCTTCCGACTTCTTTTGTCCGAATTTATCGACCATAGCGACCTACCTTGGTCTGAGCGAGACTACGGCTGGAGTCACTTTTTTGGCTTTTGGGAATGGAAGCCCGGATGTGTTTTCGACTTTCTCGGCGATGAATCAGGGGACGTTTAGTTTGGCTATTGGAGAATTGATTGGTGCAGCTACTTTCAGTGAGTTGAGCCTCACTTCTTGTTCTTTGGCACAATAGTCAAAAAAGGATGGATGGCTGATGATAGTCACTTCCGTGGTGGTCGGCTCTATCGCTCTCATACGCCCATTCTACGTACCCAAAACCGCATTCATCCGAGACGTATCTTTCTTCACGGCCGCCGTCATAGTCCTCGTCATAGTCCTACGAGACGGTCACCTCACACTAGTCGAATCAACAGCCATGGTCGCTCTATACCTCCTCTACGTGGTAGTAGTGATTATCATGAACGTCATGGCCAAGGAGAAGAGACATGGGCATACCCATGGAACTGGGCTTGGGACACCTGGTGGGAAGATAGGGACGCCAGATGAGGATGGGTGGAAATCGTTACCTGGAAGTGGGGGATTTGGCGCAGGAGCGGGCGGAGGTGGACCGATATCAAGACCTTCGAGTCTGCAGCTCCCTTCGCCTGGGTTTGGACCTGTACGAGATAGGGAAGACGAGGATAGAGTATCAGCTGGTAGCTTGACACCGACCGGACCATCATCGCGACGACATTCCAACTCCAACCCCCACCCCCATCCCCACACGCATATGCATCTTCACCTCGGTAACGTCAATACACCCGACTATGCCGAGACGCCCCGAGCCAACTTTTCATTACTCGGCGCTATCGAATTCCGAGATGTAGTCAACTCGCTCAAAAAGGAAGGAGTGTCGAGAACACCTAGTCCGGGTCGATCTCCATATACAGCCGTTGAGCGGACCGATTACTTTGGCTTCACAGCTGGTCATAGGAGGTCGGTATCACAAGCTGCCGTCCGGCGCTCTTCTTCTGTCAACACCTCGGTGCCTACGTCCAGTGGTCAGAATCGATCAAGGGCGATCTCGCATGTGGTCCAACCTGGAAATATGGCCACGTTCACCATGACACCTAGTGATATATCACCTTCGAAAAGGATGAGGCTCGACAGAACTAGGACAGCTCCTCATCTCGGTACTACCCCTCCCCAACCTCTCGCTCACGCCCCTCGCCAAAATGGAGAAGAAGAAGAGGTCCTCCTAAGCCCCACTTCATCCGATTCGCAAAACCAGAATCCGTGGAAAGATCAGTCTGGGAATCCGCCTCTCAAACCTGTTTTACCGAAATTATCCATCCCCGAACCACCCGTTCTCAATGGGAAGTTGCAAAAGAAGAGACATGGTGCTACACCCTCTATATCGATCATGGATCCATCAGGTCATGTGGAAGAACCTATCTTTTCACCACCGCCCGCGCCTACGCCTACAGCCTTTGCACATCACCCTACAGAGACTCGATTCCGATTCCGACATCGTACACGTATGATCCTGAGGGTATTGTTCCCGTCGCTACAGTCTTTCCGGCACAAATCCGTCATTGGAATGATCCTCTCGGTCTTCTCAGTACCGGCCATTTTGGTC
>Ga0308160_10005028_pt1 | contig 13901 bp, 20 predicted proteins | sample PhyFR1_FD_201036 | JGI IMG/M metagenome (GOLD analysis project Ga0308160, IMG submission 201036) | Phyllosphere microbial communities from UC Gill Tract Community Farm, Albany, California, United States - DLSLF.R1 | ecosystem: Host-associated > Plants > Phyllosphere > Unclassified | place: USA...
CTCACCTCATCTAGACCGGTCCGGCCCACCACGCCTTGACCCGTTCCAAATTGTTGTAATAGATAGTTGCATAGAAAAAGAGAAGATCTAGGTAGATGATAATTGATAGACGAGCGAGCAACCAACCTCCACTTCAACATTACCAAGGTCATCCATGGACCCTACTATCAACGCCCATCTGTCTTCATTGGCTACAATATCTCGCATACTGGTCAAAAAGCTCCTAAGACTGAAGTCAGGTTGAATGTGTCAACCGGTGCCCTAAACAAAGTGAACAACAAAACGTACATCGCCAGTCCCTCCGACCGTCAGCCATTCATTGTCGAGTTCACATCCAAAGAACATTACAGAGAAGCCACTCCTGTCGATAAGGCTGAGGCATACACTGTCGGAGCAAAGCTAATCGGTCCATCCACCGTTACCAACGCGGGAATTGATGGCTCCGCCACCTATACAAAAGGTTATGCCCTTCATGAGAGACATACAATCATGGGTCACACCTCCTCCATAGATCCGAAAGAAAACTTGGAGACCGTCTTGAAGCTCGAAGCGAAACAGAACCCGATCACGGAGGGTGGAGTGTACCAGCAATTTGCAGTAGGAATGATAATTGAGACCAGGGGGAAACCTATGGTAGTCACACTCGACATTCACCCAACCCAAAACAAAAAGGACAGGGTGAAGCCCGGGGGGAAGAGCTTCTATGCTGTTCCAGTGTGGATTGGCGACAAGGATTGGGGGCTCGATGGGATGCCAGAGGGATGGACTAGGGAGATGTCAGGCTGGGATGACGACATGTGGAAGCACCTGGTGAAATACAATGTCGAAGGAGAGACTGTGAGTTGATCCTTATGTCACCTCAACGCTGTTCCTTGGCTGCTCTAGGAGGTCCTGGTTAGAAAGTGATTCTTCGCCATCAATACACTACGACCCTCGTCTCCGACCGCTACTATCCACTCCGCCTTCATCCTACCCACGCCCTAATCAACCCAACCACCTTCGCCCTTCGTTATCATCATTGGTATACCCTGGCTCCATCACTCTCACTTCCAACTCTATTGCACATAGTATCGTCCAATCGCTGAACCGTCCAATCACCATCATGAAACTTCCAATCCGCCCACAATGTTCATAACGCCAATACCGCCGTCAACCGGCCCATCGTTTCATTCATCAAAACACCGCCAAGGCGGTTCATTCATTACCATATTTCATACACATACAACATTCGTCTCAGGACATGCTACATGCTCGTCTCCTTCCATCAGGAAGTTGCTAGCCTCGACAACATCTCGCTGTGGATGCTGTTTCTTCCGTTTCCTGCTATGGTACTCTTACATTAGATTAGATTGAATCTTGTGTGATACAGTCTAGCTGGTACGGTGAGTATGGCCCAGGGACAAGTAGTAGCTCAATGCATCAACAATGCGCGTCAATCCCTCATCTGGAGACTGCTATGAAACATCCAACAACCCAAATAGATGTTGTCGCTTTTGCTGAGGGAATAGAAGAAAGATGCCATCAAGCAGAGCAAGGACAAGTCAACCCAGTCAGGCGCCATGACCTGCTCGTCAGATAGCTCGATCTTGGGATAACTCTTAGGTATCTTGGCATTCCAGCATTGCTTCGTCTGCTAATTGGGCCTTTGCTTTTTGTATGTACCACAAACCACACTGTTTCAGGGACACTCACGCGTGCCATGGTTGAGATGCCGCGAAGTACCCTGATATGCCAGATCGGTGGATTTGCATCATTATCTCTAAGCTCACACGGTTTCACAGATCTATTTGTTTGCATTTCGAGAGGCATTTCGCCGACTTCTGTGCCCGACAATGCTGGTTACCCGTCAGCTATGTCTGCGATATTTGGCGTGAGGTACTTACCACTCACAAAGTTCAATCAAGTCCCGACAGAGTGGTCTTGTACTTAGGGGCCGGCGATACCTGAGCCAGAAGATTCATTAGAGTTGAAATAGGCTGTGTATCAATGTGCTGTACAGCAGCAATGATTCGATCACGAAGCTCTTGGTCGGCGTAGGCTTCACTAAGCCAGTGGAATTTCTTAACGACACGGTCCCAAGTCATTGGATTATCGAGACCGCCTTCGTATCCGAAATGCTCCGCCTTTAGCGAACGTCCGTCCTTGGTACGGACCGTAATGCGGGCGCCCAATTGCTCAGGGAATTTTTCGGTAAATGTGGCGTCTGGATAACATTGTACACGAGCGACCATGTCCTGCGATAGGGAAGCGTGTACCATCTCATCTGTCAATTGGGCAGGTCCGACTTCGCCGTGAAGAAGAGCCGTCGAAATCAGATATTTGAGATTGTAGTCGCCTTGCTCTTTGTGCCATGGATGGTCCTTTGTACCGTAGCTGCCGCCTCCTGCGAAGTCGTATCCAGCTTGGAAAGTTTCGCAGACGACATGATCGATATCCTCCGCTCTCAGGTCGTTTGAACGCCGTACCGCCAAGGCCGCTTCAATGACTGGCTGACCATGAATTAGAGAACAGTACTTTTTCAGCACAGTTTGCTTGATGATCGCCAGCGAGGTGTCCTTCCAGTCTATCTCGATCTCCTGGTCAAAGAGCTGATTCAGGCCTTTTGGGCCTTCGAATAAGTGGAGGGGACCAGTGAATCCCCGTTTGGCCATTGAGGCGGCGTAAATAGCCCGCATTCCGGTCCATCCTGGGGAAAAGCCCTTCCACTGTGCGACCGGTTCCGTATGTATGCATGCCAACGATATGTTGTCCGACGTAGCGATTGAGATGGCGTTTGACAGTTGCTCGGCGGTCAGATCAAATAGTTTTCCACATCCCGCCGCGGTCGACATGGCGAGTTGTATAGCATGATTGAGTCCCTTTGCCATCACCGGAACAGCTGCGGTAAATCGACATTCGATCTCGTACGACACGGCTAGAGCAAGCATGAATTCTTCCCCAGTCGCCTCGGCATGTTCAGCCGCCGCCAATATAGTCCCGAAATTGTCCGCAGGATGGGCGAGTCCACCGTTGACCATGTAACTATCGAGTAGATCCACATAACGTGTAAGGCCCGAGTTGTAAAGCGCCGCTTGATCCGGAGACGTTTTATCTCCTCCGATCAATGTACAGGTTCCCGACGCGCGGTACTCGTCGAATTGATCCCTCAACCTGGCGAAGGGAGGACCGTTCAGAGCGGCGATGGCACAAGCGATGCTATCGAGGATGTTGCGCTTGTATAGTTGGCGTAGGTCGGTACTGAGATGTTTCGGTCGAGCTGCGAGAGAGAATGCGGCTATCTCTTCGACAGCTGAAAGCTTATCATGGCCATCCGGCCCAGTCTTGACGAGTGGTTGCGAGGACATGGATGCGTGTTGAAGCCGCCGAGATTGGCTACTCTGAAGGTCAGAACGCTTGACACTGTTTCCTGAGGGACGCTAGTGTGCTTACAGTCTGGTCCTTGGTGACTATATCACAGCGATTTAACGAGGCCTATCAGAACGGGTGTCATGGATTACAAATGAGGGTCATTTGGACCACAGGAGCACTTTATATGACACTCAGTGCAGTCCGGTACGCGAAGCGGCCCGCGAACTCAGTAAGATGAGCCTTTCTCGGATGCCGTAATGCTTTCGGATGGCGGCCCATCGGGACCAGGGAGATCGCATATCAAATACGGTGGCAGAACGACTGGCGCAGGAATAGTATTCCTAGACTCGACCGTTTATCGGCAATCAGGGGAGCAGTGTCGGTTAGTTTGAGACTGGCCAATCCCCGCATATCAGCATAAAAGAGATTGAATAGCGTTGATGACGTGTGTTACAATAACAGAGTGAGAATCACGTGACTTCGCGGCCCGCGCGCCGATCCGCCCATTTTGCCAAACATGAATGTGCCGAGGCATTATTATTCAAAGTCGATATGCAAATGACCAACGTGTCAACCAGGGACAGGTAGGTCCGATCATGTCACTACTGGCTGAAGAAAAGACCCTATCTGGCATGCACCGGCTGCAGGGTACGGAAGACGAAATGCAGTGGGGATAAGCCGGAGTGCGCTAGATGTCAACAGCTCAGCCTCACATGCACCTATCCGACTCATCGACAAGTCGGTCGCCGAGCTTTAGCCGGAACGCGGCCTCCATCGGTCCGCTCCTCTGGCGCGCTCCGCACTCAGTCTGCATCAGCTGGTAGGGCCTCTCGCGACTTGACGGATGATCGCGATCCTCCGGTGCACGATGCGGAGTTGCAACCGAGTCCTCGGTCACAACAGTCGGCAATCAGACAACATCGTGACATAGCGATCGAGCCTGCATCTCCCGCTCCCCTCCATGAACAATATGACGGGTCGCAAAACTTTCGTCCTCCCGCAGTAGTTATCCGGCCCGATCAAACCTTCGTTCCTCCCCCTGAGCTCGACCGCCTGCAACTGAATCACTATCAGACCGTAAGCACGCTCCATCTCAATCCGCTGCCTCTAAGCTTATACCAGCTGGGAGCCACCGGTGAGCCCGTGAGATCGCGACGATCTGATTATTGCAGCTGTGCATCCCGGCGTCAATGCTGTTTCCTATTCGGTATCGCTTGCCGATCCCTCTCGGGGCAGTAGCGCCCGTGCCATGGGACCTTTCGAGCATCTTGTCTTCGATGAAAGGGGCATGCCCCCCGAAGCAGTCTATCGACCCCTTCTAGAGATCTTTTTCGAGGTAGCGCTCCAGCACTTTCCTTCTTTACATCCCGAGCCTTACTACCAGCGACTGGCAAATGGGTCAATGTCGAGCTTTGTCTTATGCTGTAAGGCTTCATGGTGGCTCGGCTGACATATAGGCATGTGTGCTTACGCTGCAAGGTCAGTATATAGGCAAACCCTGCTGATTCAGCAGATTCTTTCCGCTTGTCACTATCCGTGCCTATCAGGTAAGGTCCAAGTACAATGATCAACACTGATGTAGGCCGGAAACCCTTTTCTTTGCAAAGCGGGAGAGCTACTGTATCCGCTTTTGGCTTTCCCCAGTACCGATTGCATGTGTGGACTAACTTTGATGGCCTGGTATCATTACGGACTGGGCAACATGAGCGCATTTTGGGTGCGGACAAGTCTCTACGAGGTGGGCTGACCAGCAGTCGCATATAGGCATGGCTATGCGAATGGCAGAAGATCTCGGAATTCCGGCCAACAGCGACAGCCTGTTCGAAAATCAGACGCATTACAATCGCGCTCAGTTGCATCTGTGGGCGTTGATCATTGGGGACCGTTTACTAGCTTTAGCCCTTGGTCGACCATGTACAGTACCCAGAGTTCATGCTCAACCTCACCACCCGTATGGCATGTTAAGCTGATGTTACGATACGAATACCAAGTGCCTTCACGACTTGCAATGTGGACTGGCCCCTCGCTGGGGATACCTCGCCATTCAAATGGATTGCGTCCTTGATGTCCCTTTGGAGCCGGCTTGTGTGAGTGCACGGGGATGGCGATGGCTGACAACAGTGCACTATTCCACGAGCCATCTTCACTAATTCCGAACGAAATAGCGAATCTGAGAGCAGACCTCACGATTTATCAGGCAAGCATTCCCTGCGAACTGAGGAGCAGTAACGGCAATTTTAGGTATTGGGCCGAACAAAACAAGGGCGGGGTAAGATTGCGATCTGTTCCCGCTGATTTAGCAGGCATTCGTCACTCTTCACAGCCTCGGTGAGTTAGCCGCCGCGTGTCCGGCTAAATCTTATAACAGTGGCCGGACTTTCGTTGTTCCTCAATCATGATCTCTTTTTGAGGAAACTTCCTGCTCATGAATTATCGGAAATGGCGTCGCAAGCGGACTTGTCGGCAGCAATGTCATCCGCCCAATCATTGTGCGATCTTCTCGCATACGCCGAAGCCACGACCCCTTTGGCGTGTGTAGGTCATTACTGTTATTGAAGCTGAGTTGATCCAGGCTGCCTCCCCGCATATCGTACAGATGCTCCACACCATCGGCCTGGCATTTATCGATCCTCAATCAGGGTCGGCACCGTCGGTTGGTGAACTCCTGTCTCAACACCTTTTTGTTCAGAACATCCGTTTGATAGTGGATACCCTGAACCGTATCCAACGATATTGGTACGGTGCAAGGGTGTATCGAGACGACCTCATCGAGAAAGGCCATGGTAGGATTATTGTCATCATGAAAGGATCGGTGCTCACGTTGTATAGGATTGATTGGGAATATAGAGCGTGACTCGGTAGGCTGCGCTGATGGACCCTCTCTGGTAGCCATGCCGGAGCTGGGTGTACTGCGCAGACAGCAGCAATTGACGTGGCGTGAGTCTCATCAATACATTGAAATATCTGCAGCGGTGACCATGCAGAACGACCTCTAATCAGTGGTGACCAGCGAGTGTGGAACGACCAAGAGCGACCGGCCGGCATTTCGGACGAAGGTAAGTACTGAAATCAAATCATGCTGAGCTCTAGTAATCTCGCCTAATCCGTTCTTGAATTTATTCACCTCGGACGGAGCCGGCGAGACATTGAGCGATGGAGTGGACGAATTTTTGCGCAACTGGTACCAGACTGGTGACGACACGATTGCGCCGCGTCTCCCATAGTTCAGATCAGATTCATATAACATTCGACGTGACCCATATGGTTCAATAACCGTCATCGTCTATGGTAAGCGCTAAGACGTTCCTGAGACTGGTTTTCACTGCCAGGCGAGATGGTTGCTCGGAAGGAGGTAACGGTGAAGAGCTCATAACATGAGCTGGGATTTCAGGCTGTCCCCGTGGCCTGTTTGTTCGAGATGCATTCGCTGCTGCCCGGTCCAGTTGTCAAGACACAACCAGCATTCATTGCAGCCTTGATACGCAACACGGCTCTACTCTCTTCTGTGAAAGGTCTTCACATGGAATTCAGGGAGGGCAACTGAGAACTTTGGCACCTGGTCCGATTTCTTGTAGTGCTGGTCCAGATCTGGCCTGAAGGCAGCCTCGGCTGACGAATGTTTTTATTCTTCCGCTCTGCCTCGATCTTGGCAGTCCCGGGACTCGAGACAGTACTGAGCATAAAACGGGTAATGATGATCCAAGGCACAAGCACGACTACACAGTAATCGTCCGAACATGTAGCAGGGACATCGAGACAGCTCTAATATAGATCACTGCATGACAAGAGAGCTACATTATGGACGGAGAGGACTACGGTCTTAAGCCGAGCGAATTCGACTTGTATGATCACAACATCCAACCTAGTCTTCAATCATTTTTAGAATGTCATCAATCTAACGCAAATTTATGACTCGTGGCTGGTTCCGAAAAGCTCGCGATGAATCCGTTTAGGCTGCACCCCCAGCGCCTCAAGATCGGCCTGTTTCTCCAACATGAACCGTTCGGGACCACAGAGACTACAATTCAGCATTCCCGTTTTGTCGTAGCTGACGCTGTTGAGAGCCACATCGCACTCACAAGTACTCGGCCGCAGGTTCCGACAGATGCAATGCATCCTTGACTTTGGCCAGATCCAGCCTTCCGTCGAAATCGTAGTCTTTGCCCAGGATTGCACTCTTTGGAGCTGTATAAAATACGCGGTAAAGTAGATTCTGGTGATTGCCGGCGATTTCGCGCATGTACGCATCGAAAGCATGAACACGTTCATCCCTTGCGACATGAACGTACGTGAGCGGTCTGGACCAGTCAGACCGAGGGAGCGTTTTTCGGGAATGAAGGATGTGATTCAGAATCGACAGAAGGGCCGTTTGGCCAACGCCTGCCGACAGGAACACGACTGGAGCATTGGATGAAACACCGGACTCGTCAAACGTGAAATCGCCATATGGCGAAGCAACGTCGATAGTGTCGCCCTCCTGCACCGAATCATGCAAGTGGTTGCTTACCCTGATATGTGTGAGCTGTGTATAGAGTATGCGCAGCCCATCGGAAGAATAAGACTGCGTAACTTACAAGCCTGCGGTCGATTGCCGTTCCTTTATTAGTCCGTCGGAGCATGAATCACCTTCCTTCTTGACACTTATTCTGAACTCTTTCTCGTTCGAGCAATCTGACAGCGAGTATCTATCGTCATTATTGCAGCTCGTCGCAGTGATGCAGTACGTACTGTCTGGCTTGCCGATAGCCGTCTGATCCACCAGGAACACACGAGACGGCGATATACTGCCCGGGCAGGTACTGTGGCAGGTTGTCCTCCCCCTCGGTGGGCGTCAGATAGAAGCTGGTAATGTTGTCGCTTTCCTTTACTCGCTTCGTCACTCGGAACTGCCTCCACCCTACCCAGCCTCCCAACTTCTCCGTGTTCGCATATAGCTCTTTCTCCCGTTCCATGAATATCTATCAGCTCGCAATTGATCTTGCATGTGCCGCGGATGCCGTGATCACACGTATCAACTTACTTTGGCGAGACGCCAGTAACCGTTGTACCATGCATCTTCAAGTTCCGGCGAGACAGCATCGCCGAGAACATCTGCGATCGCCTGGAGGAGATGTTTCCCAACTATCCCGTATTGATCGGCGGTGATACCTAACGAAGCGTGCTTGTTAGAGATACGTTCCACGATTGGGAGTATCGGCGAGAGATCCTCGATATTGTGCGCATAAGCGCACATCGCCGCAGCCAGTGCCGCAGGTTGATGGCCGAGCTGTGGTTAGCCCACTACAGCGTTTATGGCGGATCGGCCGCTAGATGTCTACATACCTGTTGACCGCTTTTGGAGAAAACGTTTTGTAAACTTGGATGGGCTTTAATCATGTCCTCGTCTGGCGCGTCAGCTCTAAGTGTTCAAGTCGCTGTCATAGGCTAGGGAAGAGGTAGGACAAGGTAGAATGGTTATGGGAGAGGAAATGAGAGAGGGACTAGGGTGAGGAAGGCGGTGAGAAAGAGGAAGATAGATGAGGGGCGGAGAGCAGGTCAAGAGAGCACATACAAAAACGTGTGGTGATGGTGAGTCCGTGCTCGACAAGGATTGCGTCCGTAGACTTGATCAAACCCTCATGCTCCGCCCTGAGCGGCGAGACATCTGGAATGACGTTCTCATCGACATGAGGCCGCCCACTGTGTGTGTTGGATTTCGTCGAAGCGGGACTTCTATACAGTGTCAACGGATATGATGCGAGCGAAAAGGAATGTCTCACCCAAAGGAGAATGGACAACCTTTCAATGCGGTCTCTTGATGCACAGGAGACTTGTTGGCGGCGATATCAACACCTTTCGAGGATGGGTGAGAAGCGGATGATCCCGTACGGGTCTCATTGGTAGCCACGGTGACTGATTGTGCGTGACAGGGCATTTCGACCTTGGCTTGGGAATTAGTAGACGGTAAGGTGTCAAAGCTAGAGAAGTAAAATCTTCGAAGTGCAAACGAGCTGGAAGGTTCGCGGGCCGCATATTTTCAAGTCCGCCAGTTAGAGTACCTGTCTCAGGCGGGCCGAACAAGTGCGGGCCGAAAAGTTCGGTGACTATGACTACCGGACCGCGCGCGTCGGCACTTGAAATCTCTACGTTATCGTTCCAAACGACATCGCCTGGCCTTGGACTCGAGGACTTTACATCCCTAGATGCCCCAAGTAGTTGACCTGTAATTCAAAGACGACATGAGCATCTTGGACAGGGACAGTGAGCCTGATGGCGAGGTGGCAACGACTTTTGAGTGGTAAGATATTCCCTCGCTCGGACTCACGATTCAGGTCGTCCAAGGATAAAATGAAACAGTTGATTCCACTATACTTTCTTGGCAGCTTGACCGGTAAGCAAATACTGCATCAGTCGACTGATATGTCTAGCCGTCAACGTTGTGTGAGTCATCCTGTAATGCTCAGCTTACAGGTGAGCTCCATCGGGCCCTCAGCTGAAGCCGGCGTGCGATACTTCGGCATATCGACGATTCAGTATATCCTCAGCAACACAGGATTCTTCGGTATGATGGCGGTCGGACCGATGTTTCTCGCGCCAATATCGGAAACACTCGGCCGGAGACCCGTGTTCTTGGTAGCGCTGATCGCATACTCCCTCACATTCATACCATCTTCGCTCATTCGCCTGTATCCGCTGTGGGCGGTTGTGAGGACTGTGTCTGGTCTCGGAGCGTCGGTCGTCAACACCATGGTGCCAGGGTCCATCACAGATCTGTATAACCCAGACCAGACCCCCCGAATAATGAGCTTCTACATCTTGAGCCTCTTCGCCGGACAGGTATGTGTTTACGGCGTTCCGGCTCACCCTAGTCTGTCGGACAGGTAATTGTCGGGTGGATGTGTGAGAAAACGGCGTACCCATGGGTATGGGGGGTGAGTGAAACGCTGAGAAGGCGACTCATGTTCAGGCCCAAGGCATCGCGACGGCTATCGGGACGGTATTGTACATCTGCGTCGGGAAGGAGACACGCGCACGCCACCTTCTGGGACGGGGAAAATCATCATCAATATTTGACATGCTGCGAAGTAATCTGACCAGACCGTTCAGTGAGTTCAAATGATCAGCTGTGACCTGACCATCAGCTTTTCTCTTCTTGGAACCAATCGTCACCGCTTTGAGCTTGTGGCTGGGATTTGCCTGGGGGCTGATCTTCCTTTTCACCAGCTCTGTCCTCACCGCGTACCGAGCATACGACTTTCGCGTAGCAATTGGAGCATCAATGGAGGTGTAAGCTCACGTTCAGACTATGCTGAGTCGCTGCAGCACACTCCTCGTTGGCGCATTTCTGGGCTGTGCGCTGGCTAATATCGTGGGGTCGAAGCAACACAGAACTCGAGGTGCTGAACCTTCTCAGTCCCTGAAGCCCGAAGTGGGTAACTTTCAATGTCGAAACGTCTCCGGCAGACCTGACACCTTCTTAGCGTCATCTTGTAATGGGAAGCGTCGGGGGATTGGCCCTTGCCACTGGTATCCTCGGATTCGGGTGGACGATCAATCCTTCGATACCCTGGATCGCCTCGGCCATATTTCTCACCATTGTCTACTTTGGAGTGTTTTCGATCTTCCAGGCTGTCTGGTACGTCGAATTTTCCGTATCCTCTTGAATTGACGCTCGTCAGCTGCTACATCGCCGCCGCTTACGGACACTTCTCGTCTAGCGCACAAGCATCCCAAAGCTTTGCGCGGAACATTCTTGCCGGTGTACTGCCTCTGGCTGCGGATCCACTTGTAGGTGCTCTCGATATCTGGAAAGCTTACTGCAGTTTCGTCGTCTCGACACAGGATTGGCGTGCACCGTACTAGGTTCCGTCGCGGTCGTGTTCGCTTTCATACCGTTCATACTCCATCGCTACGGGGAGAATCTACGGTCACGAAGCCCCGCGGCGAGCACGCTTTTCAATGGCTAGTCTTAGGTGAGACTGTGCTCAATCATCAGGAACCATGCAAAGCCAAGGTCTTCATATTCGCCGATTGCTCTCGCACTGGCAAAATGTTGCTTTCGATACCTTTTATCAATCTTGATGGGCATAAAGTAGATGCGACTGAATAGTACTGCACTTGTGGCTTCGGCAACGAGGATCAATGTCAATACCATCCTTGGCGGGACCTAGTCACCTTGCAGATCCAGCAGTGCAGCAGCGATAGGATCCTGCTATACCTAAGCTCGTCGAATCCATCCGGGGAGAGGGCCTATGCTATCAACGCCTGTCGTCCAGTGATGAAATGCAGCGCAATTAAGAGATGCTTTCACCGTTGAAATCCCATTTTTCATTGAGCACCCGATCTTGACCCCTTACAAGTCGGCGCCTCTTGGCGCTATTCACTTACTAGGCCAATCAGGATACAAACAGGCGAGGCGTTGATGCATGACAGGCCATCTGACAGAAGGAAGCTTGTCTCAGGAAAGCGCATATGTTCATATACCGCAAAATTCAGCCGCTGGCCACGCTCTTTTAACCAGGAAATAGCGACGCCCGTGTGGCGCAGTGGTAGCGCGTTCCTTTCGTATTACGTAATCACAAAGGGAAAGGTCCGGTGTTCAACCCACCGCGGGGGCATGCTTTTTGAGAATCCGGCGTTTCTGGGATTTCTAGCCTTCTTAAGCGCTTTTGGGGGGTGTTTTCTTAGCGTTTCTTTGGTATTTCTTCCAGCGTTTTGTCTACCCATACTGTTGTTCAGTGATCTCTCGATCTTGCAGTCTGCTGGTCAAAAAGGCTACTCAGAGAGTCCAGAGACATGTAGACATCAGACTCACAGCCTTCTGCAGCGGACTTGCACTAGATTTTTGCGGTTCAGGCAATGGTGCCAGGAAAGCGATCCACCAAAGCAACAATTATCCACGCAGGTGTTTCTCCATATCCACCAGGACTCGATGTCCTGAAACGTTCGCGATCCATGAGCCACCTCAATCTTGCGTTGGCTATATGTTATGGTACATTGGCTATATGCTGTAGTTGTTGGCTAGATTTGGTGTTGTATTGGCTATATCTATCCGACGGCCCGGTTTACCGGTCGGTAATTCCCGGTCAGGAGATTAGCTATTCAGTGGTACTTCTAATCGCATTCATATACATTTCACCTGGTCTCACTCCCGTCGCTCAACAATATACTCAGTACAAAATGTCCGTTCCTACATATGAAGCAGTCAAACTCCCCTCTCACGTCGAGACGGTCTTGATCACTGGTGCAGGAGGTATGTCCATCCACATGGGTAGTGCTGATGATAGGATTCGTCGGTGCTCAACTTACTCAACTCCTCCTTGATCTCTTCCCCAAGCTGCGGATCATTACGACCGATATCATCGAACCTCCTAGACTTACGAGTGATGAGAGGTTGAAAGTCGTCAAATGTGATCTTGGGGATATCAAGCAGGTGGAAGGATTGTTTGAGGGCGAAAAGATTGGTGGAGTCTTTGCCCTGCAGTACGTCCATCCGCCCTGTGATAGTTGAAGAAATGCTGATGTAGAAGTGGGATCATGTCTGGAGGAGCCGAAGCAAATTTCCCCCTTGGCTACGCTGTTAATGTAGATTCCCACATCAATCTACTTAAAGTATCTCACGCCCATGCGGAACAACACTTCAAATCAGGTCCTAAACCGCGATACGTCTTCGTCTCCTCTTTAGCAGTTTATGGTGGACCTAAAGCAAGACCTGAATCCCTCGTCAAGCCAGAGTACGTCCCCTCCTCTCGTATACAGAAGTTAGGAGAGCTAACAAGTAGTGAGACGCCTGTACTTGCTGAAACGAGTTATGGCTGTCAGAAACAGATTATCGAGCTGTATGTCTATGATTATGGTCGGAAAGGGTTCTTAGAGACTCGATCAGTCAGGTTACCGACGGTAGCAATCAGGTCCGGAGCTGTACGTCCCCCTCCACCCTCATGTTGTTGCTAATAAAAGCCATCATCCGCGGCCTCGTCCTTTATCTCTGGTCTCATTAGAGAACCGCTTCAAGGCCAGGAATCAGTTCTTCCTATCGCAGATGATCCTTCGGACTCTATCATCGATACACTCGCATTCTACGTTTGTAGGACTAAAACGGTGGTGAGGAATATCGCTTATGCGCTCTGTATGGACGATGAGAAGTTAGTCAAGAGGGGTAGTCGGTCGATAAATTTACCTGGAATCAGGATCACCCCAAGGCAGATCTTGAAAGCTTTGTAAGTCTCTCCTTGAAGTCATGCTGATGAATAGGGAACAGCATGGTGGAGAAGAGGCAATGAAATTGGTTTCGTACAAGAAGGATGAGGCTGTTATCAAGATCTGTAAATCTTGGGCTGGGGATTATGATTCAACAGAAGTCCAGAGTCTTGGGTTCGAGGTGGATGATAAGGAAACTGGATACTCTGGGGCTGTACAGGATTTCAAAGAGTTCTTGGTTTCTCAGAAGTAGGAAAAGGAAGAGGATTAGACAAGAACTAAATGCATGATGGTAGAAGTACAAGTAATGGGTATGTTGCTGTTTATGGTGTTGTCAATACTTTGTCGTCGTGATCGTATATGTCCGGGTCGTC
>Ga0308160_10005030_pt1 | contig 13899 bp, 22 predicted proteins | sample PhyFR1_FD_201036 | JGI IMG/M metagenome (GOLD analysis project Ga0308160, IMG submission 201036) | Phyllosphere microbial communities from UC Gill Tract Community Farm, Albany, California, United States - DLSLF.R1 | ecosystem: Host-associated > Plants > Phyllosphere > Unclassified | place: USA...
TAGGATGCATTCCGCGTACGCTACGAAACTCACCATCTTGAATAGACCCAAGGATGCTTGCTGGGCAGAGTCCATGGCGGCCTTGATGTCCTCGGCCTTGACGGACGCGTCACCAGCTGCTCCCTTGGCAGCGATCTCCCGGAGCTCGTTGAGGAGTCCCTTAACCTTTTCTCGCTCGCCGGCATCGAGTTGCGCCTCGAACTCGGCAAGGGACTTTTCAGTCTCAGTGACGAAGCTCTCTCCTCGATTGGCCTCCTCAATCACCATTCGTCGTTGCTTGTCGCTCTCGGCGTAACGCTCGGCGTCGGAAACCATGTTCTCAATCTCCTTGTCCGAGAGACCGGATGAAGAGGCGATGGTCATCGACTGCTCACGGTTGGTGGCCTTGTCGATGGCACCGACATTGACAATTCCATCAGCGTCGATATCGAACGAGATTTGGATCTGAGGAACTCCCTTGGGCGCAGGTGGAAGGTTGGTGAGCTGGAAATCGCCGAGAAGCTTGTTGTCTCGGGTGAGCTCTCGCTCTCCCTGGTAGACCTTGACCTGGATGGCGGTCTGTCCATCGGCGGCGGTGGAGAACGTCTGTGACTTCTTGGTGGGAATAGTAGTGTTTCGGTTGATAAGTCGGGTGAAGACACCGCCGAGGGTCTCGATACCGAGGGAGAGAGGTGTCACGTCGAGGAGCAGAATGTCGGTGACGTTACCGGCGAGAACACCGGCTTGGATGGATGCACCGATAGCAACGGCCTCGTCCGGGTTAACCCCCTTGGATGGCTCTCGGCCGAATACAGACTTGACAGTCTCGCCAACCTTGGGCATTCGAGTCATACCACCAACCAAGATGACATCGTTGATCTCAGACGGCTTGACACCAGCATCGGAAAGAGCCTTCTTGCAGGGATCGATCGTGCGGTCGACGAGGGGCTTTACGAGCTGCTCGAATCGGGAACGCGTCAGGTTCAAGTCGAGGTGTACAGGTCCGTTGGCGCCTCCGGAAATGTACGGAAGGGAAATGTCGGTGGCACCAGTGCTGGACAACTCGCACTTGGCCTTTTCGGCAGCTTCACGAATACGTTGGATCGCGGTTCGGTCGCCAGAAACATCGACGCCGGATGACTTCTTGAACTCGGCGAGGATGTGGTTGACGAGGGTAATGTCAAAGTCTTCACCGCCCAAATGGGTGTCTCCGTTGGTCGACTTGACTTCAAAGACCCCCTTCTGCATCTCTAGGATGGAGACATCGAAGGTTCCTCCACCGAGATCATAGACGGCGATGACGGAGGAATCGGACCTGTCGAGACCGTATGCGAGAGCCGCGGCAGTGGGCTCGTTGATGACTCGAAGGACGTCGAGGCCAGCGATCGAACCAGCGTCCTTCGTGGCTTGTCGCTGAGAGTCGTTGAAGTAAGCAGGGACAGTGACGACGGCGTGTTTGACAGGCTTGTTCAAGTAGGCGGCGGCGGTGTCCCTCATCTTGCCGACGACAAAAGCACCAATTTGCGACGGAGAGTACTTCTCTCCGCGAGCTTCGACCCAAGCGTCCCCATTGCTGTGGGCTACGATCTTGTATGGGACGTTGGCAATGTCTTTTTGGACCTCGGCGTCTTTGAATTTACGACCAATTAATCTGGTATCAGCGTGTGCGGAGCCAGCGAAACGAACCGCTTGGACGCGAAGATGGTGTGCTCTCCGTTGACGACAGCTTGTCGTCGTGCCGGTTGACCGACCAGGCGCTCACCATCTGAGGTCAGCGCGATTGCTGAGCGAACTCACCCTTGGTGAAAGCGACAACTGATGGAGTCGTTCGAGCGCCTTCGGCATTTTCCAGGACCTTGGCTCCTCCGTTCTCGAAGATGCTGATAGTAAGCTCATGGGGCGTGCAGAGAGAATTGATCAACTCACGAGACACAAGAGTTCGTCGTTCCCAAATCGATACTAATATGAGCCTAAGCCGTGCTTGTGAAGATATAAACGTACCCGATAACGGGGCCATTGACCTTGCCACTGTTATAACGCTTGGAAAGAAGCGGGGTGGTGCGCTGAATAGTCAGATCGGATAATTAAATGGTGATTCTGATGAAACGTACGGCGACCGAGGTTCGGAGAGGCGAACGAGCGACTGATGATCGGAGCGACCTAGTAGCAGCGTACATGGCTGTGGATGTTATTTTTTAAGAGGTTTTGGGTAGAGTATTCGATGGGTGTCAGATGTCGAAAGAGAGGGATGTACAAAAGTTGGTGCCGAGTGCGCGATTCCAAAGTTGCTAGAAATGTCCACGGTGGCGGCGATCAAAGTGGCGATTCATCCCGATCTCATCAACACGCTTCATATCGCCGAATGTGGCACAAACTACAACGGCTTTGGAATACAACAGGACCCCCACCTCCACCTCATATCGCATGCGTCTCGATTCCAATCACCTTGACCCCTCGTTTGCGTGGGACAGCATCGGTCAATTGGTTGCAGCCTATCCTATCAGATTGCTCGGTTGGTAAGGCATCCGTAAACTCACCCCAGACTCGCAACACTTCCAACTGCTCGCAACCATCCAGAATCTCCTTGACCGTATAATCGGTTACCTGCCGGCACCAACCCATGTCAACCTCTTTGAGCACTTTGCATTCTGCCATTCTGCCGAGTGCCTCGGCCGGCACATCTTTCCATCCGGGGATTTTGATGCTTTCAATCGCGCTCTTCGAGTGATCAATCAACGCATTCAAAGCTTTCTCACGAAGCTGATGGCACTTTTCCAAGTCGACGCGCTCCAGGTTGCCCATTGTGTTGAACATCCTACCAACGGCGTCGTCCGATAAATCGCCCAAGTGTCGAAGAGAAAGGGATCGTAGGACAATACAGTGCTTTGCGATGGCCGGTAGCACATCATCGGATAGCTCGGTGCCAGAGAGGTCGAGGTGGACGAGATTGGAACCCGCGGTCTCGAGGAGTTCGGCTACAGCTCGATCGCTAAGCGGTGATCCCGGTGATGAGAGATTCAGCGACGTGAGACGTGACAAAGCCGCGAGAGGCTGGAGCAGCACATCAGACATTTGTCCGATCTGACTCAAGCGCAGGTCAGTGATGTCGGGGCAGTATTGTACGAGAGCTTCCACCACTTCCAGATCGATGCGCGGTGATTGGGTGACGAGCAGAGACTTCAGGCGCCGCAGACGGAAAAATTCAATCCAACCTTGTTTCCGCACCAGAAAGGGAGCGACCAGTTCGATGTGTCGCAGCTTGGTAAGGCTTTCGGCCCATGCGATTAGAGTATCTGTGCTGATTTGGCCGCAAAGGTGGAGTGAGAGCCTTTCGAGGTTTGGGCAGAGGTTGGATAGGGCCATGTAGGAAGACTGGACGAGATCTACGTCAATCGCGCAACGATAGTCACTCACTAGTACAGTCGTACATGACCAATTCGGTCCTCTCGGTCGAGTAGAAGAGTGGAGCGGTTTCGGGGGTGCTGCCGTGAGCGAACGCCACCACAAGGCGTACAGTCGACGAGACTTAGAGATGATTCGGCAGACCTTGTCCATATTGATGGAACCGATGTCGCCGAGCTGCTCAACATCTTCAATATATGTCCCAATAAGCTGTCGTTAGTAAAGCCGTCATAAGATATACCTTGATGCACATCTCGCTCAAGGGAGTGGTTCCTCTGCGCGTCTCGTAGTGGACTATTTTGTTGCGATCATCCTTTTTTACGGGTTTGGGTTTGGCCTTCTTGGGCTTTGCGAAAGGGTCAATGTTGAGATTGTAACAGCACTGCAGACATAGCCAGGTAGATGGCTGCTGGGGATGCTCCTTGGTATACGTGGTCTGTCATTACTCGGATGTCGCCTCGATCACCCACCACCGTAAAAGTACACCCGCACTCTCCACAACTCATGCTCTCGCCTGCCGCCTTCAGACATTGCGGGGTGGCTACGCCTCTGCTGGGGCCAGGTATCGGTGCTGCGTCAAGATCGTCAGAATCCATCGAAGTTGCACGTGCCCGTTTTGTGGGCCGCTCGTCATCCTACGGTCAAAAGAGGAGCGGTCATATGGCGCACCTCTGGCATGCCTTCTCCAACCTGACTGGGACCGGCCTCCACATTTGCAGCAGTCACTCCTGATGCTGGGTCGACGTGGGCATCGTTCGGTGGAGGCAAGCCGTTAATGGCCGAAGTGTCGCCCCACGTAGTCAGTCTTGTAGGAGGTTCGACTCCGAGCCCCTGAAAGTCAGATGCGGATCAGGGTTAGACGCACCGCTAAGAATGAGGTCAAGGCTGAGGCCGGACCTTTGACGCCTCCGTTGCTACGGCGAGGCGGCATGATAGGAAATGAACAATCAGAGGATTGATGTTGACGGGGAAAAGTTGATGAGACTCTGGAGTACTTCGCGCGGTTGACGTGTGCGGTGGAGGCCTGAGCGGGGATCACCGCTGAACTTGGACACGTGACGTAAGCACGTGGGGATGATCACCGTCGACATCTCTGTAGTCCTGCGTGTATACTGCATTCTCCCACAAAGCTCGCAAGGCTTCCAGCGACATGTACGAGCCTCATTTGGTCAATAACGCCAACGATCATGCTCACGACGATGATGGCCCAACGACCAACATTCTCGACGAATTGGACAAGATCGCGCCCATAAAGAGCTTTGATGCCTTTCCCAAGGTGCGTGGCTTGGTCGGCCGAGCTCAGACCAGGTCCAATCGACGTATACTAGCCAATCTCAACGGGGAGGGGTGCTGACCTCAATTGTCGCAGCCATCATATTCATACTGGTCCTAGTGAGTCGACTACCTCACTTTGAAGGGTACATGTGCTCATACAGAACGATCTAGGCGAGTACATGTATGGGGCGCCCGACTATGCTTTCAAGGTCGATCAAGAGCTTGAGAAAGATCTACAACTCAACGTGGACCTCACAATCGCCATGCCCTGTCAATGTGGGTCAAGTTAGGATATCGCTGATCAGATCTTTCCATCGATTTAAGAGATGCTGTTGGGGACCGCCTGCACCTGAGTGATGATTTTGTTAAAGATGGGGTGAGTGAACTGTTTGAAACGTGCTGATGAGAGACTGAGTTTGTCGTTGGGAAAGCAGTGGACAAGCGGTATGCGGCCACCGGTCTCGGGCTGATGGCAGGTCCCCTCGTCATTCTTCTGCATCCGAAATCATCTCCTCGTCCAAGCGTCGCACGCCAAATCAACGATCACTGAGTGGCATCGGGCGCTTATTTTCCTCCTCTAAGCCGCGCCATGGCCAGTATCGCCCGACGCACAACAAAGTCGCTGACGGTTCGGCTTGTCGAATTTATGGTAGTGTCAAGGTGAAAAAGGTGACAGCCAATCTGCACGTCACCACGCTCGGCCACGGATACATGAGCTTCGAGCATACGGATCACAGCCTTATGAACTTGTCGCATATTGTTCACGAATTCTCATTCGGCCCTTTCTTCCCTGCCATCGCTCAACCTCTGGACATGACATATGAACATACCAGCGATCGTGGGGACCTCTGCCTGGCCGAGCTGACATCAGCGTTCACAATATTTCAGTACTTTTTACGCGTCGTGCCTACGACGTATATAGACGCCAGCTTGCGTCAACTCGCGACCTCACAAGTGAGAGATACTGTCATTTGCGCCCGTCTCACCTCAGTACGCCGTGACCGACTACTCGCGCTCGTTTGAGCACAACAAGGGAGTACCTGGGATTTTCTTCAAGTATGATCTGGAAGCGATGGCCTTGATCATCCGGGAACGAACGACCTCGCTGTACCAGTTTCTCGTCCGGCTAGTCGGCGTGATAGGCAGGTCTTATTGCATAACAGCGCTGACCGTAGGTGGGGTATGGACAGTAGCATCGTTCGGACTGCGCGTATTCAACCGGGCGCAAAAACAAGTGTTCAAGGGGAAAAAGTCGGAAAAGGAGTATATACCCGTGTCGACGCCGTTGAGCGAAGAGAAGAGATGGATGTGAATGTGCCACTCACGGAATTAAAGCTAGCTTATTGGTTCTTACATCTCATCGTTCACCATGTCGTATCAAGGTCGCGAAGCAATCTATAGGGATCAAGCCTACACCGATCCCAATCCTTTGCCTTCTAGCGTTCCGCCCGTAGATGAGGTTGGTGCTACGTCAGCCCCATTGAAGAGCGCGTCATTCTTCATCGGACAGCATTGTAAAGATGTCAATGGTGTGTATCCGGATCATCCGCACTGACTACAGAGGATTTCATGCTATGCAAGCAAGAGAATCGCGATCCTGCGCATTGTCTCGCAGAGGGCCGCAAGGTGACTCGTTGCGCATCCGAAGTGTAGGTCGTGAGTCGTCCTTGCTCACCTTTAGTGTCAACATGATGCGGGAAAACTGTCTGGCCGAGTTCGACGCACACTGGAAGTGTCTGGAACAGCAGAACCAGGTAGGTGCCAACCCCAGAAGAGAATGCTGACACACAGTACTTCTACGCCTGTCGAAAACCGGAAAAGGCTTTGAACAATTGCGTTTTTTCCAAACTGGTGCGTGATTTACCTCGCCTGTCTGACACATAGAACCTGTCCAAAACCATTCCAGGCGCACCCAGCGGACAAGTACCCATTCACGAGAAGAAGAACCCCCTCTACATTCCACTGCAGAAGTGATCATGCATAATTGAGCGTCTCTATCAACTTGTCTACCACCCGAATCACGTCGGGCTGGTAGAACCGCTCAAATGTGAGCGGAATGGGCGTGCTGACGTCAACAGCAACCAATGTGCAAACTCACTCCCAGCCGCTGACTAGACCGATAGGTGCTTCTAGAGACTCGAACGATCTTCGTCCAACTTCGCCCGCAATGTTATTGCCTACACTGCCGCTCTTCCCAGCTTCGTGAACGATGACCATCCGGCCAGTCTTATTGACCAGCTGTGCCAATGCCGCATGAGGCAGCGGGTTCATGGTTTTCACATCGACGAGCTGGATTGATGGAGCGGGATTTGGGGGACGCAACTGCGCGGGCAGGAATGGTATCAAAGCCGGAGGAGGATTCTGCAGCATGCGGATAGCCCGTACTATGGTGAGCAGATTCTAGTGAACGGCTTACTGCACGTATACAGAGGGGTGCCATACGACACGAGTGTCAGGTCCGTGCCTTCTCTCAACACTTCGACGTCTCCCGGGATCGTATAATCATCAACAGGGACTTGCTCAACTGCCATTAGAAGCACAAATGAGCGACCCACCGGCTGCACGATATCTGTCATCAGCTCGCCTCTCACGAACATGACTTGCAATATCTTTGGCTCCAAGACCAAGATTGGGCACGGGTCCCGTATGGCAGCTAAAAGCAGACCCTTAGCCTGAATCGGTGACCTTGGTATCACGACCTTGAGGCCTGCAGCGCCCAGGAAATAGCCCTGACATTAGTCGAACGTACAGCGGCTCACCTCGGGGCTCTGGGAATGGTACAAAGCGCCATGGCCGACACTGCCAATCGGTGCGCGAATGGTGAGAGATCCGCCTGGAAGGGGGTACGATCCTCCGCTCGCATAGTGTTGCTTGGCCGCTTCGTTGACGAGCTATTTGTTAGTAGTCCATAGTCGCGCCCACCTGATCAAAGGCGGGAAATATCTGTCGTTAGCGCTGTGTCCGGGTACCCGACATACATAATCGCCAAATTGAATCTCCCCTATCGCGCACCCGCCCGTGCTCGCATAACCTATACCAAACCCAGCTATCCCTTGCTCTGTCAACGGCGTGTTAAAGACTCGTTTTTTGCCAAATTCCTCCATAAGACCAACGGTGCAGCGAAACACGCCAGTCTCGACGTCTTCACCAAAGACAATGGCCTTTGGATTGGTGGCCAGCGCAGTCCTGTCATCAATGCATGCGTCGGTCATGGACGCACCCTAACGCATCTCTGATAGCTTGGTGAAGATTCATCCGCCTGGTCTCCCTGCCTTTGCCATGCGGGCCCTTGAGGCCATGACCGTCGGCAAAAGTCAGACCTGGTGTCGCTAATGCCTCCTCGGACGTGGTCAACAGCAGTTCGCTCGAACCAAGTGTAGGCTCGTCACCGTCTGGCCTATCTACTGGTGGAGATGGCGTAGTACGTGCAGGGGTACGGGCAACCGTGGCCAGTGTGCGTCGGGCGACTCTCAGCATGATGGTATGAAAGAGAGTCCGGGTACCCGGCCGGAGCTTGTGTAGCCGAGAAGATGCATGCGGACCTCGCCGCCCAGATATTATAATCTACTCTTCATCCACAGCCTGCAGTGCCCGGTCGAGCTTCATTTGCGGCGTAATCTTGGGCTCGCCAAAGACGTCGACCTGCTTTACAAGTGCTTCGACCTCTTCTGTACTGAGCGATATGCTTCGAATTAACAATGCAATCGCCTTGTAAGCTTGGGGGAAGTCGATCGAGTCATCGTCCAACGACGGCATTCGAGCAGACAAACTTTGATCAGCTCGATCAAACGCGTAGGCCTACCCCTTGATTAGAATATCTTTCGTCACCGCGCCATCAATAGCTTGAGTCCATGCTTTAGCTACCACCTCGGCGTCCTTGATCTTGGAGATTCTGAAGACGTCGGCTGTCAGCCGTGCGGCGAGGAGCGGTTGGTGTTGCTCCGGTAAAGCACGGAAATATTCGACCACATCGTCGGGATTCCTGGAGCCTCCAGCGTCTTTTTCTCCCCACAATTCCTTCATATCCGACTCGATCTTGGTTTTGGCTTTGTCGGCCGACATGGGTGCTGATGAGTCGACCGGTGTCGACGCCTCTTCCTCTTCCTCGCCACTCTCTTCGCCGTCCTCCCCTGAGATGGATTTTGTTCGTGGGGCGAGGTTGAGCTTTCTTCTTTGTGGCTCCTCCGCACTGCCTCGACGGTCCTCCGATGCAGGTTGCTCAATCGCATCGAGCGCGCTGAACATGTTCGTGGTCGACGTTTGCCTGGAGAGTGTTGGGGGGGTCGTCGTACCCGCAAGCTTGCCTTTGCCCTGCGCGAAAACACTCTTGGGGCCAAAGTTGGGACCAGCGCTTCCAGAAGAGCTGACGCCCCGACCAAGATTGGTGAAGTCGGCACGAGGCGCGACACGAGCGGTGGGAGCTACAGATTGCCATTCTCCTGGCTGCGCGTCTCGTCTTCCTCCTGCTCGCGATCCACCGCGCGACATCGATTCTCGACTAGACTGAGCAGCGGCGGCCGATTTCTCTGCCTGCTCCCGAGCGGCCTGTTGATGGATCTCGGCAATAGTCATAACGCTGCCTTGAGTCTTCTTCGACGCCCACTTTTGGCGACGCAAGTCGATGATATCCTGTCGTCAGCTTGGATTTGAATGAGGAGACTTGCCATGATCATGAATCTAATACGCGATGTCACGTTTTCACCGTTGAGAAGACTGTTCAACCTCTCGAATACGACCTCCATGTTTTCGGGCGAAGCTACTTCGAATTGGGCGCCGACGGTCGTGAGCAATTTGCAACTAGACTCGACGTCCTCCTCGTCTGGATTCTCCACATTACTAAGCAGCTTCACGAAACAGGTACGGATGACACCTTTTCCGATCATGTCGAGCTTGTACAGCTCCCCAATCAGTTGGACAAGACCCAGACCGCGTCGCTTGGCTTTCTGAGCTGCGTAATACTCGTCGCTGAGCATGGCAGCTTCGCCAGTGCCCTCTTCCTTGTCATGCTGCGCAAGTCGTTCTCGATCTTCTTCACTCTTTGCGGCTGCCGCCGTGGCAGCATCCTCACGAGCCTTCCAACCGGTCTCGAAATCACCCTGACAACGTCCAACGAGGTATCTTCGGAAAAGGATTCCGCCAGACACTGGCTTATCGTCAATCGTCTCGGTGATCGCTGGATCCAATCGTTCCCAGAGCATTCGGCACAGACGAGCGTACATGCTCGACCAATGGGCCTCGTCGGTGGCCTTTTCAAATATTTGCTTGATGACTAGTTTGAGCGTCAAGCCATCGGTCTCGTTAGCCGATTTATTGGCCCATTCCAGGATTTGCACTGCGATAGAGTCAAACTTTTCAGCGGTAAGCTTGTTGAGAAGAGATTTGACCTTGCGCTCAATGAAAGCGGGCGATCCCTCGTCGTCTCCGGTTGGGCGTGACTTGACCCAGGAGTTGGTGGATATAGCAAGTGGGGCGACATCGGGGTCGAGCTGGCTGGGATGAGGGGCACGTTTGACGCCGCCTCGACTTCGGTTCGTGCCACTGCGCGATGTTGACAGGGACATGGTCGGAAGTCCGTGCATTCCTCCTTGACTAGGAGTTCGCGCCATGCCTCCACGAGATTGACCCAGAGATCTGTTGTAGCGCTCCTCGCTAGTGGTGCCACGCAGCGAACCCGAAGAGCTGAACTGACCCATGCCGAAAGTTCCCATTCCTTGGCTGGCAAAGTTGCCGGAACGCGAATTCATGCCACCGATACCTAGCCCGGCTGGCTGACGGGATCCCATGGAGGCACGCGACGATCCACGACCAGATCGGCTCGTGCCGAAACCGCTGGAGGCATCAGCGTCGAGACCGATCTCTTCCAGGCTAGGCAGGCTGTCGGGCTTTTCTCGACAAACGGAGATGAATTGCATGAGGAATTCCCGGTCGTAGCGGAACTTGCCCGGTTCCGCGTCGGCATTGTAATCGGGTCGGGGAGATTTGTTGGTACCGGGATAGGTGATGGATGACAGGTCTTCTATACGTCGAGCGGTACTCATACTGGAAGGCGTCGAGATCTCCGGAGTGCCGACTTTGACGTCTGATGAAGCTGGACGACGAGGAAGACTGGCCCCGGTCGGTTTCGGCGGGAGACCGGCAGTAGTCGAGGCGGGCGACGCAAGTGGTGATCCGGGGGCCGAGGCCGCTGGCGTAGCTGGCTCCTTGACTCGGGCGGCTGCCTCTTTCGAGGCAATCTCCGCGTCCGCTGCCTCTTTAGTCTCGAGTTCCTGGGCTGCGGCTTTCTTGGCGTCGTTCTCCTGAGTCTGCTTGATTTGCGCATCTTTGGCCTCTTGCACTCGAACCTCTTCCGCGCGAGCAGCTTCAGCCTTGACTTCTTCCTCCTTGGCCTCTGCTGCTTTGGCTTCTTCAGCCTTTTGCGTCTCTTCAGCCTTCAGCTGCTATTAGCAAGATCGATCTGTCAACTTACTTTTTCTTCCTGCTCGCGGGCCTGTCGGGCCTTGCGTTCCTTTCTTTCCTCCTCTTCTTTCGCCTCAACCTCTTTGATCCTAGCTGCTTGGGCTTCCTCCTCCAAGCGAGCCATGCGCTGCGACTCGGTCTCCATTCGGACCATTACGGGCATGGTAGGCAACTTCTTCTTGGGAGGGTCCTCCTTGATTTCGGGTGTGACAACACCGCTCGATCCGGGGGTGGTCGGAACCTTGATGGCTGCGGCAGCGCTCTTGAGGTCGAGCGGTGTGCCATCAGGTCGTGAGAATTTGATCGGTTTTCGCGGCGTGAACGACGCCGCCGAGCCAGAAAGTGAAGGGGCATATTGGCCTTGGACAGGTGGCGTAAATGAGGTAGTCGTCGGCATCAATGGGCGGGACGGAGTTGATGGCGCATTCGATGGGTGCAGGCTGGGCGGTCGGCTTGGAGGTGTCGGGGTCGGGCTGACGCTCGGCAACGGAGCTTGTGGAGGCGCTGGCGAAGGACCGTTCAGCTGAGCTGGATTTGCGCGCGGGGAGAATTGCTGGTTTTGTGGGTGTTGCTGAGGAGCCCATTGAGGGACACCGTACTGCGGAGGGTAGTTGCCGTACTCCTGGATATCAGCGACATCGTCACCTGAGCTCACAAAGTATTGGTTTGGATATCCCATTCCGGGGTACGGCTGAGGCATCGGATAATTCCCCATGTTCCGCGGCATGTTCATCTGAGGGTTCGGGCGAACGAAACCTTGGCTCGGCATCTGAGGCCGGAATTGCTGCGGGTTGTATGGTGGCTGGGGAGGGGAGCGCGGCTGGCCAGGAGCACCTTGGGGTGGCCTAAGATGGTTGATACCATTAGGCCCCTGGAACGAACCGACAGACTGGCGGCGATCGTTTGGCGCGCCGGTTGGCTTGGGCTTTGCTCCGAACAGCGAGTGCGCATCGAGAACCTTTGCTGGACGATGCGCGTCAGAAGTGTCGGCTTCGATGGACCCGAAAGATTTGACAGTGTCGTTACCGAGGTGCGCGCCCGTCGTAGACGGGGCGGCGGGAGAGGAGGAGAGAAGCGGGTTCGGCGAGTCGACTGTGCCAAAAGCCAAGTTCCCTGCTGTCAGCCCCGCAAAATCGGACGGCCTACCTCTTTTGATGTCGACGCCATTGCCCACCAGCATGCTGCCCTTTCGAGAATGCGTACCTACAGCGACGGGGACATTGTTTCCGTTGGCCTCCGCTTGCGGCTGCGGGGTGCCTGAGGGGTTGGGAGATTGTATGGCGGAGGTTGGTTTGGACGTCGTGGCCAGAGGTGGACCACGCGACCAGGCAGAGGAAGGTGTAGACGCGCCGGTGTTGTTTTGCGATTGAGCGGGAGGGGTAGCGCTCATTGACAATGTACGGGGAACTGGGCGGGATGACGTGAGGGGCGGATCCGACTGGTTTGTCTGAACGAAAGCACGTGTCTGATGGATAAGCCACTACCAGCGAAACAAAATGATTTACTCACCGTGGACAGATAATCTCACGAGACGATGAACGCAGGGGGAGTGCGTGTAGTATCCCTTGAAACTTTTTTTCCACGATAGCCGATGGTGACCCGGATGACGTGTAGGCTCTTGAAGACGGAGCAATGGATGCTGTCGTTCCTCAGAGGCAGGAGACGATTGAGTTGTTTTTCAAGAGGGGACACTGATTGGTGTGCCCTTTGAAGAATGAGATAAAGGTGGAGAAGGGAGGAGGGGAGTGGTGAGAACAATCGACCAACCGCGGCGGTCGAAACCTGCACCCTGTGGCGGAAAGCGGGATCAAATCTCAACCCCGCCGCACACTCACGCTGCCACCTGCTGCATTCACCTCGTCTTGCCCGCTTACAATCCGCCTTTCATGCCATCTGCCGCGTAGGGATCTCATTTGAATGTCTGTTTACAAGCTCCCTTCCCCTTCGATCATCTTCTGAACGTCTTCTATCGTATTTGCTAACATTTCCCCCCCGTTTGTCTCGCCGTTGACACCGGGTACGGCGTCTCGGTGCATTTGCTCCAGTCGCGAGAGCGCCTCGCATATTCGTCTGAGCTTTGCGGCTGAATTGTCGCCCGAGATTTGTTCTAGCACCACCATTTGGCGGTCCGGGCAAACAGCCAGTATTCTGACCAGGAGAAACGCCAAGTAGCCTCTGACGACTTGGCCAGACTATCGTCAGCACGAACGATACTACTGACTTGCTGCTGTAACGTCCGAGCCGTAATTTTCGTATAGTTGAGCACACATGACCGGCAGCTCAACGATGTCAGCATGTGAGACAGGTGTCAAGATGCTTCTCGACGTGGTCGTATTCAGACTAGCCAGACGCCTAGCGCCAGTATCATTTTCGCTGATCGTGGTGATGATCGACAAGACCAGACATAGGATGTCCTCGCTGGCATCGGTATCCCCTTCCTGGATTGGCTTGGCCGCAAGGGCAGTGGCAAGCGCGTCGCGTCGGACCAAGATCGACGCGAGAGCGTGGAGCTCGCTGTCTTCGAGTTTGTTGGTCCATACTTCAGACAACTTCGAAAAGTAGATGACCATTTGCAACAGCGTTGCAATCGATGTCGCAGCTTTCAATAAGCCGGGTTTTAGGTGGGCTCACCGGCAGCGTTTGATGAGGCTTCAAAAATCGCCACTACTGATGCCAACACTCGGATCATCACTTCAACAGCCTGGCTTTCTGCTTGGAGTTCCCCATCGTCGACGCGAACAAACGCGGCGATGACTTGGAGACAGTTGTTCAGGTGATGTATGTCGA
>Ga0308160_10005031_pt1 | contig 13899 bp, 15 predicted proteins | sample PhyFR1_FD_201036 | JGI IMG/M metagenome (GOLD analysis project Ga0308160, IMG submission 201036) | Phyllosphere microbial communities from UC Gill Tract Community Farm, Albany, California, United States - DLSLF.R1 | ecosystem: Host-associated > Plants > Phyllosphere > Unclassified | place: USA...
ATCTCCAGCTGGAGCTTCGATCCTTAGCGGCTGGACCTTTTTTCCGTTGTTAGCGCTTTGATTTCCCGACGCTGCTTGCCATTGACTGCGATCGGATCCCGAGGCAGCGCCAGGGTTAGGCATTCAGCACGTGAATGGCTTGTCACCGCGGGGACGGGCACCGGTATGACCAGAGCCAGCCCCGTGGGCCACATGTAGGTCACGCAGGTCGACGCGCGAAATGGCAAGAAACGGGATGTCGTGCTTTAAAGGCCGAGAGCGTCAAGCATGGCATCCTCTTCGTCGTCCGAGCCGGCGCGCCGCCGCGCGCGGGACGGGTGAAGCGGACTGTTGGCCGTGACCGGGGCAGCCTCTTCAAGTTCCTCGCGCCGCATCCGGGCGTGTTGCCGGGCTGTGTATCCGAAGCCCACGAAGGCGAGCACGCCGAAGGTGATCCACTGCAGGGCGTAGGAAAGGTTGGACCCCTCCTGCACGGATGGTGGGGTCAATTGCAGCGGCGTTTCATCCGGTCCGGGCGACTCCGAAGCCATCAGACCATAGCTGCCCGTCATTAGTGGATACGCGAGCTGGCGCGTGTATGCCACCAGTTCGATGCTGGCCAGCTGGCCCTCGGGCGCGGCACGGCCCAATCCGGGCTCCGAGGGCTTCAGCCGCACGACGGCGTCGATGGTTCCTTCCGGAGGAGCAGGTACGGCATCAGGGTAACCGGGCCTGAGGTTCCCGATGGGCAGCCACCCCCGGTTGATCACGATTGTCTCACCGGAAACCAGTCGAAAGGGAACCAGGACCTCATACCCGGGAGCGGAATTGTTTGGCCGGTTTCTGACGATCCGCTGATCCGACGCCAGGTAATGGCCGCGCACCGATACGGGCGTCCACTTGGCTCCGGGTCCGGCTACTTCGAAGTGCCTACGGGCAGATTCGAACGGGATGGGTTCTTTGCCATAGTTTTGTTGGACACGTTGAATCTCTGCCACGGCCTGATTCCGGCGCTCCAACTGCCAGTTTCCCAATCCGACGCAGGCCGCGGCGAAGAGTGCGGCGAGCCCCAGTATCCCCAGCCACTGCCGGGTCAGAAGGAACGAGTACGTCACTGGCCGGACCGAAGTAGCGTCCCCGGCCCCAGCGCGCCGCGCCTGGTTCCGGCAAGGCAAGGCCCGCCCGCACCTCGCGCCCGGGAGGATGTTCCGGACCGGGATTTTTCTTCAGTAATGTCGCAGTGCACATCACCACCCTAGCCGCGGGCCGGACCGTCCCCATTCCGCAAGCCAGTTTTGAGAGTCGGAGCTGTGCGTGCTCCGATGCGCGCTGGGAAGGAGCAGGGTCATCGCCCGCACACCAGCGCGAGGAACCGGCCGCGACCAGGTATCCGCCGGCCGTTCCGGAGAGTCAGCCGCTAAACTGCCAGGGTGCTAAATGAATTTTGGAACACCTCGACCGGTTCGTACAAGGCGCTCGTGTTTGGTGCCATGGGCCTGATCGCGGCCGGAATACTCCTGAACATTGCGGGAAACCTGTCCCGGATCGATGGCCTGACGGTCGCGTCCCTTCCGGTCATCGGAGTGGGCCTTGTGCTTCACAGCACAGGCGTCGTCGTCCGCGGTCAGGGGGTCCGAAGGCGCCTCCAAAAGTAGCCCAGGGACGGGCGGACGCCGGGGGGCGAATTCCTGGCCACTGCTGTTTCCATCCCATCCGGTGCAGGGCCCGGATTCGGCTTTTTCCCGCAGGCTTGCCGCCGGGGGCCTTTTCATCGAACATCCTTTCCCGGCCGATAGTCGGTGGCGGGCAATCCGCGACTGGACCATTCGGGCCACGGCCAGTACCGCCGCCCAACGCATCAAAAAGCATCACGTTCCCGCCGTCTCCCGCCTAGCCCGAAACCCTGCAGCAAACAGCAAATGCGTGCCGGTTGCTCCACCCGAGCGGCACGGCATCCGGCAGACTACCGATGTGGCCTATCGGACCGGTCGTCATCGGATCCCGAGCAGGCGGACTCCTCCGCCGGCGCGCTGCTGGATGATTTCGCCCAGGCTGCACGGAAAACCGTGAAGAACACCAGAAGAAGGTCGGGGTCAAGGGACCCTCGTGGACGGGGCGGCCCTCCCAGCGAACCGTCAGGTGCAGCTGTGCATAATGGAGCGAAGCTTCGGTCAACCGCTATTTGACCGGAGCTTCGTCATTGAGGGGCGCCAGGGCATGGGCTTTCCTGGTCTGATCGCTGCCCCTGCGCCGGCCGTCCTCGGGCCCTGGCCGGGCCACCGTGTACCAGCCGACCCTGGGCGCGTTCCTGCTGGGGCTGGGCGCCGGGGCCGTCGGCCAGATCGCAGTCAAGTTCCTTCTGCCCGCTCTACATCTGTTCAGGCGTTGCTGTAACGTCTCTGGGGGAGGTTAACGCAGCCTGTGCCTCCGGGCGTGCGCACTGTCGCGCCGCCGCAGGTGCATCCCCCAACCTCGACTCTCTCAAGGATCCATGAAAACGATGTCTCCAGCCGACGACGACCGCCAGAACCCCCTGCCGCCCAGCTCCGGCAAGGGTCCGGACGCAGGTATGCCACTGGGTGCCCGGCGCCTGGTGCTCATCGGCGGGCTTTGTGTACCGGTCGGACTGGTCGCCGGGCCCTACCTGCTTGGTCTTCAGATCCTGGCTGTCGGCGGCGTCGTCGCCGTTGCCGTGGCATTGTCATACGGCCCTGGCCGAACATGGTTCTCGCGGTGGTCCTGGCTGACGGTTGCCGCTGGCGCCGTCTGGATGGCAGCCACCATCGCGTACTGGGGGACCATCGTCGCCGCGGCAGATGCGTCCGCGCCGCTGTCGGGCTGGTCACCGGTGCTATTTAACATTGGCGTAGGAGGTCTGGTCATCATGGCCGCCGCCACCGCCGGCGGGGTCCTGACACGGTACCGGTTCCGCCGGGCGGCGGCCGCGGCGGCCGCCGCCCGGGGCTGACTCTGGTACCGGGTGGTCCGGTCCCTGGGTCGGGCGGGGAGTGCGTCCCGGGCTTTAGGAGTTCTCGTTTCCCGCCCGCTTGCGGCGGGCCAGGAAGAGGATGCCGGCCAGTGCAGCGATGACCGAGGCCGCGACGCCGAGCGTGAGCAGCGCGTTGTCGTTGCTGGGTCCTTTGGCCGGTTCAACTTCTGTGCTGCCTGCTGCGGCGGGGGCGGAGGTCTGCGCCGGCGACGGCGTCGCGGGTGCGGCCGACGCAGTTCGGGACGGGTTCTGGACGGTGAACGCGTAGTTTCCGTCGATCGGGTGTCCGTCGGAGGAGACGGCCCGCCACAGCACCTTGTGGGCTCCATTGGCCCCCGGGGTGACTTTCGTGGAGATCGTGGCGCCCGTAACGGTCACTTTTCCGTCACTGATTGTTTTCCCCTCCCCGTCGGTGACCGTGATGACGCTCAGGTTCAGACTGGCCGAATCGGTCGGTGGCTCCGAGAGAGTTAGCGAGACTGTCTCTGGCGTGGAGGTCACGGTCGTGTCCGCTGCCGGGGATGTGGACTGGAGGGCATCATGGGCCTGCGCTGGCCCGGCGGCCATCGCAGGGATTAGCAGCCCGGTCGCGAGGGCCAGGGAAAGGAGGGTGCGCTTTTTGTGGGTCAGGTTCATGGTGTGTTCGCAATTCTGGGTGGTTGGGAGGGTGTCGGGGACGGCCGATCAGGCCGCTGTCCGCGGCGGCCCCCTCGCCGGGACCCGTCCGGGCGAAGTTCCCAGGTGGATGCGCCGCCCCTCGCCGGTGGCTGCGGTGCGAGACACGGGTGGCAGGGCCGCGGGAGCCGGCTGGGCTATCAGGGCCTTCAGCCATGAGGCCAGCATCCACAGCGTGGCCTCGGCCCGTGCGAGGACCAGGGCGGTGGCGAGCGTGGCCAGAAGATGCAGCCCGAGCATGGCATCGGCCGGATAGGCGCCCGGGACTCCCGGCTGGCCGACGGATCCCTGGAAGGAAACGTCCGTCCTGCCGTGTACGTGGGGAGCCGGCACACCCCCGGGTGCTGCGGGGACAGACAGTGCGGCGAAGGCCTGGTGGAGGGCGAACTGCCCGGCGAGGAGATAGCCGACAAGGATGGGGGCTGTCATTGTCCGCGCGGTAAGGGGCGCTGCGGTGAGGGCCGCCAGAGCGGCCAGCGCTGCCATGACCGGCGGCGCCGGCAGTGCCCCCCCGGCGCCAAGATGAGCACCTGCGGCAAGGAAGAGGGCCGTCCCGGCCGCGGCGAGGGCCCTGGGGACCCGAATCGGCGCGCAATTTTTCACCGTTGGGCTCCTTCCTCAGGCAGAAAATTCTACACTACGTAGAAAGAGTTGGCCGGGCAAAAGCAGGCGGCCGTGCACGGCGACAGCCTTACTGGGGTGGCTTGTGAAAAAGTGAAATATACGACGCTAAGGTTTCGCCGGTCGTCGTAGTGGCCTGTATTTGCCGGGCTTGAGGTGGTTGGCGCGCGGCCAGGTGTAGTCGCCGGTGAGGTTGATGTGCTCCCATCCCAGGGGTGAGAGGAACCGCGGGAGGCCGGGGTCGATGTCACCGCCGTTGCTGATCAGGGTGGTGACGGTGCGATCGAGGTAGACCGTGTTCCAAAGGACGATGGCTGCGGTCAGAAGGTTCAGCCCGCTGGCGCGGTAGCGCTGCTGATCGAAGGAAGGGGCACGGATTTCGCCGAGCCGGTTGAAGAACACGGCCCGGGCGAGGGTGTTTCGAACCGCCGCCGGTAGGTCACATTCCGCAGAACAGCTAACGTTCGTCCAACTCTTTTAGTTCATACATGCGCTTATATGCACTAATCACAGGCAGCTTCGCCCCGCGTTGTCTCGTTCAGAAGCCGGCCCTGCCGTCCGTCGGTGTCCTGACCGGATTCGGATCAGGTCTGTTTTATGGAACAATCTTCATATGAGTGAAGATAAGAATCATTGCAGTCTTGATGCCGACAGTCAGTACGTCGAGCTCGCGGTCGAGGTGTTTGCGATGCTCGCGGACGCTACACGGGTGCGGATCATCCTGGCACTGCGGGACGGGGAACTGTCCGTGAACCATCTCGCGGACATCATCGATAAGTCCCCGACTGCCGTGTCGCAGCATCTGGCGAAGCTGCGACTGGGCAGGATCGTAGCTGCCCGGCAGGACGGGACCCGGGTCTTTTACCGGCTTGCCAACGAGCACGCGCGTAAGCTTGTTGCCGACGCCGTGTTCCAGGCCGAGCATTCCCTCGGCGGTGAGCCGGCGCATCACCGCATCGACATGTCGCGCACGGGGGCGCCGGCCGAGGAAGCGGCGGTGCGCGCGTGAGCCAGACGCTGACCTCCCCGGTCGGAGCTGCCACGGGCAGGTCCCTGCCCAAGCCTGCGTCGATTTTCCGTACCGGGGCCCGGTTGCCCGAAGTCCGGTGGGCCACGGTCGCTTTGGCGCTTTTCCTGGTCGGCGGGGCAGAGCAGCTGGCCGGGGCACCGGCGGTCGTGTGGTGGTCCTTCTATCTGGCCTGCTACGCGGCCGGCGGCTGGGAACCTGCGCTGTCGGGTTTGCGGGCGCTGCGCGAGAAAACCCTGGACGTGGACCTGCTGATGATCGTCGCGGCTATCGCGGCCGCGGCCATCGGCCAGGTTTTCGACGGGGCCCTGCTGATCGTCATCTTCGCAACATCGGGTGCCCTGGAAGCCCTGGTCACCCAGCGGACAGCTGACTCCGTCAGTTCCCTGCTGGGCCTGGCGCCGGAACGCGCCACCCGTCTCATCGACGCGACCGGCCTCGAAGAGGAGGTCGACACCGCGGACCTGCAGGTCGGCGACGTGATTCTGGTGCGCCCGGGTGAACGGATCGGCGCCGACGGCACCGTCATCCGTGGAGTCAGCGAGGTCGACCAGGCCGCGATGACCGGGGAATCGGTTCCGGTCATCCGGCGCGAAAGCGACGAGGTGCTCTCCGGAACCGTCAACGGCAGCGGTATTCTCTCGGTGCGGGTAGCCAAGGCGGCCAAGGACTCGGTGGTCAGCCGCATCGTGACCCTCGTGGAGGAAGCCTCCGCCACCAAAGCGAAGACCCAGCTGTTCATTGAAAAAGTCGAACAGCGCTACTCCGTCGGTGTCATCGTGGCGACCTTGCTGGTGTTCTTCCTGCCCCTGGCCCTCGGCGAGAGCCTGGAGGCCGCCCTGCTGCGGGCCATCACCTTCATGATCGTTGCCTCCCCGTGCGCCGTCGTCCTGTCAACCATGCCGCCGCTGCTGGCCGCCATCGCCAACGCCGGACGGCACGGCGTCCTGGTGAAATCAGCCACCGTGATGGAGCAGGTCGGACGCACCAACGTCGTCGCCTTCGATAAGACCGGAACCCTCACCGAGGGAACCCCGAAAGTCACCTCCGTCGACTCCCTGGAGGCCACCCTCACCCCCGCACAGGTCCTGGGGCTGGCGGCCGCCGTCGAACAGTACAGCGAACACCCGCTCGGCCGGGCCATCCTCCGGGACGCACGGGAAAGAAGCCTCACCGTGGCGCCGGCAGCCGAATTCAAGGCCGTCCCCGGCCAGGGAGTATCAGGCATCGTCCACGGCCGGCAGGTCCGGGTGGAACGGCCCGCCGCGGAGGCCGATGACAACGTGGCCGGAACCGTCGTTTACGTCATCATCGACGGGAGCACGGCGGGGCGGATCACCCTGGCAGACCGGCTCCGCCCGACCGCGGCCGCCACAGTCGAACGGCTCCGTCAGAGCACGGGAAATCCAGTTCATCTGCTCACCGGAGACAACCACCGCGCCGCAGCCCAGATCGCCGCCGAAACCGGCATTGACGACGTCCGCTCGCGCCTGCTGCCCGCTGACAAGGCGGCAGTGGTGCACAGGCTGGAACAGGACGGCCACCGGGTCCTGCTGATCGGCGATGGCGTCAACGACGCCCCCGCCCTCGCGGCAGCGACCACCGGCATCGCGATGGGACGGCACGGCTCCGACCTCGCCCTGGACACGGCCGATGCCATCATCGTCCGCGACGAACTCGAAGCCCTGCCGTCACTGATCGCGATCTCAAAGCGGGCACACCGGTTCGTCATCGCCAACCTCGCCATCGCAGCCACCTTCATCACAGTTCTCGTCACATGGGACCTGATCTCCACCCTGCCGCTGCCGCTGGCCGTCGCCGGACACGAAGGCTCCACCGTCATCGTTGCCCTCAACGGCCTGCGGCTTCTACGCAGCCAGGCCTGGAAAACCTGACCCGCCGCCCTTCCGCCGGCGCCGGCCCCATTAGACAGAGCGAAACAGAAAGGACCACTAATGAACACCGGACCCGTAGACGGGCGGACAGTGGTGACGGTGCCCGGACACGGCCGCTTCCACGCCACCGCCGAAGCCCTGGAGATGATCGCCGTGTTCGGCGGCTCCCTGCACTGCTACCAGGGGTCGGGCGGCTGCCGCGTCCAGGGACTCTACTTCTCCCGGACACGGCCAAAAAAGTACATCGCCTGCGCACTGGACCCCCCTGCCGAGACGCGCGCGGAGCTGACAATCTCCGTCAGCCACGAACTTGCCCCTCGGCTCGACGGAGCGGTCCTGGACTTCGGCAACTACAACCGCCTGCAACGCTTCGTGTGGACCGCCATCCCGGCGGTCAAAGGCCCCCAATGCACCTGCCTGCGGGCCATGGGCAAACCCGCGGGAAAACGCTCACCCTGTCTAGACGACATCGGTGTGGGCATAACCGACCTCTGACCGCGGCGGTGCCGCTGCCATGACCCACAGTCTCGCGGAGCCGATGGAATCGGAACACCCGACGGGGACGCCGATGCCTACTTCAGGCTCCGAGAGGGCGCCCTCACTGTCAGACCGGGGCCAACATCGATTTGAAACACTCAACCTCAGGACGCACGTACCTTATACGGCTTAGTTGGCAACAGGGCGCCACCCGGATTACCAGGCCCTTGGAACGCTAGCGTCGGATATTTCACGAATTCACAAGCCACCCCTTATTTGGCGGCGTCGGTGAGTTTCTGGCGGAAGTCCGCCTCGGTGCTGAGTGTCAGCTTTTGGCCGTTGAGGAAGAAGGCCGGGGTGCCGGTCACTCCCAGCGCCTTGCCGTCGGCGACGTCTTTGCGGATCCGGTCAATGGTTTTTTCGTCCGCTACGGCGGCGTCGTACTTGGTCAGGTCCAGGTTCAGTTCCTGCGCGTAGGTTCTGAACAGGGGCGCCTGGGAGTCCTGCTTTTCGCCCCATTGCGGCTGGGTGTCGAACATTTTGGTGTACATCTGCTCGTACTTGCCCTGCTGCGCGGCGGCCTCCACGGCCAGGGCCGCGGTTCCGGAGTTCCTGTGTCCGGGAAGCGGGAAGTAGCGGTTGACGAAGGTGATCCTGTCGCCGAATTCCTTCTTCAGTTCCTCCACGAGCGGCTGCGCTGCCCGGCAGGATTCACATTCGAAGTCCAGGAACTCGACCAGCTGGGCCTTCTCCGTGGCCGGTGAAGTGACCCGGTGGCTGTCCTCGCGGACCAGCTGCGCGTCGGCCACCGGCTGCGGTGCCGGCGGCGCCGGCTTAGCGGCGGTGAAGACCGCGTACCAGATCACGCCGGCGGTGACGATGACGCCCAGGAGGATCCAGAGGACCAGACGGACCTTTTTCGCGGGGTCCGGTGGGGCGGGGGCTGCCGTGGTCTGTGTCATCAGTGGTGGATGCTTTCCTGGTCGCGGTGGGCGGCGGGTTCGATTTGAAAGGTGGAGTGTTCGACGCTGACGCCGAAGTGTTCGGCCACGCAGCTCTGCAGGTCCGCCAGGATGGTCGCGGCGTGCCCGTCCGTCATGCAGCCGTCCTCGACGGTGACGTGCGCCGAGAGGACGGGTGTCCCGGAGGCGACGAGGGAGGCGTGCAGGTCGTGGACGTCGATCACGTGCGGCAGGGCCAGGATGTGCTCGCGGACCAGGGACATGTCCAGGCCCTGCGGGGCGTTTTCCATCAGCACGTTGACGGTGTCCCGGAGCAGCTTGAGCGTACGGGGAATGATCAGGACACCGATCAGCAGGGACACGACGGCGTCGGCCTGGACCCAGCCGGTGACGGCAATGATGATCGCCGCGACAATCACGGCCACCGACCCCAGCGCATCGTTGAGCACTTCCAGGAACGCGGCCTTCATGTTGAAGTTGTGGTTCCGGCCCGAGGCCAGAACAATGAGCCCCACGGCGTTGCCGGCGAGGCCGATGACGCCGAACCACAACATCGTTCCGCCTCCGATTTCGGGCGGCTCGATGAGGCGGCGGATGCCCTCAACGATGACAAACCCGCCGACGCCCAGCAGCAAGGCAGCCTGCCCGGCCGCGGCGATGATTTCTGCGCGCTTGTACCCCCAGGTCCGTTTGGCCGTGGCCGGCTTCAGGGCCAGCGAGGCGGCGATCATTGCGATGAGCAGCCCGGTCGAGTCGGTGAACATGTGGCCCGCGTCGGCCAGGAGCGCCAGGCTGCCGGTGAGGACCGAGCCGATGATCTCCGCGATCATCACGGTGAACGTGATGACGAAGACGAGAATCAGTTTGCTGCGGTTACCCGCGGCGGCCGCGCCATGGTCGTGATCGTGCCCGCTCATGGGCCTACCTTCGTCATGCGTTCCTGGCCGGTCAGCGGGGACGGCTTGTCCTGGGGACAATCGGGCTCGGCGCAGCTGCAGATCGGGTCGACGGTCAGGATTGTGCCGAGCAGGTCATCCAGGGCGTGCACCAGTCGCGGGTCCGAGAGTCGGTATTGGACCCGTCGTCCTGCGGGGTCCCCGGCCACCAACCCGCAGTCGCGCAGACAGGCCAGGTGGTTGGAGAGGATCTGGCGGCTGACTCCGATCCGGTCGGCAAGTTCCGAGGGGCACGCCGGGCCGGATTTGAGTTCGAGCAGGATGGCTGCCCGGGTCGGGTCGGCCAGTGCCTTGCCGAAGCGTGCCAGAACATCGGGCGTGGACAGTATGCGCATTTCCCGGATAATACAGTGATTTCTGGATTCGGAGCATTTCGTGTTCTGTCCGGCTGGCAGTTGGGTGCCGGGGCGGAGGGGTCGCAGTGCGCTAGTTGGCCCGGTCATGGGTCCGGTCCGTTGCGGTGCTGCGTTCCTCGAGGCGGGCGAGCATGGCGTTGTAGGCGGTGAGGTCGGCGTCGTTGTTCCGGGCTGCGGCACGGTCGGTGCGCCGGGTTTCGCGGGCATCGGACCGTGACCACATGACCGCCACGCCGAGGGCAATCAGCACGGTGGGGATCTCGCCGATACCCCAAGTGATCGCGCCGGCCATCTGCTGATCCTCCAGCGCCGGCAGCCCCCAGTCCCGCCCCAGACCGGTGAACCAGTCCGACTGGATCAGGGTGGTTGAGCCCATCAGGGTCACGCCGAAGAAGGCGTGGAAAGCCATGGTGGCCAGTAGCAGCAGCAGCCGCAGCGGGTAGGGCGCACGGCGCGGAACAGGGTCGGTGCCGATCATGGATAGAACAAAGAGGTAGCCGGTGATGACGAAGTGGACCGTCATTAGTTCATGCCCGACGTGTTCACGGAGGGCGAAGCCGAACGCGTCGGAGTAGTAAAAGAGAACGATGGATCCGGCGAAGTTGGCAGCAACGAACAAAGGATGGGTCACGATGGCGGCCACCCGTGAATGGACCAGAACCATGATCCATTCCCTGGGGCCGCGGGAACCGTCATGCCGTGGGGCCAGTGTTCGAAGCGCGAGAGTGACCGGGGACCCGAGGACGAGGAACACCGGGACGACCATGGTTAGAGCCATGTGGTCCAGCATGTGGGCGCTGAAAAGGACCCTGCCGTAGACAGACGGACCGCCTGAGGTGAAGAACACCAGGGCGGCCAGGCCGGTCAGCCACAGCAGCGACCGGGCCCAGGGCCAGGTGTCACCGCGGACCCGGAGGCGCCGCGCGGCCCGCAGATACAGATAAGCGCCGGTCACGGCCACGGCGATCCAGAGCCAGTCCGGCCGCCAGACGGTGAACCACCGCTCTGCAGTCAGCTCCGGGGGCAGCAGGTAGCCGGTGAGGATCTCTGCCGGCGTCAGGGCCGGCCGGATGTCCTCTCCCCCGGGCGGAGGCGTCCGGCTCAGGGCCGCGGCCAGGCCGCTGGCCGCGCCCATTATCAAAAGCTCCACGACGATGAAGCGCCACAGCAACCGGGTGTGCGTCCCGGGTCCGGGCTTCAGGGACAGCTGCGGGAGGATTCGTCGGCGGTGCAGTAAGCCGATGGCGCCCAGAACGAGGGCGGCAGCTGTCTTGCCCAGAAGGAGGACGCCGTAAGGCGAGGCCAGCCCCGCGGGGAGGTCGATGCGGATGGCGGCGTTGATGATGCCGGAGGCGACCACGAGGGTGAAAGCGAAACCGGCCAGGGTAGAAAACCGTTCCAGGACCGCCGCGGTGTCCTTGCCAAAGGCGGTCCCTCCGACCGTCAGCGCAATCAGCCCACCCAGCCACAAGCACACCCCCACCAGATGAAGGCCCAGGGAGTTGATGGCCTGCTCGTGGTCGCTGCCGCCGGCAGCGTGCCCGATGAGGATCATGGGAAGGAGCCCGGCCAGGGACAGTAGCGCCGCAGCGGCGAGTCCGCCGTGGGACCGGAGACCGAACGTGAGCGTCGATACCGACGCGGAAATGATGACCACCCACAGCCATGCCGTCCCTGTCGGCAGCTCGGTGATGTAGGAGGCCAGCTGGGAGGCGTATTCGCTGCTGCCGGAGATGGGGATGCCGGTGATGTCGGAGAAACTGAAGACCAGGACGGCCATGGCGGACAGCGTCCAGAGCACGCTGGCCGTGGACGCCAGCACCATGATGCGGGTGAACGCGGGGTGCTCCACCGCCGCAGAGACCGGTCCCCTTCGGCCGGGGTTCCCGCGCCCCGGACCCCGCAGCGCCGGCGGGATGATGCAGGCAGCGAAAACGAGGGCGCCGATCGTGGCCGCGGCGGCGGTGTTCTGGAGAGTCTGGGCGATCCCGTAGCCCCAGCGCACCAGAGCTCCCGGGTCCCGGGTTTCCGGAGGCAGGGCGGCGCTGCCGTATGCACTGGCCGCCAGGACCGCCACCACCGCAATGACACCGGCAACGGCGAGCCACACCAACCGCGGCGAAACCGTCGGCGTGTTGGCAGAGGCGGGGGCTTTCAACGCCACAATGCATCCTCAAAGTCGTGGGTCCGGACCCGCTGCCGTGTACAGCCGCAGGCGGTGCCGGCGCACTGCCGGTCTCAACCAGATTATCTGTAGAGTTGTTCACACGTTAAACGGACGCCCGGGGTAGTCCCCCGCCGCGGAGTAAATGCGAAGCATTAGCATTAGAGGTAATCTTGACAAATGACCACAAGCTCACGGCCCCCGACACCTGCCGGCCAGGTCAGCGAATGCTCCCTCCGCCTGGTGGATGCCGACAAAGTCGAACAGGTCCGCTCCCGGATGCCCGCGGAGGCCGAGGTCGCGGACCTTGCCGTCATCTTCGGCTTGCTCTCGGATCCGGGACGGGTCCGGATCCTCATCGCCCTGCTCGAAGGCGAAATGTGCGTCTGCGATCTGGCCGCCACCACGGGCCTGAGCGAATCCGGCGTCTCACATGCCCTGAGGCTGCTGCGCGGACCACGCGTGGTGACCGTCCGGCGCGCCGGCAGGATGGCCTATTACTCGCTGGCGGACGCCCACGTCCGCATGCTCCTGGACCTGGGCCTGACACATGTCGGGCACACCGGGCAGGACAGACTGAAAATGGTCGCCGGACGCTAACGCACCCGGCACGCCGGATCCGGGTGCCGTGATGACGGAACCGGAAATCGACGGGCCCGTCTGGATCCCGACGCTGCCCCCTTCGCTGGCCGAATACTTGGCTCCCAACCTGCAGCCCATACCATTGATACCGGCTCTGGCGGCTCTCGGCGCGCTGCTGTATCTCGCCGGTGCCATAAGTCTCTGGCGGCAGGGTCGGCGCTGGTCGCCGGTCCGCACCGCATCCTTCCTAACCGGCTCCCTGGCCATCATCGTGGTCATGGGCGCCGGGATCGAAGGCTACGGGCTGCGGATGTTCTCAATCTTCATGTTCCAGCAGTTGACGCTGATGATGGCCGTGCCGCCGCTGCTGGTAATCGGCTCCCCCGGGACGCTGCTGTTGCGGGCTACACCTCACTTCGGGCCGGGCCGGGTGGTCCTGCGCGCCGCCATTTGGGGTCTCCGCTCCCGCTGGGGCCGGCTGGCGATCCACCCGGCCTTCATGGTGCCGCTGTTTCTGCTCAGCTTCTACGGCGTGTACTTCTCCGGTACTGCGGATCTCCTCCTGCCCAGCTGGTACGGGCACGTCGGACTCGAGTTGCTGTTCCTGGCCGCCGGTATATTGTTCACGGTTCCGCTGATCTCAGCGGACCCGCTGCCGACGCGCCAAAGCCATTTCGGCCGGATGATCGATATGTTCGCCGAAATGCCCCTGCACGCGTTCTTCGGCGTCGTCCTCATGATGGCCACCGCGCCGATGATCGACTTCTTCTCCACACCTCCCCCGCAATGGAACGTCAACCCCATGACGGACCAGGGAGTCGCCGGCGGCCTGGCCTGGTCCTATGGGGAACTGCCCGGGGTCCTGATGCTCATGTTCATCCTGGTCCGCTGGCAGCGGGATGAGGCCAAAGGCTGGGCCCGTTCCGACCGGTCCGCCGCGACAGAAGGCACTCCGGAGCTGGACGCGTATAACGAATACCTTCAGCAGCTGGCCCGCCGGCCGGAACGCCGCCGGTGAACCTCAACGCCGCTGCCCCGGTCTTCCCCGTTGCGCCGGACGAGATGAGGGGTCTTTGGGCTTCCCATGCGAGAGACAGGGCCAGCTCACGGATCCTGCCCAGGCTAATGACACCGGGTTCGAAATGCACGCACAGCTGCGCCGCTTCGGCGCCGTCCGGGCGTTTGACGTGGGCGTTGATGACGCCTTCCCGGGCCT
>Ga0308160_10005032_pt1 | contig 13897 bp, 10 predicted proteins | sample PhyFR1_FD_201036 | JGI IMG/M metagenome (GOLD analysis project Ga0308160, IMG submission 201036) | Phyllosphere microbial communities from UC Gill Tract Community Farm, Albany, California, United States - DLSLF.R1 | ecosystem: Host-associated > Plants > Phyllosphere > Unclassified | place: USA...
GCTACTTCCCCGAATGTAATCCGCTGATCCCGCTCTGGCACCATGCCAAGGAGAGCAAGGTGCCGGCTGCGAAGGCGATCGATGTGCGGATCGAGAGAAGTGGGCAACCGAGCGGGGGCGCGCAATGAACGCGGCCGAACCCTTCCTCGAAGCGCCCGATGCGACCCGGCGCCTGCCGGCCAGCCGCTGCACGCGGGAAGCTGTGGAGGAGGGCAGCGAACTGGTGGCCGAGGAAGTGCCGGTCGCCTTCAGCTACAACGGCGTCAACCACGCGGTGATGCTGGCCTCGCCGCTCGACCTGGAAGACTTCGCACTCGGCTTCACCCTGGGCGAACGCATCGTGCGCAGCGCGCGCGACGTCTACGACATCGAGGTCGAATACACGGCGCACGGCATTGCGGTCGAGCTGCGTATCGCCTCGGGCGCGATGGCGCGCCTGAAAGGCACGCGCATGGCGCGGCTTGGCAAGACCGGCTGCGGCCTGTGCGGCGTGGACAGCCTCGATTACTTCGAACAGGACGCGTGTTCGCCCGAACCCTGTTTGGCGCGGCCGGTGCAGGCGCCGTTCGAATCCGCCGCGCTGCACCGGGCGATGGGCGAGATGGCTTCGCGCCAGACGCTGCACCAGGCCACCGGCGCCGTGCATGCGGCCGGCTGGGCCGGGCGCGACGGCAGCCTGCTGTGCGTGCGCGAGGATGTCGGCCGCCACAACGCGCTCGACAAGCTGGTCGGCGCGCTGGCGCGTGCGGGAACGGACGTGAACGAAGGCTTCGCCGTCGTTACCAGCCGCGCGAGCTTCGAGATGGTGCAGAAAGCGGCACGCGCCGGCGTCAACCTGCTGGCCGCGATCTCGGCGCCGACGACGCTGGCGGTGCGGATGGCCGAAGGGGCCGGCCTGACCCTGGCCGGCTTCGTGCGGGGCGGGCGGCATGTGGTGTACAGCCACCCCGAGCGCCTTACCGTTTAGCGGGCTGCTCCGGACTGCGCGGCCAGGGTAATGGCCGCAGTCTCGACATCCAGCGGCCGGAAATAGAAATACCCCTGCACAAAATCGCTGCCCATCTCGCGCAGGATGTCCAGCTCGGCGCGGGTCTCGACGCCTTCGGCGACCACGTCCAATCCAAGGGTGCGGGCCAGCATGACCACGACTTCGGCGATCTGGCGCTTGTCGCTGTGGCTGTCCATGGCGCTGACGAAGGAGCGGTCGATTTTGAGGGTGTCGATCGGCAGGCGGCGCAGGTGGCTGAGCGAGGAATAGCCGGTACCGAAGTCGTCCAGGCTCAGGCGTACACCGAGCGCCTTGAGCTCCTTGAATACCGCCAGGGCATGCTCCGCGTCGGCCATCACCGCGCTTTCGGTCAGTTCCAGCTTCAGGCTGCCGTGGGCGATGCCCGTTTCGGCAAGCACGCGCTTGACCGCGTCCACCAGCTCGCCCCCGGCCAACTGGGTCGCGGATACGTTGACGCTCATGCTCAAGGGAACACCATGGTCCTGCTGCCAGCGCCGCAACTGGCGGCAGGCCTCTTCCAGCACCCAGTTGCCGATCGTTCCGATCAGTCCGACCTCCTCGGCGACCGGGATGAATTCGATCGGCGAGATCATGCCCAGCACCGGATGGCGCCAGCGCAGCAGCGCTTCGAAGCCGCTGATCCGGCCGTCGCGCGGCGTGACGATCGGCTGGTACTGCAGGAACAGCTGGCTCGACCCCACCGCCTGGCGGAGCTCCGCTTCAAGCGTCAGGCGGCGCAACGCGCCTTCCTGCATGGTCTGGTCGAACATCATCCAGCGCGCCCGCCCATTCTGCTTGGCGTGGTACATCGCGATGTCCGCATCGCGCAGCATGTCCTGGACGTCCTGGTAGCCACTGGAACTGAGGGCGATGCCGATGCTGGCGGTGACGAAGACCTGCTGCTGGCCGACCAGCAGTGGCGTGGCGAGCGCCTTGAGCAGGCGCTCGGCGACCCGGATCGGAGTGGAGGCATTGGCTACGTTGTCGAGCAGGATCGTGAATTCGTCGCCGCCCAGGCGTGAGACGACGTAGTCGCCGTCGGCCGCGTCGCGCGCCACCATGTCGTTCTGGCGCAAGCAGGCCGTCAGGCGCTGGGCAGTGGCGACGATGACCTGGTCGCCGGCCTGGTGGCCGAGGCCGTCGTTGATCGCCTTGAAGCGGTCGAGGTCAACGAACAGGACGGCAAACTGGTAACCGGAAATGCGCTGCGAGCGCACCAGGAAGTGTTCGAGGCGGTCGAGGAAGAGCTTGCGGTTGCCGAGCTGGGTGAGCGGATCGTGCAGCGCGTCATGCACCAGGCGGTCCTGGGCGCGGCGCCGTTCGATCACGCGGCCGAGCTGGGTGCCGATCTGCGCCATCAGGCGCAACATGGAGTCGTCGGGCGTCTGCAGCTCGCGGCTGAAGAATTCCAGTATCGCCACCACTTCGTTGCCGATCACGACAGGGAATGCGAACAGCGAGGACAGGCCGAGCCGCACCAGCAGCGGCATGCGCGGATAGTCGCCGGCATTGGCCGCGTCGGCGTTCGCCCAAGCAGGTGCCGCGCTGAGCAGTACGCGGCCGGGTAAACCGACCTGACCGTCGAAAGCGATCGCTTCGCTCAGTTCGCGCAGCGCTGCAAAGCGGCCGCCGCTTTCGTCGTGCCAGATGGCGGTCGAGTCGAGCGTCGCGTCGGGATGTTTGCCGCGCACGAGCAGCAGGTGGCCCAACGGCCAGCCGGCATAGCGGCAGACTGCTTCGAGCGCACGCCGCATGGCGTCGTCGACGCTGGCAGCCTCGTTCGCGGCGACCGCGATGGACTCGAGCAGCGCGATTTCCTGCTGGCGCTGGAACAGGTCGCGCAGGCCGCGCTCGGCGATGGCCTCGGCTTCCTGGCGCGCCGCCGTTTCGCGCCGCAGGCGGCGCTGCAGGCGCGCGATCTCGGGGTCGACCGCTCCCGCCGGCTCGCCGGCGTTCACTTGGGGAACCGGACGTGGAAGCTGCATTTGTCATCGCCAGCGTGCATGCACTGGGACTGCGTGATGGCGGCCTGCTCCTGAAAGTGTTCGGCCGCGCCCTGCATGAAGCCTTCGGCCAGCGCGCACAGGCGGCGCGCGGAGTTATAGCCGATCACGAGCTGTTCGCTGTCGGCGGTATCGAAGTCGAACACGGGCGGGGTCGCGCCCGGATACAACTTGCGCACCTCGGGGTGGATCATGTTGTTGAGGGTGAGCAGGAAGCTGCGCGTGTTCGGATGGCCGGCGAAGAAGGCCGGATAGCGCTTGGCGAGCAGCGGCATGGCGCGCCGGCCGAACCAGCGCAGCACGTCCTGTTCCGGCAGGCCCAGAGCGGCCGAGGCCACGCCGACCAGGCGGAAGATCTCGGCATCGTCGTAGCTGCCGAGCGAGGTGTAGGCACCGTCGAGGCCGGCGTCATCGAGCAGGCGGTCCCATGTCGCGTCGCCGAACTCGGTACTGACCGCTTCTTCCAGCAGATTGAATACGATGCCCTTCATGATATTTCTTCCAGGTAAGTTTAGATGCAGGCTGGATTGTACGCTGCATACCGCGTCCGTGTGCGGGCGGCGCAGGTTCCTGGCGGTTCACACCTGAATAAGGCTACTCGTGTTGTCAAACTGCATCATCGACGTGCATGTCGCGCGAGCCGGTCTCTATTCTTCGTCCTGGAGTTTTGCGAAGACAATGAGCGCTTGTTCGTTCAAGCCATCCGTGACGAACGGATCGTCCGGCGCGAACTGGGCGCCGTCGACCAGCATGCGCAGCTTGGCCAGCCGGTCGCCCAGCGCCAATGCCCGCGCCTCCGGGCTGCCTGAGATCTCGATCGCTTCGGCCACCGCCTCCGGGAATTCCCACAGCGTCGTGATGCGCGCCGACAGGGTGCGCGCGTGACGGAACAGGCCCTCGACGAATTCCTCGGACCAGGGCAGGGCCTGGTCGCCGCAGATCTGGTCGAGCAGGCGGAAGGCGACGACCAGCCCCACGTTTTCCATTAGTCCGGCGAGATAGGCGTCGAAAGTGTTCGCGCGCAGGCCGGGCGCCAGCAGGCTGGCGGCAAGCGCCGCCTTCTCGGACTGGCGCCAGATCACGGGCGAAACGCGGCGCGCCAGCACGCCACTCTGCATGCTGACGATGGGGCGGAAGGCCACGCGCGCCAGCAGCATGCGCATGCCGTTCTGCCCGAGCAGCATGATCGCGGCCTGGATGCTGTTAACGGGTGGTCCGGAGTGGTAGCGCGGCAGGTAGGCCGGCCGGTTCGCCTCGCGGTAGACCTCGGCGACGAGCAGGGTGTCCTGGCTCAGCTGGCGCGAGAGGTCGAATGCGTTCAGCTCCTCGGCCTGCAAGGTGCGCATCAGCTGCGGGATGATCTCGGGCACGCGCGGCACCAGGGCGGCGCCGGCCACGGGTGCCTGCGCCAGGCCGGCCAGTTCCTCGAGGATGCAGCGTTCGATGGGGGCCGGCGCGCGCGGCGGCGGCGCGGCCGTCAGCCAGCGGTACCAGGCGACGTCGATCTCGAGCGTGGTCGCCGGTTCCGGCGCGGGCGCTGCCGGCGCCAGGTCCACCGCGGCGGCCGCTGGCGCCTTCGGCGTGTCGTCGCCGCTCTTCGATTTACCGAACCAACCCATACCCACTGTCCATATTGACTGTTACCGCCGGATTTTACATGAGGCGGCAGGCGCAGGCGGCAAGAAAAAATGCACGATGGGTGTGAGAATTGACGCGTTTTCCGGTGGCCGCACGGTGGTATTCTTGCAATCTTTCAATATTTGCCGCCGAGGTGACTGTGCTCCGCTTGCCGCGCATCCTGTCCTGCCTGACTGCCTTTGCAAGCGCCTGCGCCTGTGCGGCGGGGCCGATACTGCCAACCACTCCCGCTGCCTGGCGCGCCGCCGCCCGGGCCGACATCGAGGCCGCGGTGCAGGTCACGCGCGAGAATCACCCGGGCATGCTCGATCCACACAACCGAGGCTTCGCTGCGAACCTGGAAGCCGCCCGGCGCCACGGCCTGGCGCTGGCCGAAAAGGCGGTCGATGCGAGCGGCTACACGGCCGCCGTCCTCGGCTTCAACGTCCGCATCAGGGATGGTCACGCCGGCATGTTCCCGCGCCTGGACAAAACCAGCGTCCCGCCGCCGCGCTGGCCAGGTTTCGTCACTGTCTGGCGCGGCGACGGCCTCTACGTCCACAGCGCCCAACCCGGCCAGCCCGCCGTCGGCAGCAAGCTGCGCGCCTGCGACGGCCGTCCGGCCGAGCAGCTGATCCGCGAGAACGTGTTCGGCTTCGGCGGCCGCGTCGACGAGGCGGGCCAATGGTGGTCGAAGGCGCGCGGCGTTTTCGTGGACGACCATAACCCCTTCGTCGCGCTGCCGAAGCGCTGCGTCTTCGAGAGCGCAGGCGCGGCCTCCGAATACAGCTTGACCTGGCGCCCGCTCGACGTCGAAGCGGAGCGCTGGTTCGCGGCTTCCAACAATGCAGGCGACGCCGGCCCGGTCGGCGTGACGGAGCCGCGCAAGAACCTGTACTGGGTCTCGATGCCGACCTTCCAGCCGGATGAAGCCGAACGCGCCGCCTACCGCAAGATGGCGGCTGACATCGAGGACCAGCGCGCGCGCTGGCTGGCGTTGGACGCGGTCGTGATCGACCTGCGCAAGAACCAGGGCGGCTCCTCCAGCTGGAGCTACCGCTTCGCCGAAGCCCTGTGGGGCAGGGCGCGCGTGGCGGCGGCCGACGCCGCCAACGATGCCGCCGTCGAGGTCTGGTGGCGCGCCTCGCCCGACAACACGCGCTACGTGGCCGAGATGGCCGAGCAGATTGCCAAGGAAGGCAATTCCGAAGGTGGGGCGCGGGTCGGCAAGCATGCTGCCGGCATGCGCGAGGCGCTGGCCCAGGGCAAGCCTTTCTACGTGCAGAAATCGGACCCTGCCGGCGCCCCAAGCGCGCTTGATGCCGACGGCCCGCCGTTCACGAAGCCCGTCTACGTGATCGTGCCCGGCAACTGCGCCAGCGCCTGCCTCGACGCGCTCGACGTCTTTACGCGCTTCCCGAACACGGTCCTGGTCGGCGCACCGAGTTCGGCCGACTCGACCTACATGGAAGTGCGCTTCGCCGAACTCGACGCCGGCCGCGCCACCGTGATCGTGCCGAACAAGGTCTACGTCAACCGCAAGCGCGCCAACGGCGAGATCTACAAACCGCAGATCGAAGTGCGCGACATCGCCTGGACCACCCCTGTTCTCCTGAAAACAATCGAGGCCGACCTGGCGCGGCGTCGGGCGGGGGAGCGCACTGGTGGGCGTTAGCCCCTATGGGCCGTCCGTGCGACAATCGCGCGCATGATGACCCTTTCGGACTACCAGGCGCTGTTTCGCGCCACGCCTTACCCCTATCTCGTGATGACGCCCGATCTCACCATCGTCGGCGCCAGCGGCGCCTACCTGCGCTCGGTCCAGCGCAGCCTGGAAGAGATCGTCGGCCGCAACGTGTTCGACGCCTTCCCGGCCGAGGAAGGGAATGCCGAGGCGACCAACATCGGCGAGGTGAAGGCTTCGCTGCTGCGCGCGCTGGCCAAGGGCGAGCCGGACACCACGGCCTTTGTCCGCTACGCGGTCGAGGTGAATACGCCGCAGGGCAAGCGGTTCGAGGAGCGCTACTGGAGCACCGTCCATACGCCGGTGCTGGACGAGGAGGGTACGCCCATTCTCGTGGTCCAGAACCCGGTCGACGTCACCGAGCTGTATCGCTACGACCAGCAGAACGAGGTGGCGACGCTGCAGCTGGCGCTCCCGAGCGAGAACAATACCGAGAACTTCAACCGCGCCCAGATGCACGAGGCGCTCTCGCGCATCCTGAACAACGAGCGCGAACACCTGCGCAGCCTGTTCAACCAGGCGCCGGGTTTCGTCGCCGTGCTGATGGGACCGAAGCACGTCTTCGAAATGGTCAACGAGGCCTACTACCAGCTGGTCGGCCACCGCGAACTGATCGGCAAGGCGGTGTGGGACGCACTGCCCGAGGTGGCGGGCCAGGGCTTCGAGCAGTTCCTCGACCAGGTCTACCGCACCGGCGTGCCATGGATCACGCGCGCCATGCCGATCGCGATCCAGCGCGAGCGCGAGGGTCCGATCAGCCAGCGCTACATCGACCTCGTGTACGAGCCTTACAAGGACCAGTACGGCACCACGGTCGGCATCTTCGCCCAGGGCTATGACGTCACCGACGCGGTCGAGGCCCAGGCGGCCAGGCGCGAGAGCGACGAGCGCCTGCGCGACGGCATGGACGCGGCCAAGATGGCGGTCTGGGACTGGAACTTCACCACCGGCGAACTGGCCTATTCGGACAACATCGGCCTCGTGCTCGGCTTTTCGCCGACCGCGATGGACGTCGTCGGCCCGCACATCCATCCCGACGACCGCGAGAAGATCGACCGCGCCCACCGCGAGGCGATCGCGGGCGCAGGCACCTACCAGGAGGTGGTGCGCTTCCTCCGCCCCGACAACGGCAGGCAGGTCTGGCTCGACAGCCGCGGCAAGGTGCAGTTCGACGATGAAGGCAAGGCCGTGCGCATGCGCGGCGTGACGGTCGACGTGACCGAGCGCTACCAGGCCGAGTTCGAGCTGCGCGAAGCGAACCGCAAGAAGGACGAATTCCTCGCCATGCTGGCGCACGAACTGCGCAACCCGCTGGCGCCGATCAGCACCGCCGCCGAGATGCTGCGCCTGACGAATGCCGCGGACACCCGCACGAAAAAGGCGAGCGAAGTGATCAGCCGCCAGGTCAAGCACATGACGGCGCTGGTCGACGACCTGCTCGACGTCTCACGCGTCACGCGCGGCCTGGTCGAGCTGGAAAAGGAGCTGGTCGACATCAAGGGCGCCGTGGCCAGCGCCGTCGAGCAGGCCCGGCCCCTGACCGAGGCCCGCCGCCATGCGCTGACCGTGCGCACCGACGCCACCCAGGCCACCGTGCTGGGCGACCGCACGCGCCTGGTGCAGGTGATCGCCAACCTGCTCAACAACGCGGCCAAGTACACGCCCCAGGGCGGCGAGATCACGCTGGCGGTGCACGCGCACGAGGGCTGGGTCGACATCGCCGTGATCGACAACGGCATCGGCATCGACACGCTGCTGCTGCCGCACGTGTTCGAATTGTTCACCCAGGCCGCGCGTACGCCGGACCGCGCCCAGGGCGGGCTGGGCATCGGCCTGGCCCTGGTCAAGACCATGGTCGCGCTGCATGGCGGCACCGTCACGGCCGACAGCGCCGGCCCCGGCAAGGGCAGCACCTTCACCCTCCGCCTGCCGGCCATCACCCAGCGCCTGAAGGAACACATCGAAGACGCCGCGCGCGAAGGCATGCTGGCCGGCCCTTCGCCGCTGCGCATCATGATCGTCGACGACAACGTCGACGCCGCCGAATCGCTGGCCGTGCTGCTCGAAGCCCAGGGCCACCAGGTGCGGGTCGAGGCGCACCCGGTGCCGGCGCTGGCAGCTGCCCACCGCGATCCGCCCGAAGTCTTCATCCTCGACATCGGCCTGCCCGAGATGGACGGCTACGAACTGGCCCGCCGCCTGCGCGCCGATCCCGTAACCGGCTCGGCGCTGTTCATCGCGCTGACGGGTTACGGCCAGGCGCACGACCGCATCCTGTCGAAGTCGAGCGGCTTCGAGCATCACTTCGTGAAGCCGATGGATATCGAGCGGCTGGGGCAGGTGCTGGGGACGGTGCGCGGACGTCAGGCCGGGTGAGACGGCCCGGACGTTGGCATGGCGCGAACTTAATATTCGCGGCGATCGGGCTTGATTTCCTGCAGGATCGTCGTCGCAATCTCCTCGATCGACTTGGTCGTCGACGACAGCCAGCGAATTCCTTCGCGCTTCATCATCATCTCCGCCTCGTTGACCTCATAGCGGCAATTCTCGATCGACGCATACTTGCTGCCGGCACGGCGCTCGTTGCGGATTTCCGTCAGGCGCTCCGGCGTGATGGTCAGGCCGAACAGCTTATGTTTGAAGGGCGGCAGGGACGAGGGCAGCTTGCCGCGCTCGAAGTCGTCCGGGATCAGCGGGTAGTTGGCCGCCTTGATGCCGTACTGCATGGCGAGATAGAGCGAGGTCGGCGTCTTGCCGGAACGCGACACGCCGACCAGGATCACGTCGGCCTCGGCCAGGTTCTTGTGCGACTGGCCGTCGTCGTGCGCCAGGGAAAAATTGATGGCCTCGATGCGGTTCTTGTATTCCTCGGAGTCGACCACGTTGTGGATGCGGCCGATGGTGTGGGTCGATTTCACGCCCAGTTCCATTTCCAGCGGCGCAACGAAGGTCTGGAACAGGTCCATGTGCATGCCGTTCGACGCCCGGATCACGCCGGACAGATCGTGCTTGACCAGGGTCGAGAACACGATCGGGCGCTGGTTGTCGGCGGCGTAGACCTCGTTGATGCGGCGGGCCGCGTCTTTCGCCTTTTGCAGGGTGTCGATGAAGGGAATCCGGATCTGGCGGAAGCGCATTTCGAACTGGCTCAGTACCGCGTGGCCGAAGGTCTCGGCGGTGATGCCGGTGCCGTCGGAGACGAAGAAAACAGTGCGAGCCGGGGCGGGAAGAGGAGGGCGGGCGTCGAGCGTCATGATATTTTTTTAATGAATACTGTCGGGTTTGCAGTGTTGTGCGATGTGAATCGTGGGCACACGGGGTAGAATGCTCGGCAACGGATTTTTGCATTGTGCTGCACCGCTTCAAGAATAACAAGAACACGCCCGCAGCCGCGCCCAAAGGTTTCCATCATCAAGTAAGGTGCTTTACCATGACTAACCTGTCTAATGCAGCATTGAAACAACCCGATCAGGGCGCCGGCGTCTACGTCGCTCCGTTCGAGAACCTGCGCATGACCGATGTCGAATCGGTCGGCGGCAAGAATGCCTCGCTCGGCGAAATGATCAGCCAGCTGGCCGGCGCCGGCGTGCGCGTGCCGACCGGTTTTGCCACCACGGCGCAAGCCTTCCGCGACTTCCTCGAGCATTCAAGCGAGGGCGGCCCGTCGCTGGCCGCGCGCATCGCGACCCGCCTGGAAGGCCTCGACATCGACGACGTGCGTTCGCTGGCCGCGGCCGGCGCCGAGATCCGCCAGTGGATCGTCGAGACCCCGTTCCAGCCGCGCCTCGAAGCCGAGATCCGCAGCTACTACGAGCGCCTGGTCGCCGACTCGACCGCCGAGATGTCCTTTGCCGTGCGTTCCTCGGCCACCGCCGAAGACTTGCCGGACGCTTCCTTCGCAGGCCAGCAGGAGACCTTCCTGAACGTGGTCGGCATCGACAACATCCTGGAAGCGATGAAGCACGTCTTCGCGTCGCTCTACAACGACCGCGCCATTTCCTATCGCGTGCATAAGGGCTTCACCCACGCCGAAGTCGCGCTGTCGGCCGGCGTGCAGCGCATGGTGCGCTCGGACGTGGGCGCCGCCGGCGTCATGTTTACGATCGATACCGAGTCGGGCTTCAAGGACGTGGTCTTCATCACCTCCAGCTACGGCCTGGGCGAAACGGTGGTGCAGGGCGCGGTCAATCCGGACGAGTTCTACGTCCACAAGCCGATGCTCCAGCAGGGCAAGTCGCCCGTCATCCGCCGCAACATCGGCTCGAAACTGATCAAGATGGAGTTCACCAACGAGGCGAAAGCCGGCCGTTCGGTGAAGACCGTCGACGTGCCGATCGAGATGCGCAACCGCTACTCGCTGACCGACGAAGAAGTCGTCGAGCTGGCGAAGTACGCCGTCATCATCGAGAACCACTACGGCCGTCCGATGGACATCGAGTGGGGCAAGGACGGCCGCGACGGCAAGCTGTTCATCCTGCAGGCGCGCCCGGAAACCGTCAAATCGCAGCAGAAGGCGACGGACGCCCAGCAGCGCTTCAGCCTGAAGGGCACCGGCACCGTATTGACGAGCGGCCGCGCGATCGGCCAGAAGATCGGCGCCGGTCCCGTGCGCGTGATTACCGACCCGTCGGAAATGGAACGCGTCCAGCCGGGCGACGTGCTGGTGGCCGACATGACCGACCCGAACTGGGAACCGGTCATGAAGCGCGCCTCGGCGATCGTCACCAACCGCGGCGGCCGTACCTGCCACGCGGCGATCATCGCGCGTGAACTGGGCGTGCCGGCCGTCGTCGGCTGCGGCGACGCGACCGAGACCCTGAAGGACGGCACTTTTGTTACCGTGTCCTGCGCCGAAGGCGACGAAGGCAAGATCTACGACGGCCTGCTGGAAACGGAAGTGACCGAAGTTTCGCGTGGCGAGCTGCCGCCGATCCCGACCAAGATCATGCTCAACGTCGGCAACCCGCAGCTGGCTTTCGACTTCCAGTCGGTGCCGAACGGCGGCGTGGGCCTCGCGCGTCTCGAGTTCATCATCAACAACAACATCGGCGTGCACCCGAAGGCCATCCTTGAGTACCCGAACATCGACGCCGACCTGAAGAAGGCGGTCGAATCGGTGGCCCGCGGCCACGCCTCGCCGAAGGCCTTCTACGTCGATAAACTCGCCGAAGGCGTGGCGACCATCGCCGCCGCGTTCTGGCCGAAGCCGGTCATCGTGCGCCTGTCCGACTTCAAGTCGAACGAGTACAAGAAGCTGATCGGCGGTTCGCGCTACGAGCCGGACGAAGAGAACCCGATGCTGGGCTTCCGCGGCGCCGCGCGCTACCTGGCCGAGGACTTCGCCGAGTCCTTCGAGATGGAATGCCTCGCGATGAAGCGCGTGCGCGAAGAGATGGGCCTGACCAACGTCGAACTGATGATCCCGTTCGTGCGTACCCTGGGCCAGGCCGAGAAGGTCATCGAGCTGCTGGCCAAGTATGGCCTGAAGCGCGGCGAGAACGGCCTGCGCGTCATCATGATGTGCGAAGTGCCGTCCAACGCCATCCTGGCCGAGCAGTTCCTGCAGCACTTCGACGGGTTCTCGATCGGCTCGAACGACCTGACCCAGCTGACCCTGGGCCTGGACCGCGACTCCGGCATGGAGCTGCTGGCCAAGGATTTCGACGAGCGCGACCCGGCCGTGAAAGCCATGCTGTCGCTGGCGATCAAGGCTTGCCGCGCGCAGGGCAAGTACATCGGCATCTGCGGCCAGGGTCCGTCGGACAATCCTGATTTCGCGGAGTGGCTGGTGGAGCAGGGCATCGAGTCGATGTCGCTGAATCCCGATTCGGTGATCGATACCTGGCAGAAGCTGGCAGCCAAGTAAGACAGGACAGCCTGCAGTAGCAGGCTGATCGACAAAACCCCGCTCCCACATGGGTCGCGGGGTTTTTTTCTGGGAGGGATTAACGTCTCAGCTTGGAAAACGACGACGAGACGACACGTTCGGTCAGCACGCGATCGACACGCATGCATGTCAGGAAAGTGCGGGCTGCACTGGTGCCGGCAATACGACGGATCAGCTGCGCTCGATACACAGTCCTTGCCAGCAGATCGTTCTTTCGCACGTAGGGGTGTGCGCTTGGGGACAGGGTGATGGGAGAGGCATCATTGACAGTGCCAATGGCCCTCGATAACTCATTCATTAACATGGTTCGTCTTTCAGTCGAACTACAGTTCACCGAAGCGTTGAGTGGCTGCCGAGCGGCTCATCCCGGACAGCAAAAAATAGGCACAACACTTCGCGTCGTCGCACACGTTCCAAGCGGTGCGAAGACGCTAAACGTCGTATCTTTGACGAATCATGGTAGAGCAAATCTGATTATGCTGGCGCTCAATTGCGAGGTCGCACTGGATAGTAAAAGCTGCACTGACAGATGCAAATTCTGCTCGTGTTCACGAGCCTGCAAGCGAAAAACAAAGATAAAGAATGCCATATCCTACCACCGCCGCACAGGCCAGGAGCATTGCCAGACCAACTAGAGGAAAGCGATTCAAGGACGCATGCCCTTGTTTCGATCGGACCGAATGCGTATTTTCTTTATGGTTTTTCAAGGTATTCTCCTCTCGGGGCGCTGATGCCGTCACTTCGACGAAATAAGCAAATTCCGTACCGGGGGCGATCTTAAAGAAAATATTTAACATTTTCAGGGCCTTAGGTGAGCTGGAAGGCCGTCTTGAGCGTACATTTGTAAGTATTTTCGACGCCCCCTTGCGCCAGCCGCGCCGTAGAGCTAATAGCCTAATGGCAACAAAATGCTTGACTCGTTGTCAGAACTAGTTAGACTTTTGGAAACCCTCGCCACCCCTGCGGTGGTGGGGGTTTTTCACATCGACTGGAGACTTTCATGCGCCTCGCATCCCTGACGCTTGCCTTGGCCGGCTGCCTGCTGTCCGCCGCCGCCTACGCCGCCGATCCCGGTTTCTGCCACTCCGTCTGCGACAGCGAACGGCGCGCCTGCAAGGCCGACGCGCAGCAGCTGGCCATGGAGGACCGTGAGGACCTGCTCGCCGTGGAGGAGAAAAACCGGCTTGCGCGCACCGCGGCGAATACCGGCGCGCCCTCGCAGACGGGCGCCCGTGCACCGGTCGAGACGGCCCTGCATAAGCGCCGCATGCAGCGCGTCGCCGCCTGCGATACGACTTACCAGCGCTGCGAGCGCTCGTGCAAGGCGCCTGAAGCCAAGGCGCCGGCCTCGCCGATCTTTACTCCGCGCAAGAGCGGCTGAGGAGCACGCCATGTCCGACTGGATGAACTGGCTGGTGGGCGCGGGAATCCTGGTGATCGCCGAACTCTTCACCGGCACCTTCTATCTGCTGATGATCGCCATCGGCCTGGCTTGCGGTGGCATCGCCGCGCTGCTGGGCCTGTCGGGGCCGATCCAGACCCTGGTCGCGGCCGCCACCGGCCTGGTCGCCACCAGCATCCTGCACCGCAGCCGCTTCGGCCGGCCGGCCAAAATCAGCGCCAGCCGCGACCAGAAC
>Ga0308160_10005034_pt1 | contig 13896 bp, 13 predicted proteins | sample PhyFR1_FD_201036 | JGI IMG/M metagenome (GOLD analysis project Ga0308160, IMG submission 201036) | Phyllosphere microbial communities from UC Gill Tract Community Farm, Albany, California, United States - DLSLF.R1 | ecosystem: Host-associated > Plants > Phyllosphere > Unclassified | place: USA...
GTATTACGCTGTTTCGCCAAATTCGGTTCTGGCGGCCTGCACCCGTTTCATCGCGGTATCCGGATCGATGCCCGCCATGATCAGGTTGACGATTTCCTGCTTGTCCTCCTGCCCGATCCACGCGCACTCCTTGCGGTGCGAGCAGAAATAGGCGTACCACGACACGTCGGCGGGCCGCTCCTTGCGCGGCTTCAGGCGTGCCGACACGGCGGCGCGTGCGGTCTTGGCATAGTCGGCAAGCTGCGCGTCGATCGTGGTCCAGTCGAACGCCGCGACGGCGTGGCGGTCAGCATCCCAGTCGCCCTCGTACTGCGCTGGCGGCCGCATCGTTGTTGGGCCGACGGCAAGGGCTGCGAGGTTGGGCAAGCCATGGGCCGCGCAGAATGCTTCGACGAACCGGAGTTTTGCACCGATACCAATCTGCACTGCGCGGTCGAGGATCAGGTCTTTGGGATACAGAAGACGGGCCAGCCTAAGCAAGTCCTTGTAGACGATGGGCATGCCTTGGGCAGCGCCTGCGTGGTGCCGCAGAGCGTCGACCAGGCGCACGCCGACGTCGATATCGTTGTGCGTACGCTGTGTATCTGCGGCGGTATGGATGACCATGCGAATCTTGTCAGAGGAATCTGGCCGTGGGCCCAATCCGTCATTATGCATGGCTTTGCACGCCCGATGAATGGCCCTCGACCGGATTCCACGCCCCGCGGCAAGTGGATATGGCATGTCAATGTTTCGCCGAACGCTGTGCTTCATGATTTCGCCCTACAATGGGACGGATAACGTTCTGACATACAGCACTCACACCGATGGAGGCTGCAGGCGTCTTGCCTGGGAGGCCGACCATGATGTATGAATTCCTGTCCAACAATGCCGACGATCTGATCCGGCGGTGTATCGACAAGGTGAACAAGCGCCCTCAACGGAACGCATCCAGAGAGCAACTGCGTACTGGCATACCCATGTTTTTGGAGCAGTTAACCAAAACGCTGTACGCAGAAGAGAACATTGACACAGCGGCTGCGATGGCTATCTCCGGCGCCTCCGGGGGCGAGAGAAAGGACGCATCGGAAATGGGTGCGACAGCTGCCGCGCATGGCGCCGCGTTGCTTGCGCTGGATTACACGGTGGACCAGGTGGTCCACGATTATGGCGACCTGTGCCAGGCGATCACGGATTTGGCCGTCGAGCGCGATGCACCGTTCCCAGCGGATGAATTCCGTACCCTCAACCGCTGCCTGGACAACGCCATCGCCAGTGCGGTCACTGAATTTTCCTTCCAGCGTGACTGCGCCATCTCTGATCGCTACGCCTCCGAAACCAACGAGCGCCTTGGTTTCCTGATGCACGAACTGCGCAATTCACTGAGCGTGGCCACCATGGCGGTCGCCGCGATGGAAGTCGGCCAGCTGTCCATTTCGGGCGCCACCGGCGCCTTGCTCAAACGTGGGCACGCGGCGATGCAGCGCCTGATCAACCTGTCACTGGAAGATGTGCGAGCCGAGGGCGCCGCGGCGGGGCCGAAAGGCATTTTCTCGCTCGCCGATTTCATTCACGAAGCACGTGATTCGGCGCAACTTGAAGCCGACAAGCGGGGCTCGGCGCTCGTTGTCGCTGATGTCGACAAGCTGCTGGCCATCCAGGGCGATCGGGATCTGTTACTCGCCGCGCTGGCCAATCTGCTCAATAACGCGCTGAAGTTTACATGCGCGCATACCGCCGTCTCACTGACAGCGTATGCGCAAGGGCAACGTGTTCTGATCGTTGTGCAGGACCACTGCGGTGGCTTGCCAGCGGGGAATGCGGAGAAAATGTTTTCACCGTTCACGCAACGTGGTGATGATCGCTCGGGGCTGGGGCTGGGCTTGTCGATTGCGCGCCAGAGCATCTCGCGCAATGGTGGTCAGCTGTCGGTGGAGGATTTTCCGGGTGTGGGGTGTGCTTTTACGATGAGTTTGCCGCGGCATCTGGCGCTGGATGGGATTCCGCCTGCTGAACAGACGCATTGAGTTGAAAAAAAAGGGATAGCTTGTCAGCTAACCCTTTTTTATTGATAAATCTCTGGCTTCGGCAGGGCTTTGACTCACGTTGCCTAGGTCACTGACCGTCAATTATTTCTTGATTCGCACAGCATCAAAAAACCAACCTTGCCAAAAAATAACCAAGTGATTTGGCTTGGTGATAAAGACTGGAGTACAGCTCAGGTCGACGACCGTAACTGGCGTGGGCATACCAAGTTCCTTTGAACTGGCATGAAATTCTTTGCGCAAATGAAGCTGCGGCTCGACCTTGTGCGCGTTAAACTCCGTTTTGCCGCAGTCCATTTCTCCGAATTTTACTTGCTCTTTTCTTATTGTAAAAACCTGGCCAAGTAGTTGTTGTGCTTCGTTCTCGTCGAGGGAGGCAATCTCCGCACCGTCAAGCGCGGCACTAAATCGCCATTCACCGGTGACTCTACGCTCAATCGAGTCCGAGGCGTGAGCGGATGGCAATATGCTCATAGCAATAAATACAATAAGCAACAATATATTGCGGCGCTTAATCAAAGCCGTACATGCAAGAAAAGACATTTCCATTCTCCTCATTTACTGGCGGCAGTTGAAGTATCTTTGACAAGAAACGGCGCGCCTTCTTCAGCTCGCCGCTTTATGAGGCCAGGTGCAATGACGTATTTCTTCTTGCCGTCCACGACCACTTGGACCTTGATCATCAATGCTATATTTGCGGCCGCCCCAGCAAATTCGTCTTTATTCACAAGATTAAAAGTGGTAAAAGAGCCCTTTGCCCCGGCATTATAGGACAAGCTGCATAATGCATCGAACTGAGCCTGAGTAAGTACGACATGGATATTACGATGAACGATCCTCTCCGTCTCCGCAATCTTTTTGTCGAATTCTCGGTCAACCATCTCGACCGATACTTTCTCCCCCATCTCCTCTTTTGTGCAAACGCCTTTGTGATCCAGAATCCCTACTCCCCAGGTGCAGTGCCCTTTATCTTTTCCCATATCATTGTAATATCGATAAACCGCTTGTTCCGTTGCTCGCAAACGTGCTCGCCCCTGATGCGACATTTTCATTGTGGCATCGGGAGTCGTGGACTTGGGACTATGGTTGGTCATGTCTCACTCCATGGTTGAGAAAATTTAATTTATCAACACGGAGGACAGAATCATTGAAATTTCACAAAGGAACTCGGCTTTAGCGAAATGCTGACTGATTCCGCTACTGCAGTTCCAACCGTTGCTCTGGTCTGAGGCAACAGGAGTATGTTCCCCGATGGGTAGGTAATATGTCGTTAATCGAACGCGAAATGAACTTTTTCTTGCGTATAACCTGACGATGCTGCAAGGAATAGGCAGCACGTCCGATAAATTTCAGAGTGCTCGGTGAGATGGATTGCGATGGACGGACTGGCAGATTACCGTTTGGATCCATGCGGAGATCCATTGGCAAAAAATTGCAACAACCAGAGATGACAAGATAAGGCAGGTAGAACTGAGATGTGTCGCGAAGCATAAACGCCACGAAAGCTGGTGCACACTCTTGCTGCACTTTGGCTTTTAGCACAGGCTGCAGATCACGCTTCGTGACGCATATATTGGTAGGTCTCCCGTGAGTCGAACACGGCACCAATGGATTATGAGTCCGAAGAAATCGGACGACACTGGACTTCGCCGGACGTGAACGCCTAACTAACCCGTTGAATTTTATAAGATTCATTCCTATTGGGTCCGATACGGACCGACAGCATTCTGGAGTAAATTGGCACCAGACTGTCACCGCCAGACAGGCGACTTACAAAGGCTATGATGATCACTCTGGGCAAAGCACTCAATGAGCTTCAAACGCAAAAATTCCTACGGATCGCGAAGGTGAATCCCGCAGGGAGCCTTGAGGCACGAAAACGCAGCACAGGGGCTGTCATGCTCTATTGGCGCGTAACCCTTGACGGAAAACGGTACGCCATCCGATAGGTCTGTACGATTCGAGCGCACCACCAAAAAGCCTAGCACGCACCAGCAAAGGTTTTTCTATCGCGGCAGCAACACGAGAGGCTAAAGAGTTGTCTCAAAAGCATGAATTGCACAAAGATAAAGGCGGGCTCGTCGCTCTCCAAGCCGCTGAGCGGATCGCCCGGCAAGACGCGGCCGACGCGGAACTCCGCGCAAGAGAATACACGCTGCAAAAATTGCTCGACGCATATTGCGACTTTCAACAGAAGCGTGGGCGCTCTTCGCATAAGGACGCTCGCAGCATTTTTAAGCGGCACATTAAAGAGCCGTATCCGCAGGTGGCGTCTCAACCAGCAAACACTGTCACAATGGAGCAATTCGTCGATATGATGCGTCGCCTGCAAAGCATGGGGCGCGGCCGAACTTCAAACAAACTCCGGTCTTACGTACGTGCTGCGTACGAAGTGGCGCAGCATGCAAAAGCAAACCCTGCAACCCCGTTAGGCTTCCTAAAATTCGGCGTATCCCACAATCCCTTGGCTGAAACTGTCGTGGACGCCTCTTCAAATAAGGCTGACAAGAATCCTCTCAAGCTTGAGCAAATGCGTATCTATTGGAATGCGATTAAAGACTTGAAAGGGCGCCCCGGTTCTGTTCTTCGCCTGCATATGCTCACCGGAGCTCAACGCATTGAACAATTTGTCAAGTTGCAAACTGATGACATCCGTGGAGGAGTAATCATCTTATGGGATGGCAAGGGAAAACCCGGACAGCCGCCGCGTGAAAATCCCGTGCCACTAATCCGCGCAGCGGAAATTGCCTTGGCCGAATGCACGCCGACCGGAAAGTTTGCACTTTCATCTAAAGATGGTGAGACATACATTCACGCAACGACGCTTTCCAAGTGGGCGCAGGCTGCCGTCGGCGAGCTCATCCCCAATTTCCAAGCAAAACAGCTACGAAGTGGGGTCGAAACATTGCTATCAAGCGCAAGAATCCCGAAAGATGTTCGAGGGCGGCTACAAAGTCACGGCATATCTGACGTTCAAGATAAGAACTACGACGGCTACGATTACATTGACCAAAAGCGTGAGGCGTTAGAGACCCTTTATGCCCGGATCACTGTTCCCCTATCATCCTCCAAATAGGCCCATGGAGCTTCGAACAGGTTTTGCTAATTTTATTGAAGATGCTTTGCTTGGTCACGAGGGGTGTAGGCGGCAGCAGCAAATCTTGCCTCGGAGCCAAACGACGCTTCGAGGTTAGACAACTCCAGTTTGCCCTCGGCCAAGGCGTTGTTTGCTTTTGACAGCAGCTCAGCTAGAGGTATCCCGTTGAGACCGCCCCTGGTATGCGCTACCTTTAATTTTTCGAAATCGTCGAGAATGACTGCCAAGTCTAACTCATCTACACCGTACAGTTTCATTACGACAACATCAATCGCCGCACGGATGAGCGCGCGCCTACCTAACCAGGCCGCCGTGTCATGTGCTCCTTCTGAAGAGGACGAGAGCATCCGGGCGGCCTCAATAAGCAGGGCTTCTTCCGTAGGATTCTCGCCTCGCGTCGGCAACGGTATATTTTGCCAATAGAAGTGGTTCACCGTCGTCGAGACGAAACGACGCATTAGCCAATCGACTACTAGAGAGTTTGCCAGTGCAAGCCACAATAATTCACCGTCGGGACCGCCCGAGCTAAGTTTAAGCACGGGAACTTTGTTCCCACAAACGCAATTTTTTGGCAATAACGCGGCCAGAAGAGTACGTTCATTCGCGTGCCCACTAATCTCACAGTACCCTACTCGAACTGTTGGCGTCCATCCACGGTCGCCCAGGTAATCCTCAGGTATGAGGTAGTGTGGCCCAACATTACGCTCGGATATCGTCGGCACTCTCCACGTGGCCGATCGCCCTTGTCCCGAAACGTGAATCTTCGCCACGCTGTCGAACTGATGGACCATTCGTCCTTCATAAACCGGTAACAGGGCAACGATGGATCGACTTGATAACCAGCGTCCATCCCCTTGAAGGGAGTAACCTTTCTGCCGCGCCGCATCGACAGAAACGAAAGCGTCGGAGTCGTTGGTCATATCAACTTCTCTCTTGAAGCCGAACTCCCATCCGCTAGTCGGATGACCAACTGTGGGATATCTTGTGTAGATTCGTTTGATCAGGTCGCGCTCTCGCACCGAACGAACCTCGGGAATTAGCAAATCGGGGCCACCGACCAGGCCGAGAAAGTCCAGATTGAGTTCTACTGGATCCATTTTTTCGTTACGTTCGACGTCCTCTTGACCAAAACTCGCCGCGACGATTCCGCCTGCCCTCCCCTTCTCGAACAGGACTGTGCAAAAACGATACATCGAATGGATATCAAACAATTTTTTCCGGTTTATGTACTCGATGAGTTGCGTGACCGTGCCCTCAGTGCGAAATAAGCCTCGTAAGGCCGCCGAGCCTTGTGCACGTAAGACCCCCGAGGGCAGCAAGAGCGCCGCGATTCCCTCGGGTGACAACAAGGCTAACGAACGTTCGGTAAAATATTTGTAGAGGTCTGCGTCACCGGCGCCGTCACGATTGAGCGAGTACTCTGCAGACTCACGGAGTGAGCGCGACATTTGAAGCGTTCTCTGAGCGTGCTCCGCCCACTCGCCGCTCACAAGTTCGGAAAGGTGCTCATCCAAATAGCGGCCGAGTTCAGTGCCTTGATAAAGCCGAACTCGGGCGTCCATATGTTCAAAGAACTCGTGACGCAATGGCCGGAGTTTGCTCCAGGGCGGGTTGGTAATCACGGCAGTGAATCCGGCAGGGAAGACCTGAGGGAACCAGGCATGGAAGTCAGACAAAGGTGAACTGACGGAATCGGCAACACGAAGGTGCCGATCGAGCTCGTGGCCATCCCATTCGGGAAGCCCAACTTCTGCACGGAGCAGCGCTCGCGTCGTCGCAATTGCTAGTGGGTCTATATCCACTCCGAAAATGCAATGCGATGCAATCGCCGCACGGATTTCCGGACGTGACATTTTGTTGAACCCTTTACGAGCACTCAAAATTTCAGATCCAATTCGCACAATTGCTAACAAAAATGCACCACATCCAACAGCAGGATCAATGACGGAAATGTTGGCAAGGTCCTCGGCCGCGCGAACGTTTTTTAAGACCTTCGATAAGCTTTGCCTGACAATCGCCTCGGCGAGCCCGACCGGGGTGAAATAGATACCTTTCCCCCTGCGTTCCGGAGATGTTTCGATTGCAACGTCTCCATTGCTGTCGATTAAAAGGCGGGTTCCTCGAATTGTCTCGAACGCAGTGCCAAGGTGCGCCGCGATTTGGTCGGCCCCACCGCCCATTCCGTCGAGCGCCTCGTCAAACTGCGTGAATGCGTGCGAAGTTTGTTGTGTTACTGCAGAGCTCGTCGGCAAACCCAATTTTCGGAAAACTCCGGACAACGCGGTGTCCATTGCTCGCGCGATTGCCAGTTCATGTAGGTCTGGAGGCTGTACAACATCCAGTTCCATTGCCTGCTTCGCGTAGTAGACTACTAAGTTACCGACTGCTGCTTGTAAAGAAATCATTTCACTATTCATTTTAAAACTATGGGGCTAAGAGCAACTCAAGCGCCCGAGCCAAAGTCCTATCAATCTTTTCTAAATCTGTATGAACGCGCAACTCGCTCAAGTCTAGCGCTAGTGCTCCAATTCTGAGCGTCGTACCGAACGAGCTAATGGTCCAGGTATGAAGTTCTTGGTCGTTGAGGACAGAGTCACCAAGTACTCGAGGGTACACGAGTAGTCCACAACGACAATTGTGAGCGGTCATTGCCGCAACTAGCTCGTAAACGTCCGCATTTACCGGCTTCCGATTTCGCATCCCCTCCGCGTCCGAGAGACGCTTGTACTTTGCGTCGACAACAACCGTGGGCGTCCCGTCTCTCAAAACTAAGTTATCTGGACGGGAAAAAAACCGTATTCTTGTTCCGGGCTGGGGCTCGGCGTAGGCCGTGGAAACCTGAGTTTGGGCACTATGACCTTGCTGAGCTAACTTCGCAACTGCGCGTGCAAGGGTGAGTTCAACAAAGTGCTCAAACAGGCGCTCCATGTTGAACACGAATGAATAGCCCTGGGCAATCCCACGGCCGGTCGAATGCGACAAGCCAGATGAGAGGAGTGCTGAAATTTCGAGTGCCTCCGTCCAGACCCGAAACTGCGGAGGCGGCTGTATGCGCCCCCCTTGTAGTGCTATTCTCCGGCTGGGCTTACCCGGGATTCTTACCGCCAAGTCGGCCAACCTGCGTCGGAGGCTTGGCGCTCTAACGGCCGCAGCGAACGCCAAGGCGGCCCATTTGAGCAACCCGTTATATCCATTGTCAGAATCGAGTTCATCGACGTCACACTCGAGCAAATGAGGTCTCGCGAAAACGGATTTTAGCTGTCGGGGCAGGTTCAGGCGCCCGCGCAGGACAGGCAAACATTGGGGGCTAGTTCTATAGGTTTGAATGGCTTGATCAGCCAGACCGGCCTCGGTAGCGTCCGAAAAAGCCATGGCAAGCAAGTCGACGAAACTATGGCGCTCAACAGCTAAATTTCTAGCACGGTTAAGAGCCAAATCACGTTTCCTCGCATACTGCATAAGCAGTAACATACTTGCGGACCAGTCTTGCAAACCTTTTCCAAGTGGCGTGAATTTGGGGGCGATATCAAACACCAGGTCACCGACGCTCACAGTCCCGGCTATGCCTGAGGTGCGAACTTCAATCGCACCGCCCATTCCACTTCGAAATGTGAACGGGTCCGCGCGTAACCCCAACTGGTTTCGAAATTTTTTCCCCAACGCTTCCAACGAAGCTCGCAGCTTGTCCGGGTCCCCGCGACCTGCGGAAAAGCCGCAGTCCCAAGGTTGCCAGTCACCGTTTTCGAGAAGAAGGCGGTCTACCGGCTTCACAAGGAGAGCCCCCAACCTAAGGAAATCATGGGGCGATGCTTCCCGTTTCCGGAGCTCCAGCAAACCGTTGTAGAAATTCCACGACCTCGCTCACCTGCGGCGCCGGCTCAGCGGAGGCCAAATATGCAATGGCCCCTGCCTCGGATTCATCAGAGTCAGGTTCATAGACCTGTACACCAGAGCCCGTATCACTAGAGCCAAGGCCCAGGAGTGCAACAAGCACCTCCGTGCGTCCATGAAAAAGTTCAATGAGCTGAGGAAGAATTCGAAACAGCCAAGTCTCAACCAGCGCGGCGGGATTCGCGCTGCCCGAATTTGCTTGTACGGAATGCAGATACCAATGCCCCAACATAAAGTCTTGTCCTAGATGAAGTCCGATCCCGCGGTTGAGCTTCTCCATGACGCGTACCGCCAGACGAGCGACACCTTCGTTAGTTTTGACGCTTCCAATTGAGTCAAGTGGGATTTTGTCGTCGGCCGGCAGGCCGACCGCTGAACGAAGATCGTGAGTCGAGGGGAACAGATTAATCGTGTGAAATCTACGTCGCAAGGCGGTATCAATCGGCGCAATGGACTTATCCACCGAGTTCATGCTTGCTAGCGTATAGACCGGCTCAGGCATAGCGAAATTACGATGCAGTTCACGTTCCTCGCCGTTCGTGATTTTGATTTTGACACTTTCACCCGGCGCCAAATAAGGCAACGTCAGAGTAATTGTTTCCGGCGTTTCCTGGCCCGCCGCGTCCAATCGTTTACTCGGTTCCATCAACGTTATGAATTCTCCGAAAATACGCGAAGTATTCCCGCGATTTATCTCATCGATAAGTAGGAGTCCAGCCCCCTCCTGAGCCTCAGCAGCAAGTTCCAATAGAACACCCGGACGCGGTAATAGCGAAAACCCACCGCCAGGCTCGGCATGAGGTCTGAGGCCCAGGATAAAATCTTCGTACGAGTAGCCCTGGTGGAACGTAACCCACCGACTAGGCGTCCGAGCAGCAGCACCTTCGACTAAAGGAACCTGTTCCTCGTCAGTGTCGACGAAAATGCCCTGACTGACCGCCGCTCCGTTGTCCTCGACATTGAATCGCCGAGAAACTTCGTTCATCAAATGCGATTTACCGGTTCCGGGCGGACCGTATAGGAGAACGTTCTTGTGGCGACGAAGTGCATCGATAATCTCAGCAACTGTAACGCTCAATTTAATTTCTCCCATCCCACTTCGCTCTGATTAAGGATATTTTGAACATCCTGCGGGAGCGCACTAAAATCGGCATGATGTATCCAACGCGCGTGGAATTTTCCAGTCGCGTCGCGTATTATCAACATGAACTCATTTGCATTAGCCTTAAATGCTTTGCTAACCCCTCGACCAGGCCGCCACAAAGGGTACGCCGTGCCCATGCGTTGCGAGGGAATGTTCCAATCCTTTCGTCCGGATGATTCCCCCATGAACCTAACCTTAATTGAGGTCGGATCAACTGGCGATGGGCCCGTAAAAGGTTCTAGTGCTACGTTTAAGGAATAGCCGCCAAGGTCTGTAGGGTCGACCCTGTCCACGCCTAGGAAGAAATTTTCGTAATCCCGTTTGGAGAGCCGAATATCGTACTGCCCAGAAGATAAATCATTCAACGAATCGAAGGTGGCTTTGTTACATTTTCGCCATAATATGGCACTCACACGCTTTAGCATTGACTTATCCTAGCTCACGGCAAGATGGTAAATCCGCTCGGCCACATTCGGCCCCTTATGAGGGAGTGCACTGCTCTTGTATCGACGAAGAGACATTTCACGGAAGCCCACGCGGCCATACCCCCCGAGTACGTCGAGAATCTGATCGTGCTCCATTTGGCCGTCTTCATTGTAGCTTAAGAAGAAATGCTCACACTCCATAACGCTCAATAGGGAGTCCAATGCACCAATAGCACGACGCTTATAGCAAAAATCGGATGCGTGCGTTTCCCAGTTGCGCAGGCCGGTAGAACCTATTAAAACCGGCTTATCGTTTCGAACAATGGTCTCTAAAACATGATAGTAGGCCGCGTATTGTCGTTTCGTGTAAGGCGGGTCCGCGTAAATGATTCGTGCCTTAGCCTTCGGGACGGCTTCATGGGCCTCCATCGATAGAACCGCGTGTCCGCTGCGACGACCATCAACAAATCCGCTCGGCCTCAAAACCATAGGGCTTAACGCCCTAATCTTCCACTGCTTTAAGTAGCACCCAAAAGTGCCGGCGACGTTGCTGACCGCGCTAACCGCACGAACAAGGTCACTAATCAATAAAGCGTGTTCCGCGTCTGTAAGCACCGGTCGCCAAGATTCGATTTGGTCGCGAACTACGTCAATTTTTTGGGCATTAGTCTCGGTAAAATAGCGGCGTTCGGTCTCAATTTCGACTGCCGACGCGGGTGAAAAATTCCTATGTGCGAATCCCCCTGGTGTCTCAGGCAAATTATTGAGGTAATCAAGAACGGCGTTGTAGGGGCCCATAGCCGAAACCTTGCCCGGAAGCGAAGCGGAGATACCTTCGAAGCGCGGCTCGGCATGATTTAGTAGGACCGCGGACGTAAGATTAAAGCAGGTGGAAAGGTGGTCATTGGCGGTGACAGCGTAACCTAGGGTCTTGAATGCGGCGGAAACCACGCCCGTACCGGAAAAGAGGTCCAAGATCTCCTGCGTGCCACTACCACTCTCGTCGACGATAGTCCGCGCCACAAAATCGAGTAGGCCCCGTTTGTTACCGATATATTCGGTGGCTAACGACGGCAGCGAGGAAATTGCTTCAGATAGATTAGACATCAATTCACTTAAAAAACGTTCGAGCATCTCCTTGCCAGGTTCGCTACATACCTTGGTCAAAATTCACAATGCACAGGGCGCGCCGACGCGTTACGACGCGGCTCGTCAGTGTATCAGATCGTTACTGCTTGGGAAGTGTCCAGCCGCACCGTTTGAGCAGCCATGGGGCCAAATTGCCCACAGGGACGCTGTCACTTGGATAACTAAGTAAAGTTTTCCGCGACCGGGTCGAGCCACAAGCCTGGCCTTTTTGCGTTTTGACCATTTTTTGCCTGATTGCCCCCCGAGTACGTCTGTTTTTGAGTCTGTGCCGTGGATTTTTTGACGTTCCAACTACGACAGGCAAGCGAAAATAACCGGCATGCCTGCTAGTGAGGTCTTGCTGCTGTTTTGAAATTAGGCGGGGAGCGCTGCGTTGACTCTAGCCGCTTGCTCAAGCCGGGTAGCTTCAAGAGTGTCTCGCTGCCGCAGGTGGCGCCGTTTGGCGTCGACCTGCTCGCGGGCGTGCTGCTCCAGCATTTCCGGCCGGTCTAGTGAATATTCCAGGCCAAGTAGACGCTTGGTTTCCGCAACGAGGGCTTGCGCCAGCAGCGCGTCGACACCCTGTTGCGATGGCCGCAGCTTTATGGGTGGCGAGGATGCGCAGAAGGTATTCGTTGCCGCAGGCGGCTGCAGGGCCCAGAAGGGCGAATTTGGCACAGGAGCTGGCGCAGCAGCATCGGGTTGAGACGGGCGAGCAGGCGCGCTGGAAAGGGTAGTGATTGGCATGACATCGCATCCGGTTCGGGAGGATGCAGCGTTTAGCTATCGATGCCAGAAAGAGCGCTCTATAGGAAATGTTGGTACGTTTTACAAAACTGTTGCTATACACGGAGACACTCGTGTCATTCGTCTCGTCGGGGGAGGAATAAAACGCTCTCGCACATCGTTGCGAGGGCATTTTCGTTAGCCAGGGTATTTCTTCACGGCCACTGCTTACGTCAATTCAACCCATTCAGCCTTACTGCATGAGCGGTCGCTATACGACATGAGGCCCTATTTCGGGACCATTTTCAAAGGACATCATGGAGATAGCAGAGCAATATGAAATCGTCGGTCGGTTAATGTCGCCGGTTGAGGTCTATGCGTCGACATTGAGCCGCACGGATATTCCGAATCAAATCAAACACGAGTGGTTTCTTTATGGCGACATCCCAAAAAAGATGTGGGATGCCCTGAGGGGCGGGATAGTGGATGTAGGACTTCGGCTCAGGGAACATAGCTAGCACATCCGGCAAGCGCAAAAGGGCATTAATTTTCGTAGTCATAGTCAATATCTCCTTCCCACAGTTACCGGAGGCATACAAAGACTATGCTCTGTACTCGCTACTAAGCGGGATTCATTGGTAGTCTGGAGGCATCTGAACTGAGCCTAGACCGTATAGCGAAGAGTATTGAAAATTAGCGACTAATAGAAAAAAATCAATAAAAAAAATTTAAATATAGATTCTGACTATTTCCAAATGCAGGATAAAGCCTCCCAAATCGAGAAGCAAAAGGTACCAGAATGTCACCAAACTGTCACCGCAGCATCACGGAAATATCCCGGATGGGGAACGTAAAAATAACCTATTGATTTTAAACAGAAATTGGTAGGCCTCCCGTGAGTCGAACACGGCACCAACGGATTATGAGTCCGCTGCTCTAACCAAGCATGAGCTAGAGGCCCAGAAACTGGGATAGTGGCAAGTAACTCGCCACCTGCTCACCGACACGAACGTGATGAGCGAAGTGGCGAGAGCATATTGCCTTTAGTACAGGCGCGTCAAGCCCGCATCAACAATCAGCTGTTGTTCTCGAGGAAGCTCTTGAGCTTGTCCGAGCGCGACGGGTGACGCAGCTTGCGCAGCGCCTTTGCTTCGATCTGGCGAATCCGCTCGCGGGTGACGTCGAACTGCTTGCCGACCTCTTCCAGCGTGTGGTCGGTCGACATCTCGATGCCGAAGCGCATGCGCAGCACCTTGGCCTCGCGTGGCGTCAGCGAGTCGAGCACATCCTTGACCACGCCGCGCATCGACGCGTGCAGCGCGGCGTCCGATGGCGCCAGCGTGTTGTTGTCTTCGATAAAATCGCCCAGATGCGAATCGTCGTCGTCACCGATCGGCGTTTCCATGGAAATCGGCTCTTTCGCGATTTTCATGATCTTGCGGATTTTATCTTCCGGCATTT